>CAJIAL010000211.1_pt1 | contig 12401 bp, 11 predicted proteins | sample 9199091 | NCBI WGS metagenome assembly CAJIAL01 (sample SAMEA7708270, study PRJEB35096) | sediment metagenome | biome: marine neritic benthic zone biome [ENVO:01000025]; feature: sediment [ENVO:00002007]; material: shallow marine sediment [ENVO:03000034] sea grass bed [ENVO_01000059] ... | reverse complement strand
CTCTATCGTGTAGACGTGAGAAACGATTTTGGCCAGGACGGCGGCCTGGTACCCCGAGCCAGTGCCAACCTCGAGCACGATTGAATCGGCATCCACGCCCGCGAGGTCCGTCATCAGTGCAACGATATACGGTTGAGAGATCGTTTGGCCTGCGCCGATCGGCAACGGCCGATTGGCATAGGCGTTGTCTCGCATCTCGGCCGGCACGAACTCGTGACGCGGAACAGTGCGCATGGCATTCATCACGGCAGCATCGAGACGTGATCTGCCCGTATAGCCTCTCGTCTCGAAAACGTGGCGCTCGATCTCGAGCGCGAGCGATTCTCGCTGCGCTTCATACGACGGCTGCGTGCACGCCGGTAGCGTCGCGTACAGCGCAACGGATAGACCAATGATCATTGCTCGCCAAACGGTCATGACTCGATTCCCCCGTGCGCCGATCGGCCCTTTGTTGCCTCATCCATCTCATTGTACAAACGACCAGCGGCCGCGGATGAGCGCATATAACAGCGCGCCCGAAGCGATTGTTACGAGCGCTGCAAGCATCTCCCACGGTTTCACGGTCGCCGCCAATGCCGCGAAAAGTAATGTGAAAGTGACGAATATCGCAGGTGCCCAGGGATAGCCGGGCAGCCCCTGGGTACGGCTCGGATCTCGCCGCACAGTGATGAAGAGCGCCCCCACTGTTGTGGCCGTGCTGAGCCCGAGTGTGAAACCGAGATATGACAGCAGTTCCCTGAGACCCGTCATCCAAACGACCACGGCGGCGAGCATGCCCTGCATGACGATCGATGCCATCGGTGTCTCGCCCTTGAAGCGCAATGCCGGCGGGAAGAGGCCGTCGTCCGCCATCTTCGCATACACCCTTGGGCCGACCATGATCATGGCCGAGACGGACGTAAAAAGCGCAAGCGCGACGACGAGGCGCACGGCATTGGCCATCGCATTGCCGCCCAGCGCCTCCGCCGCAACGGCTGCGATATCCTCTTGAAGTGCCGCTGATGCGAAGGATGGAACGAGCACAAAAACGGCGTTAAGTGCGAGGTAAATGAAGATCGTGAGCACGGTACCGAGGATCAATGCCCGCGGAATCCGTTCCGGCGCCGACGGGACCTCGCCCGCCAAATAGACCGCAGCATTGAATCCCAAGTAACTGAATGAGATCCACATCAAAGACAACGCAAACGTCACGATCGAAAACGGCGAAACCTCATAGGCCTCAGTGCGAAATTCCGTGAGCCCCTCCCACGACGAGACACCGGGATCAATCGTCGCAAAGACGCAGAAACCAAGCATCAACAGCAGCTTGAGCGCAACGGCTGCGTTTTGCATCCATGCACCCTGTCGGACGTGCAGCGCGTGCAGTAGAACCGCCACCGCGATGGCCAGCGTCGCAACGATATTGGGAGACAGTGCAGTACTCGATTCCGGCAGAGCATAGGCTGCGAACGTCAGTGCCGCGTATGCAATCGAGCCCGTAAATCCCGCGAGCAGAGAAATCCATCCGGCGATGAAACCGACGGATGGGTGAATGACGCGCGACAGATAAAGGTATTCGCCGCCCGATTCCGGAATCAGCCGTGCAAGTGCACCGTAGCTCAGCGCCCCGCAGAGGGCGAGGAGGCCGCCGACCAGCCATGCTGCGAGCACTCTGAACGGCGATCCGAGGTCGCCAAGAGCAAAGCCGGACGTCGTGAAGACGCCCGCGCCGATCATATTGGCAACGACCAATGCCGCAAGCGTCCAGAGACCGAGCGCTCTGCTCTTCTGCGCCATCTGCTATAGCCTATCCGGTTGCCTCACGACGCCGTTTGCGTCGGGCATCGGAGGGTGTTTCAGATCTGTTGATTCCATGTCAGACTGCCACCCCAAATTCATAGCGGTTGATGAACAGCCCGATGACCAGCTCATGCATGCGCTCCGTCTTGGAAAAGCAAATCGTGCGACGCATCAACCGCTTGATTCGGGTTCGCAGATTTCGGTATCTCCTCCCTCTATGACACCCGTGACGCTCCGTGGTCACTCTCACGTTTCCGAAGGACCCCATGCCTCTCGTTGGACCTGCCTCTTCTGGGTCAGGAGCACCGCGCCGAAGCCAAAGAGACCGAGGAGGCCCCAGACGATCCAGCCGAATACGGGAATGATTCTGACCAGGCCAAGCAAGACACCCCCGGCGAGCACATACACGCCCGCGCCGTAGTGATCTCGGCGCACGATCGCCACGGTTTTTTGTCCCATCAACCACGCAACGCTCACCATACCAAGCAGTTGCATGGCGAGCATGAGCACGAGCAGCACAAGGGTCACAGGCAGGCCGATGATCGACACGGCGAACACAACAGCGAGGAGCACCACCACCCCATAACTCAGCACGCCAGTCATGCCGGTACGCAGGGGATGTTCGCGCAACATCTCGGCGACCGCGGTGACATGCTGCGGGAGGAATGCCGCGATGAGCAGTGCCAGGGCTAACCATCCCGCGATACACATCAGGACCAGCGACAGGGGCCAGGGGAACACCCCGCATTTCAAACCGTTGACGGGAAGCAAGCCGTAAAGCATCGTCAGGACCGCTGGGGCGCTGCGTCGCATGCGGCTGTCACCCCCCGCATCTTCTGGGGTTTTTTCCCCACCGTGTATGATCTGCAGGAGTACCGGGGTGATTGCCCCCAGCACTTGTGCGACGAATCCTTTGGGTACCGGAAGCAACTGGATGCCCTGCGGCGAGAGAACCAAAACCCCGACCGGGCTGAGGAATCCGCCGGCGCCGAGTCGTGCCCCCCGCTGTGACGAACCCTCCTGTTGTCCGAAACCCATCGCGACCGTTGCGAGCGGGATAATTTTGAGATCCTCAAGCTCCAGCGGGTGCCCGAGAACGATCTCCGTCGCATAGGCGCGTTGCAGGACCTCCATGGCATCACGCAGCGGTGTCTTGGGAGCCTCTGCGCGTGCATTGCCTCTCACGACGGGGGTGAGACCCAGCACGCAGACGACACCGATGGTGCCAAGCAGGACTGTTCTCATCATGCGCGACCTGAGCGAGCTTTCTCTATGACCATTGGGCATACGGCGGTACAATCGTCCCCCCACACGTGGGTGATGTGCTTCTTGCCACCGATACCGCATGTGCCTACAGCATACCACATTAGCGCCCGTGAGGGTGTTGACAACTTAACGCCGGATGCCATGCTCATCAGGCAAGATGACGCATGGCATCATTACTATCGGGCGCTTATGCGGTTGTAGTTCCCGTGATGTCTTGCCAAGTCTCGAAGCGTTGCGCCATCTCTTGTCGGTACGCACCCGCTGGAAGCAGGTGACGGCGGGGGCGAAAATGTTGGGCGATGGGACCATAGGCAGCCAGGAAGCGTTGGGCATGACCGGGTGACTTGAAGCGTTGCATGCGCCGCTCGCGCTGACGCGTCGGCAGATGGGAGCTCTCACACCGGTTGTTGAGATAGCGGCTCTGACGATGCTCAACTCCCGGTAGTATCTCACGTTTGGCCGCCCCGTAGCTCTTTAATTTATCGGTGATAACCACACGCGGCGCATAGGTCAGACCTTTGAGCAGTTTGCGAAAGAACTTCTTCGCCGCCTTTTTGTTGCGGCGGCACTGCACCAAAATGTCGAGGACGTTACTGTGCTGATCGACAGCCCGCCAGAGATAGTGCCGTTCGCCGTTGATCGTCAAAAAGACCTCGTCCAGATACCATCCACCGTGTAGGCTTTCCCCAGAGAAATCACGAAAATATGGAACCGGTTCCATATTTTCTCCGATTATCCAGACAAGCCTGAACCAGGTCGGTCTCAATTGGCCACCTCAACCCCCTTGCAAGCCAAATTGATAATTGCCGTGCTCTCCATAAAGATCCGGCGATGTCAAGCGGGCGCGTACCTAGGAGAGACGGAGACGGTGCTTAACGCTCCTGGTAGCTCACGTCGATGACCGTCGGTTGGACCAGGCGAGCAAAATCGCTGTATGGCATGCGTACCGCCGTGGAGAACGTGCCATCGTTAAACACAATCTCTGCATCCTCCGTCAGGGTCTGATCGACGTATACTGGCATATCAAAGAGAGGACCAAACGGCGGCATGGCCCCTAAATCACAGGGGGGGAAGAGGTCGGCGAAATCTGCTTCCGTGGCCAACTCCACCTCCTTACCCGCCAGCACGTCCCGCAGCCGTGGAAAGCTGATGCGCCGACTGGCCGGCAGCACCACCATGGCAGAGTGTCCATCGATTTTGATGATCACCGTCTTGGCCAGCTCACGCCCCGCGACGTGCAACAGGGCCGCCAGTTCCTGCGCTGTGTAGGCCGCCGAGTGGCGCATGGTGATATATTTCACATGCTGCTCATCCAGATAGGCTTCAAGTGTACTTGTCAGAGACATCTTCTTGCTCCTTGCGCCGTGCCCATTACTTTTCTCCTCCTATGCCTGGATGCGTTCACCCGGGTGGGCAGAAAATCATGCGGCCCCCACAAAAAAAGCACAATCAGACGCCCTCTCACGGGATTGTCCAATTGCGCTTTGTATATTCATCTCTGATAGTCGTCCGTCGAGAGAATACAGGCATGTCCACCAAGCGGCCGCTCTTTGAAAACGGACAATCATGGATACGAAAAACGATACATTTCACCTGAAACTCTGTCAATGGAGGGAAAGCCGCGCGCTCTATCTCCACAAACCCTCGATCACGTGAAGTCGAGAAAGAACGGCGGCTGGACCGTTGTAAAGGATTCGATAGCCCGGCGGGGACCTCGTACGGCAAAGACATACTGATCATCTGAGGGATGAAAACCGAGCTGGCGCAACACGTCGGGCGGGACAACTCCCTCATCGCACAAACTTATGGCAAAGCAGCCTTGCTCGTGGAAAAAGAGCCCGAGGTGATGCAGCACGTGTTCGAGGTGTGCCGGCGTACAGTCCTGGGCATGCACGCTGTGAATTTGTCCGACCGGGTTGAGAGGATGGTCGTTGACAATCAGTGGGGTGACATAATAGTTCACGCAGCACGAGGCGCCCTGACCCAGGTCGTACCACAGGGTACCGGCATCGGAGGCGTCGGGATGTAAGTATAGGGTGCGGAAACTGGCGTCGAGCCCAAAGGCCACATCGTACTGCGTGCGGACCGCCTGCGTGAATGCTACCACGGAGGGTAACGTCGTATGTGTCGCCGCTGCGCTGGCGTGTGGGACGAACTCTGTACCATCCTTGGGGAGCACGACAGGCGTCACCGCCAGGGGTTGTGTCAAGGGAGGAAACGGCTCACGGTCCAGGCGACGACTCCAAAACGGCATCGTATGAAAGCGATGCACGCCCCCATCAGGGATGCGATCAAACGTCGCTTGCACCGTTGGCGAGCCGGCATGGCCTTGGTGGAAAGTGGAGAAAATGAGATCGGCTTGCTGTTCCTCGAACACCAAATGATTAATGCCCTCCAGCACCCAACGCCCCAACCCTTGACGCCGATAGTGAGACGACACGGTAAACACCGTGGCGTAATAGGCGCGGAGCGGCTGCTGTCGACAGTAGAGGATACGCTCCAAAGCGAGTTCGAAACCAACGGGCTGTCCGGTGTCGGTGCACACCATAATGCCGACCCATGTTGCGTCGGTCATCAGTCGGCGCAGAAACGCCTCGGTGAAATCGGGACGCACGTGGTCGACGTAATCCGCCTGCCACGCCTCGGCAATCAGCGCAAGCACAGCGGGAAGATCAAGGTCATCGATCGACGTAATAGCATAACGGGTCAAACCATTCTGGCTGTCGAGTGTGCGAAGCATGCTCAATTCTCCCTCCCACGTCCCTGCACATACATACATACATATCCCCCTGCCACTGACGCGCACGAGTGGTTGTATTCTAGCACGTTGTGGTGTATCCGTAGAACCATCTTCAGCGGACATCGTGCAGAGGGAGTAAGGCGGCGGCGTATGGCACTGTCCTTGATTCGCGGAGAGGCCCCAAGGGCATTGCTCAGGGGTTGCGCTCCTGAGATGCCAACGTTAAGATGCCTTTGAAATTCCTCTATCTGTGAGAAGTCTCACGCCATAATGGACGCGGCTCGGCACAGAACCGGCCAGTTGGCTGGAAGGAAATGCCTCCGTGTAGACCGCCCATTTCCAGTGAGAAAGGGCGTATGGAAACGTTAGACGCCACCCTGGCCAACGGAGGCGACGGGACGCTGCACCTTGAGGGCTCTTGGGTTCTCCAACATCTTGAGGCGCTTGAAGCGCACCTCGCAACCATGGCCTGGCCTGAGCAGGTAGCGCTTGTTTTCGATGCGAGTGGCCTCACGGCGATGGATACCGGCGGCGCCGTGCTCTTCGCGCACACGCTGCATCAACTCGAGCAACAAGGCTGCCGCGTCACTGTGACAGGCTTGCGTCCTGAATACGCCCAACTGCTGGAGATCGTCACCCAGCATTGGGGGGAAGTCCGCTCTGACCTGCTCACAGCCACACCCACCTGGCTCGACCGCCTCGGTCGTTTCGCCATGGTGCAGTGGCAGCAAGGAAGGCGCGGCCTCGGCTTTCTCGGCGAAACGGCCGTCGTGCTGCAACGATTGCTCGCATCGCCGCGCGACATCCGCTGGCGTGCGCTCTTCAGCAGCCTCGAGATCGACGGTTTTCACGCGCTGCCAATCATTGGCCTCCTGTCGTTTTTAATGGGGATCGTTATCGCTTATCAGGGCGCCGAGCAATTGCGCAGCGTCGGCGCAAACATCTTTGTGGTCGATCTGGTCGGTATCTCACTGCTACGCGAGATCGCTCCCCTGGTGACTGCCATCCTCGTCGCTGGCCGATCGGGCTCCGCCTATACCGCCCAAATCGGGACGATGAAGGTGACCGAAGAACTGGATGCGCTCCGCACGCTTGGACTCGACCCCATGCGCTTGCTCGTCATCCCCAGAGCGCTTGCGCTCCTCATCGCCATGCCTCTGCTCACGGTCTATGCGGACATTGTCGGCGTCCTCGGCGGCATGGTCAGCGCGTCAAGCCAGCTGGGCGTCAACTTCACCGTCTTCATCGACCGCTTCGAGGAAGCCGTGGCGATCAAGCATTTTTTCATCGGCGTCGGGAAGGCGCCAGCCTTCGCACTCATTGTTGCGCTGGTAGGATGTTACCAGGGATTCCAGATCCGTGGTGGTGTTGATGATGTCGGCCGGCACACCACGATCAGCGTGGTCCAAAGCATTTTTCTGGTTATCGTCTTCGATGCCCTCGCCTCTATCGTGTTGAATTGGTGGAAGCTGTAGAGATGGTGACAGTGATGACGCAGCAAGAACCGCCCCTGATCGATGTCAGAAACGTCTGCACCCGTTTCGGTGAGGCAGTCGTCCATGAGAATGTCAGCCTGTCTGTCTACCGGGGGGAGCTGTTTGCCATTGCAGGGGGCAACGGGTGTGGCAAATCGACCCTGATGCGTGAGATCATCCGCCTGCTGCAACCTAATTCGGGGTCCATTCAGGTCTTTGGTCAAGACTGCTGGACCTTGCACGAGGCTGAGGTCCGTCAACTGCACCGCCGTTGTGGTGTTATGTTTCAGCATGGAGCGTTGTTCAGCTCACTCACCGTGGCGGAAAACGTCGCCGTGCCGCTGCGTGAGCACACCCGGCTGAGCCGACGGCTCAGCCAGGAGATTGCCGCGATCAAAATTGCTCTCACCGGCTTCCCGGCTGAGAGTGTGACCAAATACCCGAACGAGCTCAGTGGTGGTATGCGGAAACGCGCCGCCCTGGCCAGAGCCATCGCGTTAGATCCGGAGTTACTCTTCCTGGATGAGCCCACCTCCGGCCTCGATCCCGTCAGCGCCGCTGCCTTTGACGAGCTCATTCAGCACCTCAAGCCCTTATTGGGACTGACGGTCGTGATGGTCACCCACGACCTGGATTCTCTCTGGCGCGTGGCAGACCGTGTCGCCCTTCTAGGCAACGGCAGGATCCTCGGCATCGGCACCATGGAGGAACTCTCGCAGTCGGACGATCCCCTCGTGCGGGAGTACTTTCACGGGCCGCGCGGCCGCGCCGCCAAGGAGCAAGCGTGGAGCCGAAAATCAATTACGTCCTAGTTGGTCTCTTCGTGGTCGTTCTTGGGGCGACCCTGTTGGGAGTGGTGGTGTGGCTTGGAAAGGGCGACTACCGTGCCACCTACGACCGGTACCACACCTTCATACGAGAATCCGTCGCCGGTCTGAGTCCCAACGCCCCGGTGAAGTATCACGGAGTGGACGTGGGATACGTCGCGGAAATCGTCTTGAATCCCGAGAACCCGGAAGAGGTGCGGCTGACATTGGACGTTGCCCGAGGGACCCCGATCAAAGAGGATACCGTTGCAACGCTCTCTGTGCAGGGCCTCACCGGCTTTGCCGTCATCGACCTGGCCGGCGGGAACCGTGCGTCACCACCACTCACGGCGAAGCCCGGGGAACGGTATCCAGTGATAAAGACGAGGCCCTCTTTCTTCGTGCGGATTGAGGAAACGAGTGCCCGCCTGATAACAAATGTGAACCAGCTGTTGGAGGACACACGACGGCTGATTGATGCTGATACACGTGCCGCCTTCAAGCAGATTCTTGCCGATATGGCCCAGCTGACGCACACGTTGGCGGTGCAGAGCCAGCGTGTGGATGAGGGTGTTGGCAGCGCGGCAGAAGCGTCCCAAAACCTGGCGCGCCTGACCCGATCGCTCAACGAACAACTTCCCGCCCTCGTCGAAGCTGTGCACACCAGTACCGTGGCGCTCCAGGAGATGACCAAAGACGTCGGCCAGGCCAGCCAGTCAGTAGGTGAGACGTTTGACCAGGCCCGACCCGGTATCGAACGGTTCTCGCGCCGCACGCTGACGGAGACAAGTCTCCTCGTGAACGAACTGCGGCAACTCACGGCGAGCCTGAACCGTGTGGTGCGTCAACTCGAGACGCAACCCGAATCGTTCATTTTCGGCAGGCAGTCACCGCCTCTCGGACCTGGGGAATGAAAGAGAGCCGACTCATGGCCTACCGCACGTCGAGACTGGGCCTTGCCTTGCTCTGCGGCATTCTCACGAGCAGCTGTGGGTTGCTGCAGCGGACGCCAGTCCATGTCAACACCTATCTCCTCAGCCTCGACATCATGCCCGAAGTTGCGCCGGCAGGCGTGAAAAAGGGAACCCTTCTGGTGGCGATGCCGCACGCCCGCCCAGGCTTTGACACATCGCGCATGGGCTATATGCTCCGGCCCCATGAGCTACGGTATTTCGCTACCAGCCAATGGGCCGATACGCCTGCACGTATGCTCGCTCCACTCCTGGTGCGAGTCCTTGAGCGCAGCGGAAACTGGGAGGCAGTAGTGCAGATGCCGACCTCGGTTCGGGGCGAGTATCGTGCGGAACTGGACAACCTCACCCTACGACAAGAGTTCTTCGAGCGACCGAGCCAGGTACGTCTTCAGGCGCATGTACAGCTCATTGATCTGCAACGGCAGTGTGTCCTGGGAGTGCGCCATTTCGAGGTGCTGGCAACGGCGTTATCAGACGACCCCTACGGAGGAGTTCTCGCGGCGAATCAGGCTGTGGCCAGCCTCCTGGAAGACGTCGCTGGCTGGCTCGGCCGTTCTGTGACCGAAGATGCACGGTGCTGATCATGACAAGAGTCGCGGCGCGTCTGCCACTGACGCGCACGAAAGGAGGCGGCGTATGGCACTGTCCTTGATTCGCGGGAAACACGTGATCTGCAAAGTCCGCAGTCGCACGGACGCCGAGATTATCGACGACGGAGCCGTTGTGCAACGCGATGGCACCATCCTCGAAGTCGGCACATACCAGGAACTGGCACCCAAGTACCAGCCGGATGAGGTTTTTGGCTCCGAGTCGCACGTCGTCATGCCGGGTTTTGTGAATAGTCATCACCACGTCGGCCTTACCCCCTTGCAACTCGGCTCACCCGACTATCCCCTCGAACTCTGGTTTGCCAGCCGCATGGCGGCGCGCAACGTCGATCCGTATCTCGACACGCTTTATTCCGCTTTCGAGATGATCGAGTCCGGCATCACCACGGTCCAGCACCTGCACGGGGTACGTATTGCCCCGATATCCCGCGTGCAGACGGCTGCCGAGCAGATCCTCAAGGCCTACGACGATATCGGCATGCGGGTGTCCTACTCCTATGCCTTGCGCGACCAGAACCGGCTCGTATATGAAGCCGACGACGAGTTTGTCAAACGCTTGCCGGCTGATATTGCCCCGCAGCTCGCAGCGTATTTACACGCCCAAGTGATACCAATCGAGGAGCATCTCCAAGGCTTTGTCGATCTCTGGGGACGCTGGAACAGCCGCGACCGGACACGTATCCAACTCGCTCCAGCCAACTTGCATTGGTGTTCAGATGAAGCGTTGCGCGCCCTGCAGGATTATGCCACCACATACCACGTCGGCATGCATATGCATCTGCTCGAAACGCCCTATCAGAAGGAATACGCGCAGCGCCGCACGGGCACAACCGCAGTGCGCTATCTGGCCGATCTCGGGTTGCTCGGACCTGGTCTCACCTTGGGTCACGGGGTCTGGCTGACGGAAGATGACGTGGAACAGGTGGTCGAGAGTGGCACCATGATCTGTCACAACGCCAGCTCGAATTTGCGCTTGCGCAGCGGCGTAGCGCCACTGAATCACTTTCTCGCGCGTGGCGTGCGGGTTTCGCTTGGTTTAGACGAGGCGGGGATCAACGACGACCGTGACATGCTCCAGGAAATGCGCCTGGTATTGCGGCTGCATCGGACACCCGGTATGGACGAGAGCGTACCGACGTCCGCTCAGGTGTTTCAAATGGCCACGGAACATGGAGCCCAAACCACAGGGTTTGCCGACCAGATTGGCACGCTCGAATCGGGCAAGGCGGCGGATATCGTCGTGATGAACCGGCAAGCCTTCGCCTATCCCTACCTCGACGAAGCCGTACCGGTGCTCGATGCCGTGGTCCAGCGGGGCAAAGCCTCAGGCGTTGAAACCGTGCTGGTAGCGGGCGAGCCGGTACTGCGCGATGGCGCGTTTACACGGGTGAATAAAGCCGAGATCCTTGCAACCCTGGCCCACTCGCTGCAAGGACCGCTCCAACCCGAGGAGATGGAGCGTCGTCAGCTCTCGCCGCGAGTTTTTGATCACGTCAAGCACTTTTACGACGGGTGGTTAGACGACAGTGCGCGCGACCCGTTCTATCGGCCCAGTTCACGGCGCTGATTCGTGCAACGTTGGTTTATGCGGTAATATGGCCTTGGCGATACCGCACCAAGTCTTCGGATGTTGCGTCATACTGGCGAAATCTTGCGCAAGCGGCCGTCCTACGCAGCTGCCACCGGCGTTGCATAGCGCATGGAATAACGCCGTTCATTGATGAGGAAACTCACCAACGCCGCCCCAAACAGCGCCACCATCGCCAACGAAAAGGAAAAATCATAGCTACCGGTGAGGTCGTGGAGCTCACCGGCGAGCCAGACGCTCGCCCCGCCGCCCACTTGGTGGACCAAGAGGGATACCCCGCCGAGCGTCGCAAGGTTGCGCATGCCGTAGACTTCGCTGGTTAACGCCATGACGGAAATGGGGGTGGCCAGCCATGAGAGCCCGCCCAGCACCGCGAACACGTACAAGGCAAATTCATGCCGCCAGAGCAGGAGAATCAAAAAGCCGATGCCGCGCACGAGGTAAGCCAGAGCCATGATATTCTTGCGCCCTAAGCGATCCGACGCGGCCCCGGAGAGCAGCGAGCCGATGGCGCTGCACAACGCCAGCAGCCCAAAGGCGGAGGCGGCGGCGCCTTGGGAAAAGCCACGGTCGGTGGCAAAGGGAATAAGGTGGGTGATGTACAGCGAGACGGTCATGCCGCAGACAAAGTAGCCGGCGTTGATGAGCCATAACGGTGAGGTGTTGAGCGCCTCGGTCCAGTGTTCTGTGGCAAGCGGGGCTGGGGCTGACGCGGCTTGACGCCGGGCCGCCACCGTGCCACCTGCTTGTTGCGATGAGCGCGGAATGAGCCAGGTCAGCGGCACGGTAATCACGGCGATAGCGAGTCCGAGAAAGACATGACTGGAGCGCCAGCCGCTCACCTGGAGCATCAAGGTGGTGAACCACACCAAGGTGAGCTGCCCCACGGCGGAGCCTGCGTTATTAATCCCAATGGCGAGTCCGCGCCGATGGGATGGGAACCATTTGGCCACCAGCGCATTGGTGAGGGAGGGGGACGATCCCGCCATGGCCACGGCGATGACAATGCCGTAGATGAACAGTAAGTAGACGAAGCTTTGCGTCACGCTAATGAGCCCCACCCCGAGGCCGAGGGTCGCCGTGCTGGCGAGAAAGAGCCATTTGGGCCCGTAGCGGTCCATCACATACCCGGTAAAGGGTTGTAATAATCCGCTCAGCCAAATAT
>CAJIAL010000085.1_pt1 | contig 12448 bp, 10 predicted proteins | sample 9199091 | NCBI WGS metagenome assembly CAJIAL01 (sample SAMEA7708270, study PRJEB35096) | sediment metagenome | biome: marine neritic benthic zone biome [ENVO:01000025]; feature: sediment [ENVO:00002007]; material: shallow marine sediment [ENVO:03000034] sea grass bed [ENVO_01000059] ... | reverse complement strand
GCCACGCAGGAAGTAAAGCCCGTGCAGCAAGCGGCCTGCCATTGGGTAATTGCTGCGACTCACAACTACGGGTAAAACAGGTGGCGCTATAGTCCAGGTGTGGGACTGGGCAGATGGCGGTGCGTTACGGCAGGGGGAGGGGAGAGCGCTTAGTCACTCATAAATTGTGCTATACTCGCTGCGTGAGGCTTTTTATAGGTGATTTTGAGTAAAGTTTGAGTAAAGTTTTTACTCGAAATTAGGGATTTTACGCAGTATAATTGAAAAATGAATCTCACGAAGGAGATGTTATGTCATTGAATATACCGAAGTTATACTACCGCGAAGGTTGAAGCTCCTGCCTGAAAACGAAAGAGTTGCTTTCGTCATGGAATGTGGAGTTTGAAGCCATTGATACTGAAGTGCATCCCGAGGCGATGGAAGATTTGAAGCCGTTTGGCATTCCGCGTGTGCCGGCGGTTATCGTCGGAGACCGGGCGGTGCATGGCTGGAATCCGAAGGGCGTGGCGGAGCTCGTCGGTGTCGCGTACGACGAGTCGGGGAAGTTGTCGTGTGACGAACTGGCGAAGCGACTCGACACCATTCTGGTGGCGTCGCAGCGGGTCGTGCGGCAGATTCCGCCGGAGCATCTCGACCTCAAGTATCCCGGGCGGGATCGTACCATCCATCAGCTCGGATTTCATATCTTCCGGATTGCGCAGACCTACATCGATGCCCGCGAGGGGGGTATGCTCCAGGAAGACTGGTTCGGTGAGAACCCGCCGCCGGAGATGGCGGATGCCGAATCCGTGGCGCAGTATGGCCAGGGCGTGCGCGAGCGTCTCGCGGCGTATTTGCAACAAGACGGCGTATACGATGGCGTCGTCGAGACGTACTACGGTGCGCAGACGGCGCCGGAGTTTTTCGAGCGCACGGTGTGGCATACGGCGCAGCATTTGCGGCATGTCTATGCCTTGCTGGAAGGCGTCGGGATTGCGCCGGACGAGCCGTTGACCGAGGCGGATTACGCTGGGTTGCCGTTGCCGGAGAATCTCTGGTAAGCCGGGTTACGTGAGCCGCTCGATGATGCGGGTTGCGTTATCGCTTTCGGCGAGGCGGATGCCGAGGAGTCCCATGCTCAGCAAGAAACCCGGCGTCTGGATGAGATAGGCGAGCGTCGTCACCTTCCGATCGAGCGCGGCGATTTCTTGCGCCTGATCTTCCGGCGAGAGTGGCGCTAAGCGCTCGGCTACACTCCAGGCGGCATCCCGGGCCTTGGTCATACTGAAGTTGATAAGCACTTCGTCCGTGCGGCCACCTAGACGGTCGAGCAGCCAGAGCCAGGGCGAAAACGCGGCCACGTTGTCTTGTACCTCATCAAGCAGCTCGGCCAGGAGGGTATTAATCACCTCGAAATCATGTTTGAGACTCGGCAAGGCATCGCCGGGTGCCACTTGGGCTGCGGCGATGCCGAGATCGAGATTGACGTGGGTGCTCACGCCGAGGAGCAGATGCTGCATGATAAGCAAACGCCAATTCCGCGCCGCCCGAAACGCCACCAACCACGCCATACTCGGTTGCCCGCCGTTCCGGAATAACTGCCAGGCATCGAAGTAGCGGTTGGCGAACACGACATCGAAACGTTCCATGCGCGGTCCGTCCTCAAAACGCCCCTCTGCGATTCCTGCCTTGATCCGTAAGGTCACTTTACGATACAGCGTGGCAAAATATCCCAGACGACTCCGGTCGCGATACGCGCAGTCCATGATGTCAGTGAGTTGATCGATGACTTCGTCGATGGTTGTGGCACTCATAGACTTTCCATCCATAGAGGCGTCTACACGCTAGTACAGGCCGGCGGAGGTTTGTTACCAGTTTGAATACCGCAAGGCTCATGAAGTCAAGGTAACCACGTGGAACGTTATTTGCGGTACGCAGTACTAGCGGCACGCCTCGTACTTTGCTTGCAGCGTGGCGCTGCGTGCATGCCAGGCTTGCTGTTGGGTCTGCTCGAAGGTGTCAAGAGCGCTCAAGGCTGCGTCCATTGCCTCAGGGCCGGGGCCGCCGGTGACGTGTTTCGCTGCCAGAATGGTCGCGGGCTCTTGCAAACGGCGAATCGTCTCGGCATCGAGATCGAGCGTGGAAGTAAAAGCCTCATCGGCAAGCGCCTGCGTGAGCGCGGCGTGGGTGACGAAATCGCGTTCGCCGTGTTGGATAGCGAACGCCACCGCTTTTTCCATCACCCGCTTCCAGTGACGGAACTCGATGCCGGTTTGCGCCACAAGTTGTTCCATCAACTCGGTGACACCCGCAAACCCCGTGCCAGCCATGGCGTGTAACCGTGCCGTATCCACGCCGATGTCACGCTGTAAAACCGGGTGATGTCGCAACGGCTGGCAGGAATGCGTCACAACGCGGGACATGATCGATACCGCCGGCAATCCCTCCAAGCACGCTTCCATAATCAGATACTTGCTCCACTGATGATCCCGATTGTAGCCCGTGAGACTGGCACGGCCGAGTGAGAGGAGCCCGCTGAGTCGACTACTGACCTCGGCAGCTTTCCCCTTCAACACTTCCAGCGCATCAGGGTTCACTTTCTGCGGCATGATGCTGCTGCCGGAGCAGAAGCGCGGATGGAGTTTAAGCACACCGAATTCCTGCGTACTCAGCAGCATGAAGGTCTGGGCCATATTGGACAGATGCGTCAGCAACACGGCGAGCGTGTGCGCCAGCTCGGCTTCCGGTTCCCAGCGGCTGGCGATGGGATCGATGGCATTCGGCTCCGGGCCGTCGCACCCCAGTAGCTCGGCTGTCAGGTGGCGATCGATGGGAAAGGTCGTGCTGAAGCCGGTGACGCAGCCGAGCGGACTGTAATTGAACGTTTCGTACCAGAAGTCGAGGCGCTGCACGATACGGCGCACGGCCTCGGCATAGGCCGCTAAATGGTGGCCGAAGGTCGAGATAGTGGCGTGTTGGTGATGGGTGTACCCGGCCATGACGCTGTCGAGATGCTCACGCGCCACGCTGGTGAGATGGTGCAGCAAATCCAGGCACAGCCGCGCGGTGATGACGACACGATGCCGCATCCACAAGCGCATATCGGTGACCACCTGATCGTTACGGCTGCGTGCGGTGTGCATGGCTAAAGCGGCGTCGATGCCGAGCTCATCTGTTAGATATTTTTCGATGTTGGTGTGCACGTCTTCTAAGCCTGGCCGCAGACGAAATTGTCCGGCCCGGTCGCGTTGTTCGACTTCCTGCAGACCGCCGAGAATGGCCTCGCCTTGTGCCGGCGTGAGAATGGCTTGTGCTACGAGCATACGCGTGTGCGCCCGGTTGACCCACAGATCAAACGGCACCAAGGATCGATCGGCGATGCCTTTGGAGGCCACATCCCACCCGGCCATGAAGGCCACGACTTCCGGCGTCGGGCTGACTAAGCTGCTGCCGTATAGGCGTGTCGCTCCGGATGCCGCCTCGGTGCTTTGCAGGCGGTCGAGCGTGTCGTCGTCACACGCCGGCGTGCCGCAGACGCCGCAATAGCGCTCCATCGGTGCTGCCTGCTGCCAGGCCCCGGTCGGCGAGGTGTCCGGGCTCTCAGCGCCCCAGAGTCCCGCCGGCTGCAGTTCACCGCAGAGACGGCAGGGTGTCGCCGATGGCGCGGCTTCCTGTGGTACGGCCATGCTGATCGTCTCCTGTGTCGAGTCTACGGTCCTGAGTCATATGGGCTACATACTGCCCGAAAAGCCGGGTGCTGTCTACTTTCCTCGTGTGCCTTGACCCACACCAGTGTGACGCTTACCATACCACCTTGGCACACAGACGTCAGGGCGCCAGCGCCCGTCATGGCATGTGACGATTCACGACAGCAACAGGATACCCGTGACCCATGGGGATATTAGACGGTACGCGCGTAATCGAACTGAGCGACGGCTGGACTGCAACCACCCTAGCCACACGCTTATTGGCCGAACTCGGCGCTGAGGTGGTGAAAATCGAACCGCCGCAGGGCGATGCGCTGCGCACACGCGCGCCATTGACACCCGATGCCGGAAGTTATGCCTTTGAGGTGGCGGCGGCGCAGAAGCATAGCGTGTGTGTGGCGCCGGACGCCTACGCTGATACGCTCGATGCCGTAGCGGCGCGAAGCGATGTCCTGCTGATCGAAGCGGCACACTGGCGCACGCTGCGGGCGGAGGGGATGACACCGGAGACGATACGGCAACGGCATCCGCACCTGCTCGTGTGCATCATCTCGCCGCGCGGCTTGCACGAGCCGGAACATACCTGGGTGTGGAGTGAATTGAGTTTGCAGGCGAGCGCCGGCTTGATGACCACAACCGGCTTTCCCGACGATCCGCCGCTGCATCCCGGCGTACCGATGGTGACACACGGCACGGCGATAACTGCGGCTATGGCTGTGCTCGCGGGGTTGTACGAACGCCGGCAGTCCGGGCAAGGACAGTGGATTGAGCTGTCGGGGTACGACGTGGCGGTGTCGTTTCTCGGGACGTTCTTGCCGACGTATTTCCGCGAGGGGATTTCACCGCAGCGCGACGGCAATCGCCATCCGCTTGCGGTGCCGTGGAATGCGTATTTGGCTCGTGACGGCTGGGTCATTATCTGTTCCATGGGCGATAGCGCCTGGTTGCGTCTGCTCGATGCCATTGGCCGGAAAGACCTGAAGAGCGATACGCGTTTTCTTACGGCTTTGGGGCGTTTAGAGGATGTTGAGGCTGTTGATGCGCTGCTCGGCGACTGGACCAAGCAGCACCGTGTCGCGCAAGTGGCGGAACTTCTTCTGGAGGCAGGTATTCCCGCCAGTCCGATTGTACCGGTGCATCAATTCTTGACAGGTGACTACTGCCGCGACCGGCAGTTGCGTGTCGAGGTGCCGCATACCGGGCAGGGGACGGTCGCCACGCTGGGGCCGTTGTTTCATCTCAGTGCGAGTTCTGGTATCGTCACCCGTGGCGCCCCGGCACTTGGACAGGATGATCTCCAGGCCATACTGGCCGAAACGCCCCGGGTAGCCGGGACGCCGCAGACTGCGCCACACAAACCGCTCTCCGGTGTGCGCATCGTTGAAATGGCGGCGTACACCGCGGCGCCGTATGGCACGCGCATGCTGGCCTTGCTGGGCGCCGAAGTCATTAAGGTGGAGCCGCTCAAGGGCGATCCGATGCGTCATCTGGCGACGCGGTTGGTGGATAATGACCCCGATTCGTATGTCTACCACCTGTATAATACCGACAAAAAGAGCATCACGCTTAACACTGCCACGCCGGAAGGGCAGGAGCTTTTAGGGCAACTCCTCGGGAGGTCCGATGTTTTCGTGCATAATCTCTCCTATGACTTGATGGCCACACACGGGTTGCATTACGAGGCGTTGCGGCAGCTGTATCCCCGTCTCATTTATGCCGTCGCCAGTGGTTTTGGTCAGCAGGAGGCATGGCGTCAGCGCCGCGCCTTTGACACCATCTTGCAGGCATTTGGCGGGCTTATGGACCTGACCGGCACGCCGGAGAAGCCACCGGTGCGGGTGGGCATTTCCGTGGTGGATTTGTTTGGGGCGCTGTTTGTGGCTACGTCCGTTCTGGCGGCGTTGCATCATCAGCAACAGACCGGTGAAGGGCAGCTTGTCGACGTGGCTTTGGGCGATGTCGCTGCCTGGCTTGCTTGTGAGTCCTGGCCGTTGGCGTTAGCGGGCGGCGAAGTATCGCGGGTGGGGAATCGGCACTGGTTTACGGCGCCGCACAACGTCTATCACACCCAGGATCGCGATGTGGCGCTTGCCGTGGAGCACGAGGCGCAATGGCATGCACTGCTACGCCTAATGGGCCGTGACGATTTGCAGGACGAGGGCCGCTTGGCGACGGCCGCATCTCGCGTGCACGCGGTCCAAGAGGTCGATGACCTCGTGCAGACGTGGCTTGCCGGTCTTGGCAGTGCAGAGGCCCTGAAACAGTGCCAGGAGGCCGGTGTGCCGGCGGCGCTGGTGCAGGAGATCGGCGAGGTGGCGGAGGAGGCACTGGACCATGCCTGTGAAGCTCTCGTGGTGCAGTACGGGCATACGCTGCTCGGCTCCCCGTTTCGCTTTGCCCGGACGCCGGTTGGTATGGAAACGATGGCGCCGACGCTCGGCGAGCACAATGCGGATATCTACGGTGCTGTGCTTGGCGTGTCCCGCACAGAGCTCGAACGCTTGCGTCGACATGGCGTCATTTAACAACAAGACTCTAAGCAAGGAGGTCGCCCCATGCCCGAAGATCGCCTGGAAACCAAACTCATCCACGCCGGTGAGCCCGTACCGCGCATTCACGGCGCGGTGAGCCTGCCGATTTTTCAGTCGGCCATGTTCGAATATGCCGGGGAGACGAGCTATCACGATCTCCAATACATTCGCCTGAATAACACGCCGAATCATGTGGCGTTGCACGAGAAACTGGCGGCGCTGGAAAACGCCGAGACGGCGTTAGTGATGGCCAGCGGCATGGCGGCGATTACGACGACGCTGCTCAGTGTGCTGTCCGCCGGGGATCATCTGCTGGTGCAGGAGTGTCTCTATGGCGGTACGCACGATTTCCTCACCACGGATTTTGAAGGGCTCGGCCTGACCTACGATTTTCTTAAAGGCGATGATCCGGCGGATTGGGCGCAGCAAGTCCGGCCGAATACGAAAGCGATGTATGTCGAGTCGATGAGCAATCCGCTTCTGCAAGTCACCGACTTGAGCGCTGTCCCGGGTTTTGCCCGCGATCACGGCTTGGTGTCGATTATCGATAATACGTTCGCCAGCCCGGTGAATTTTCGTCCGGCGGAATGGGGCTATGATTTGTCGCTGCACAGCTGCACCAAGTATCTCAACGGTCACTCCGACATCGTCGCGGGCGCTGCTATCGGCCGCGCTGCGCTGATTGAAAAAGTCGCCCATAAACTCAACCATCTTGGCGGGTCCCTCGATCCCCATGCCTGTTTTCTGCTCTACCGCGGCATGAAGACCTTGGCCGTGCGCGTGAAGTACCAAAACACCAGCGCCCAGAACCTGGCCGAGTTTTTCGACCAGCACCCGGCGGTCAGCACGGTGAATTATCCCGGTTTGCCGAGTCATCCCGACTATCAACGCGCCTGTGAACTGTTTGACGGCTTTGGCGGCATGCTCAGCATCGAACTCGAAGGCGGCACTGCGGCGGCAGAACGTTTTATGCAACGTGCCCGCTTGCCCGTCATTGCCCCCAGCCTCGGCGGCATCGAAACACTTGTGACGCGCCCGGTGACGACCTCGCATGCCGGCATGGCGCCTGAAGATCGAGCCCGCGTGGGCATCTCTGACGGGCTCGTGCGTATGTCGGTGGGCATCGAAGCAACGGAGGATTTGCTGGAGGATTTCGACCAGGCGCTGAATGTATAACATGCAAAGTGCTAGTACAACTGGGCGGAAGTCCTTACCCGGTTCTAAACGTCGTATTACCTTTGCAAACACGAGAACCTCCCCTGCCAAACTGGCAGGGTAATTGCGGTGCGCAGCACTAGCAGTCGTTGACAGATCGCGGTATAACGGTCGCACGCAGTCACTCTATGCTATCCATCTCTGTGAGGAGCCTCTCCCATGCCTATCGAGCAATTGTCCCCCGAGCTAGCCACCATCATTGCCACCACAGAGCCTATCCTGGAGTTGGCCGACGGCTTCGGCGGCCCCCAGGGGCCTGCGGAAGGTCCGCTTTGGTGGCAGGAAGGCGGGTACTTGCTGTTCAGCGATATCCATAACAACAAGCGCATGAAATACATGCCGGGTGAGGGTGTCTCCTTGTTCCAGGAGCCGACGAACCGTGCCAACGGGCTGACCCGCGATCTGCAAGGTCGGTTGCTCGCCTGTGAGCACGACAGCCGGCGCGTCACGCGGCAAGAGCATGATGGCAGCATTACCGTGATCGCCAACAGCTTCCAAGGGCGGCAACTCAACCGTCCCAATGATGTCGTGGTCAAGTCCGATAGCAGTATCTATTTCACCGACCCCTGGACCAGTCCCTTGCCTCCCGAGCAATGGGACTTGACCTTTTCCGGTGTTTACCGCGTCACGCCCGATCTGGGCACGATGACTTTGCTCATCGATGATTTCGTCTTGCCCAACGGCCTCGCCTTCTCGCCCGATGAGAGCATCCTCTACATTAACGATTCGCGGCGCGGCCACATCCGCGCCTTCGACGTACAGCCTAACGGCACCCTGGCGAAGCACAGCGACCGCGTGTTTGTCGACTTGCGGGGGGACGAGCCTGGTGTGCCCGATGGCATGAAGGTAGATGTGGAAGGCAACGTCTACTGCGGTGGATCGGGCGGCTTGTGGATGATGAATGCGCAGGGCAAAAAATTGGGATGTATCGCGCACGGGGCCTCTGCGACGACCAATCTCGCCTTTGGCGGCGCTGACTGGAAAACGCTGTATTTCACCAGCCGCAACCATCTGGGATCGGTGCAGGTCAATATCCCGGGCCTGCCCGTGCCGGCGCGGCCGCAATGAGGCGTTGTGCAAGGAGCGTCTCTGACTATGACTATTATTGATGCACAGGTGCATATCTGGGAGTCGGACTCGCCAGCTCGACGTGCGCCTAGCATTCTCCCGCAAGCGGCATCGCGGCCGGTCTGACATCTGAGAGATCGTGTGACGAGAAACCGTATGGAAAAAGAAAACATTGAGGCCAGTGATCTGAGGTTTCGGCAGAAGGTTGAGGAGTTGCGCACGCAGTTGGAGTGTCGCCGACAGACCTATGTGCGCAAAAGGAAGGTCGGCTTTCGCGTTACACTCATGATACTGGGCACCCTCGCAGTGGTGACAGCGGCCGGTTATTATCTTCGGGAGCAGACCGCGTTTCGAGAGCCTACGGTTTCCCCCGTTGCGTCTGCAAAACCCGTGAGCGCGTCCGCGCCATCTCAGGCATCCAGCAGTACACAGCCCTGCACACCGCAGCCTCGTGCGCTGGCCCAAGGACCAGCGACGCGTGTCGATCGTCTCGCCCCACTGCCGCCCACTGCTCTCGCGGTTATGGAAGAGCCGCGAACGGTGGAACCTGCGGAACCACTGTCGCCGCTTGGATCACCTCCTGTTCCCACGGTTGTGGAGGAGCCGCCATCGATGGAACCTCCTGCTCCCGCGGTGGAGGTCGTGCAAGCGTTACCTGCCGTTGAGCCGTTTGTTGTTGGGCAGGCTGCTGTGCCGCAGCTGCCGGTCGAGAGCCCGGTCTCCAGCAGCATGTCCATGCCTCCGGTTCCCAGCCCAGTCCCCAACACTGTCCCCTTCGCAAATCCTGCCGCTACCGTGGTGGCGCGTGCCGAGCCCGTGCTGCCTACCCCTGCACCGCCACGGACCGATTTCCGCATTACTGCAAGCCGGGCATGTTTGGACGTTGTCGCCCGAGAGTGTGTCGGAGCGCAAGCAGTATTCGCCCTGCACGAGCACAACGTTCCGCATGTTTGGATGACCGTGCACTCTGAAAATCTGCCATATGTGCTCAAGCATGTCTATTATCACGAAGGCGAGCGCTATGCCGAGGTGCCTCTGGGCATTACCTACCCCCGCATGCGAACGTGGAGCAATGTGACGTTGCGGAGTCCGACCCATGTCGGAGCCTGGCGTGTCGAGATCGTTGCGGAGAACGGTACTGTCGTGGAGCAGGTGGAATTCCGCGTGACCCCGTAACGCGGCCGGTTAGGTCTGTTCGGTGGGCGCTAGCAGGGCTGCTATCTCACGGCGCAGCCTCGGTAGATTTGTGGTCAAGATGCCCCAGACTACTTCGTTATCAATATCAGCGTACCCGTGGATTAAGCGATGACGAAACGCAATGATGCGCCGATGGTCGCTTATGGGGGTAGCAAGGGACGGTTGGCGTGTGAGCAGTTGATTGAGGGCTTCTCCGATGATTTCGAACTGGCGTTCTACGGCAGACCGCAGTAGGGCATCGGAGAGGTAGTCCGCAAGCGTTTTGCCGGCCGTGAAATCGCCGAGCAGCTCGCAGGCTTGCTGCATATCATACAAGTATTTCCGACTTTCAAGCGGCAGCATATAAGACGATGCTCGTTTCGTTTACGGTCTGGAGGAAATAGGGATTACGGATGGCCCGTCGTTCGACAAGATCAATGGGGCGACCGAAAGTCCGATCAAGGTCCTCCATGAGTCCAAAGAATGCGTCGGCATGGTCTGCAGGTGACAAATCCTCAAACTCCACAAGAAAATCAAGATCACTCGTCTCCGGTGCGAATGTCCCCTCCGTAGCCGAGCCGAAGAGTTCCAGGCGCCGGACATGATGTTGCATACACGCACGGACCAGTTCTTGGCGTTTCGCCTCAATCATGCGATGCACCGTGCGTGCTGGTTTAGGCTGCATAGAGACGTTGTCCTCTGGTGTGTTCGCATCCGTTTGTCTGTGGCATAGAGTTTCCAGGCAGTGTACCACTGGGGCGTGGTACATGCACCAATGATCTCCACCTCTCCTGCCACTTGACCTCAGGGTACACTGCCGATAGCATGCGATAGAGCCACGAGACTGCCGACCCCTGCGAGAAGGAGCGCGTATGGCAATAACGACTTCATCAACGACGTGGACAGAGCACACACGTGAGGTGGCACAGCACTCCTTGCACATGATCCAGGGCGGGAGCGGGGAGCCGCTGCTGCTACTGCACGGTGAAATGGGCCATCCGGGCATGCTGCAGTTTCACGACGCCCTGGCTTCACACTATACACTTACCCTGCCCATGCACCCCGGCTTTGGCAGAACGGCTCGGGTCGAATGGGTGGATACCGTGCGCGATCTCGCCGCATGGTATCTCGAAGCCCTGGATGATCTGGGCATAGAGCAGACGGCGGTCCTGGGCTGTGGGCTTGGCGGCTGGCTTGCGGCTGAGATGGCGGTGATGCAGCCGCAGCAATTTTCCAAGGTGATTCTGGCGAGTGCCTCGGGCATACGGCCGACTGATGGTGAGATTTTTGACATGTTTCTGTTTGTGGCGAAGGAGTATATCGACCGGTGCTTTGCCAATCCCGCCGACACGCCGGCGTATCAACAGTTGTACGGTGGGGAGCCTACGCCCGAGCAAACCGAAACGTGGTTCAATGCCCGTGAAGAGTCGTGCCGTTTGGCCTGGCGGCCCTATATGCATGACCTCACCCTGCCGCACCGACTGCATCGGTTGAAACGCGTGCCGACTCTGATACTCTGGGGCCGGGATGATGCCATCGTTCCCGTCAGTGCTGCAGAGGCGTATCACCGCGCCATACCGGGCTCACACCTGACGGTGCTGGAGCACTGTGGGCACTATCCGGAGATCGAACACACCGATGCGTTTGTGCAATACGTGCACGATTTTCTCCAGAACGCGTAGTACAGCCTGTCCTCTCACAAGGGAGATGCGTATGTTCATTGGTTACTTTACCGAACGACCCTATCAGGATGTGGATTCCGGCTACTTCGGGGCGACGGGGAAGCCCATTATGGATCTCACCGTCAGCAACGAAGTCTATGACACGCAGCTGGGCAATAGGCTATACAACCGCTATCTCGATGAGAAGGTCTATGCCGAGGAGATGGGCTTTGATGGCCTGATGCTCAACGAGCACCATGGCACCCCCTTCTGTATGGGCGGTGCCATGAACGTCGAGGCGTCTATTCTGGCCCGCATCACCAATCGGGCGAAAATTGTGCTCCTCGGGAACATTTTACCGATCTGGGACGACCCGTATTGGCTGGTTGAGCAGTTGGCGATGATCGATGTCATTTCCAAAGGCCGCCTGGTCTCCGGCTGGGTGCGCGGTACCGGGCGGGAGAGCGTGGCCCACAACGCGCCGCCGCATCACAATTGGGAGCGCTTTCAGGAAGCCCACGATTTTATCGTCAAAGCCTGGTCGGAACCGGGCCCCTTCCGCTGGGAGGGCAAGCATTTTCACTACCGGCACGTGAATCCGTGGATCAGGCCGTATCAAAAGCCGCATCCTCCCGTCTGGCTCCCGGGAGTGGTCAGCCGCGACTCGCTCTTATGGGCGGCCGACAAGCGCATTCCGTACATTATGCTGGCGACCGAATTGGAGCCGACCCGCCAGGCCTTTCAGGTGTATCACGACCGGGCGGAAGAACTGGGTTACCCCTCGGGGCCGCAGAATATCGGCTATCTCTGGAAGGTCCATGTGGATGAGACCGAAGAACTGGCTGAGAAGACCGGCCGCAAATACGTCCAGGGACCGAGTAATCCGTTCCTGGCCGGCAATGAGGGGACGGTCAATCCGGCGCTCGTCAGCCTACCCGGACTCACCTCGCGCGAGCGCGCCCTGCCGACACAGGCCGTGGCGACCGGCGCCCGTGGGGGCGTAGCCGGAGTCCTCAGCCGGCCCTATGAGCGCCAGATTCAGGACTATACGATTATCTCCGGGACGCCCAAAACGGTCTTGCCGAAAATCCGGCACGTGCTGGAGTACCTG
>CAJIAL010000413.1_pt1 | contig 12455 bp, 11 predicted proteins | sample 9199091 | NCBI WGS metagenome assembly CAJIAL01 (sample SAMEA7708270, study PRJEB35096) | sediment metagenome | biome: marine neritic benthic zone biome [ENVO:01000025]; feature: sediment [ENVO:00002007]; material: shallow marine sediment [ENVO:03000034] sea grass bed [ENVO_01000059] ... | reverse complement strand
GTGCATAGCCAAGCTCAAAGCGCTGGAAGAGACGGGGATTGACTTATTCATATGCAACTTCGACTTCGGGGGCATTCCCCACCACAAAGTGCTGCGCTCTATGGAACTGTGCGCCCGGGAAGTCATGCCGTACTTTGCCACGTCCGCTCCTGAGGTATCCTCCACGCCGTCTGACTGACGGCATCGAAGGCTTGGCAAGGGATGCTTAGCGTTGACGTATTGGACAGAGGAGAGACAGTATGGAACTTGGGCTCAAAGATAAAGTCGCGTTCATTACGGGCGCCAGTCGCGGTATTGGCAAAGGCATCGCGCGATCGTTAGCTAAAGAAGGGTGCAAAGTCGCCCTCACTGCGACGCGCGCGGATTTACTGGAGACCGTGGCCAAAGACATCCAAAATGAGTTCGGGGTCGAAGCGGCGTGGTGGACGGGCGACTTGCTGAAGACAGAGGACGCCAATCGTGTCGTCAACGACGCCGCAGCGCATTTCGGCCGCATCGATATTCTCGTCAACAACGCCGGTGCGGCTGCCGGTGGTGTACTCGAGGTCTTATCAGACGAGGCCTGGGAATCTGGCATGGGTCTCAAGTTCATGGGCTATGTGCGCGTCACCCGCGCCGTGCTGCCCTACATGCAGAAACAGCAAGGTGGCCGCGTGGTGAATTTGATCGGCAATGATGGCGTCAAACAGTCGTACTGGGAAATTGTACCGGGCGCGGCGAATGCCGCAGGGCAGAATTTCACCATTGCTCTCGCAGGCCAATACGGCAAAGACAACATTTCCTTTTGCGCCGTTAACCCCGGACCGGTGCGGACGGAACGCTGGACCGGACTGGTACAGGCCATGGCGCGGGACATGAACCTGAGCTTCGAGCAGGCAGACCAATTAGCCCCCGCTAGCATCCCGCTTGGCCGTATCGCAGAGGTGGAGGAGGTGGCTGATCTCGTTACCTATCTTGCGTCTCCGAAAGCGCACTTTGTCAACGGCACGATGATCGAGATCGACGGCGGCCAGATGAAACCTATTATGGACAGTGTGCGCGATCGCGTTTGACCACCTGGCCGGTGCAGGGGAGAGGAGACCTAATGCTATGGCTGAAACGCATCGAATACGCGTCACCGTCAACGGCACCTTATACGAACGCGACGTGGAGGCACGCCTGACCCTGGCTGACTTCATACGAGACGAACTCGATCTCACCGGTACCCATGTCGGGTGCGAGCACGGCGTGTGTGGTGCGTGCACGATTCTCTTCAATGGTGAAGCCGTGCGGGCGTGCCTCCTCCTAGCCGTCCAAGCAGATGGATGTGAACTACACACTGTTGAGAGTCTCGCTGATGGCGACGCCCTGCATCCTTTACAGCGGGCGTTTCAGGCAAACCACGCCCTGCAGTGCGGTTTTTGCACGCCCGGATTTCTTATGACCAGCGTGGCATTTCTGCGTGACACCCCCCAGCCCACTGCAGCCCAAGTCCGGGAGGCCATCTCAGGCAACATCTGCAGATGTACCGGCTACATGCCGATCGTCCAAGCGGTTCTCCAAGCCAGCCAAGGAGATTAACACGTGAGTGAGCCCAACATCGGCGTCGCCATGACGCGACGTGAAGACAGGCGCTTTTTAACGGGCCGGGCAACGTTTGTCGATGACATTAAACTGCCGCATATGCTCCATGCAGCCGTCCTACGCAGCCCACACGCTCACGCCCGTATTCGGTCCATCGATACTACCGCCGCCCTGGCGATAGACGGAGTCGAAGCGGTCTTCACTTACGCTGATATGGCACCATGCGCCAAAACCATTCCCGTGCGACTCTACCCCTTACCGGGGTTAGAGCGCTTTTTACAACATCCGATGGCCAATGACAAAGTGCGCTATGTCGGCGAACCCGTCGCGTTAGTCGTGGCGATCAACCGCTATGTGGCCGAGGATGGGCTCGATGCGATCGCCGTCGACTACGAGCCCTTAGCCGCCGTGGCGACGATGCAAGATGCGCTGCTGGACGAAACCGTGCTGCATGAGGAACACGGCACGAATTTGGCCAATCGCTATACGCTGACCATTGGCGATATTGAGTCGGCTTGGCGTGAGGCCGACTACACGCGGAGCGAGACATTCAAGGTCCACCGGCATACCGGCAACCCGCTCGAAACCCGTGGCATGATGGCGCACTACGACGTGGGGCGCGACGATCTGACCGTGTGGGGTCCGACGAAGGTGCCGCATTTCAACCGCGCTATTCTGGCCACATTCCTCGATATGTCCGAGCAAAGCATTCACTTTATCGAGCCGGATGTCGGCGGTGGCTTTGGTATTCGCGGCGAGTTCTATCCGGAGGATGTGTTGATTCCGTACGCCGCCATGCAGGTGGGCAAGCCGGTCAAGTGGATCGAGGATCGCCTCGAACACCTCAAATCGTCCAACCATTCGCGTCAGGTGGACTGCGAGGTCGAAATCGCAGCCAAACGTGACGGCACGTTGTTGGGGCTGCGGGCGTATATCACCGGTGATATGGGCGCCTACATCCGCACGCATGGGGGACTGGTGCCCTCGTCAACCGGGGCGCTCTTGACCGGCCCGTATCGCATTCCCTCCTATCAGACAACCGTCAGTTGTGTGCTTACCAACAAAATGGGGATGGGCACGTACCGCGCTCCGGGGCGCTACGAGTCGTGTTTTATTCGGGAGCGCTTGTTAGATATGGTGGCGGCAGATCTCGACATCGATCCGGTCGAATTACGGCGGCGCAATTTTATACAGCCCGAGGAGATGCCGTATACGATCGGGGAAACCCGGCCCGGGATACCGGCGGTTATCGACAGTGGGAATTATCCCCTCGCCCTCCAAACGGCGCTCGACCGGATTGAGTACGACACGATGAAGTCTCTACAAGGGACGTATGCCGATGGGAAATACCACGGTATCGGCATCGGCTGCTTTGTGAAAAGCACGGGACTCGGCCCCTACGAAGGGGCACGTATCGTCATCAGTGGGGAAAACCAGGTGACAGTGTACCTCGGCATCACCACGATGGGGCAGGGGCATGAAACCACCATGGCCCAAATTTGTTCCGATAGCCTCGGGGTACCGATGGCGAATATTACCGTCCGGCACGGTAGCACGGACTTGATACCCTATGGGGTCGGCACCTTCGGGAGTCGTGGCACCGTTATGGGCGGCAGTGCGATCCTGCTCGCCAGTCAACAGCTTCGGGAGAAAATCTTGGCGATTGCGAGTCGCTATCTCGATGTGAACGCGGATCGCCTCAGTTTCCGTGATGGGGCCATCTATCGCCACGGCGATGACGCGCCCTGTCTATCGCTTGGTGAGCTGGTCAATCTCGCCAAACCGGATAGCCCGTATAACGCAGGCGATCCGGGCTTGGAAGCGACCGACTATTTTCGCTGTACCGATTTGACCTACGCCTATGGTGTGCATGCGACGCACGTTGCCGTCGACCCCGAGACGGGCGCCATCGACATTCTGCGTTATGTCGTCGTCGAAGATGTCGGGCATGTGATCAACCCGCTCATTGTTAGCGGCCAAGCTGTTGGCTCGGCGGTGCAAGGCATTGGCGGAACCATTCTCGAAGAACTTGTGTACGACGAAAACGGCCAGTTCATTTCCGGCTCATTGATGGATTATGCGCTGCCCACCAGCCAGGACGTCCCCGAGATTGAGGATATCACTCTGGATGCCGCTCCATCACCGCTGAACCCGCTCGGCGCCAAGGGGGCAGGGGAGGGGGGCATCGTTGCCACGGGCGCGGCGTTGGCCAACGCGGTATCCCATGCGCTGGCGTCCCACGGCGTCGAGGTCAGGGAGCTGCCGCTCAGTCCCAACCACATCAGAACGTTGATACGATCCGGAACAACAGTGTAAGGCCAGAAAGCACCCACTGAGGAAACGGTTACGATGAAACCCGCACCGTTTGTGTATCATGCACCCACCGAGCTCTCTGAAGTCCTCTCGTTGCTGGCCCAACATGGGGATGAGGCGAAAATCCTCGCTGGGGGCCAAAGTCTCATGCCGATGCTGAACATGCGCTTGGCCACGCCGCAGGTTATCATCGATCTGAATCGCGTCACCGCCTTGGAGTACCTCAACTCGAATGCAGAGGGCGGGCTCGCAATTGGTGCGCTGGCACGGCAGCGCCAGCTCGAACGTTCGACGTTGATCCATGCCCACCAACCGCTTCTCGCCGCAGCGTTGCCGCTCATTGGGCACTTTCAGATTCGCAATCGAGGCACCATTGGTGGTTCGCTGGTGCATGCTGATCCGGCGGCAGAACTTCCCGCTGTCAGTGTGGCGTTAGAGGCGGAATTCGTGGTGCAAAGCGCGGGTGCCCATCGCGTTGTCACCGCTGAGGATTTTTTCGTCACCTATCTCACGACTGCTATCGAGCCGGATGAAGTCCTAACGGAAATTCGTGTGCCGCCATGGCCAACCGGCTGGGGCTGGGATGTACAGGAAATGTGTCGCCGTGCGGGCGATTTTGCTCTGGTGGGTGCGGTCGCCATGCTGCATGTCGATGCTGCTGACGTCTGTCAAGCGGCCCGTATTGTCATGTTTGGTGTGGACGGCGTACCCATGCGGGTACGACAAGCCGAAACGCATCTCGTGGGCCATCGCGTCTCAGACAATTCCCTACGCGAGGTCGAGCAGATTGTCGCGGATGCCCTCGATCCGGAATCCGATATACACGCCTCCGCGACCTACCGCAAAGAAGTTGGTGGGGTAATGGCGCGCCGCACCTTGGCGCAGGCACTCAATCGCGCGCGGCCTTCGCTCTCTGGTACGTGATAGATCATACGGTCACGTCTATACCTTACTTTCCGAGGGGCAATATGGCGATACGCCGTCTAGACAGGCCCCGTAGGATATGCGAGGATGAAAGCTCAAGGGTTTCCCTATACGACGGCTTCGGGATAACCGGGGAGCAGAAGAGCGAACAGGAGCTGAACATGACCCACACGATCAAGCTGGACTACGAGGTTATCGTCATCGGGGCCGGCGTGGCCGGAATTTACCAGATCAAGCGTCTCGCCGACCTCGGCGTGAACGCCACCGTCCTCGACGCCGCCGCCGACCTCGGTGGGACCTGGTACGGGAACCGCTATCCAGGTTCCCGGTTCGACTCGGAGAGCTACACCTACGGCTACTCGTTTTCGAAGGAGCTGCTCAACGAGTGGCATTGGAAGGAACGATTCTCCGGTCAGCCCGAGAACTTGCGCTACCTGAACTACGTCGCCGACAAGTTTGATCTGCGCAAACACATGCAGTTCAACTGCAGAGTGGATGCGGCCCACTTCGACGAGACGGACGACCTGTGGCGGCTGACGATCGACGACGGCCGCGAGCTCACCTGCCGGTTCGTGATTATGGCGCTTGGTCTCCTCTCGATACCGACCGTGCCGCGGTACGAAGGCATGGATACCTTCACAGGTCGCTCGTTCCACACGTTCCACTGGCCGCACGAGCCGGTCGAGATGGCCGGGAAGAAGGTTGCCGTCATTGGCACTGGTGCAACGGGCATTCAGGTAATCGCGGAGATCGCCGACAAGGTCGGCGATCTCACGGTCTTCCAGCGCCGACCCAACTGGAGCGCACCGCTGAACAACGGACCGATCTCCGAGGAGGAGATGGCCGACATTCGCGCGCGCTACGATGAGATCTTCGCGACCTGCGCCCGCACGCCCGGCGGCTTCGAGCACGAGCCCGACCGACGCGGCTTCTACGCGGTCTCCCGCGAGGAGCGGGTGGCGCTATGGGACCGGCTCTACGACGAGCCCGGATTCGGCATCTGGCTGCAGAACTTCCGCGAGATCTTCACCGACGAGGAGGCGAACGCCGAGTTCTCGGAGTATATCGCGGATCGGATCCGCCAGCGGGTGAAAGACCCGGCTGTCGCCGAGAAGTTGATTCCCCGGGATCACGGATTCGGTGTGCAGCGGGTCCCACTGGAAACTCACTATTTCGAAGCCTACAACCGCGACAACGTGCATCTGGTGGACATCAGCGAGACGCCGATCGAGCGGGTCACAGAGACGGGCCTCCGCACCTCGGAGCGCGACTACGACTTCGACATCATCGTATACGCGACGGGTTTCGACGCCATAACCGGCGCCTTCGACCGGATCGACATCCGAGGGGTCGGAGGCGAGCAGCTGCACGACAAATGGCACGACGGTCCATCGACGTACCTCGGCGTGTTCGTCCACGGGTTTCCGAACATGTTCATGCCGGCCGGTCCGCAGAGCGGCTCGGCGTCGACGAACTACCCGCGCGGCATCGAGACGGGCGTGAACTGGTGCACCGACTTCCTCGAGTACCTCTGGGAACACGGCTACACGCGCGCTGAAGCAACGCCAGAGGCCGAGGAAAGCTGGACTGCGCACGTGACGAAGATGTACTCGACGATGCTGATGCGCAAGGCCAAGTCCTGGTTCACCGGGTACAACTCGAACGTCGAGGGCCACGAGCACGGCAAGATCCGGTACTTCGTCTACAACGGCGGCTCCCCGAAATACGTGGCCGCCATCAACGAGATCGCGGAGCAAGGCTACGAGGGCATCACGCTCACGTCAGGTTCGACGCAGCCGTCAGATGCGACAGTCGCTAGCGCTGATGGTGTCGCGCGGTAGCGCGTCCGACACCGTACATTGTGCTCACTGATCCCGCAGCCTCGGATTCAGGGCGTCATTTACTCCGTCGCCAATCAAACTGACGCTCAGGACGGTGAGAAAAATGGCGATACCAGGAAACGTGACTGCCCACCAGGCATCGAGGATAAAGGGCCGGTTCGAGCCGATCATCAGACCCCAACTCATCACATTGGGGTCGCTCAACCCGAGAAAGCTCAAGCCCGCCTCGAACAAAATCGCCACGCCGACGGACAAGGCGGCCGACACGATGAGGGGCGGGGCCGCGTTCGGCAGCATGATGCGCCACATAATGCGGGTGTTGTGGGCACCGATGGCCCGTGCTGCTTGGACGTAATCGAGCTCACGAATGCGGAGAAACTCGGCGCGTGCCAGGCGCGCCACGCTCGGCCAGCTGACCACGCCAATAGCTATGGCAATGGTCGAGAGTGTCGGCGCAAACGGCATGACTAATACCATGGCCAACAACAGAGCTGGCAACACCTGAAAAAACTCGGTAATGCGCATCAACACATCATCCACCCAGCCACGATAATAGCCCGCTGCGGCTCCGAGGCAAATGCCTATGCAGATCGTGATTACTGCAGCTGCAGCGCCTACGGCTAACGTTGCCCGACCGCCATGCACAATACCCGCCACAATGTCGCGGCCTAAATAGTCCGTGCCGAGGACGAACCCCTTCGTACCAGGCGGCGAAAGAGGCGTCCAGACTATATCAAACGGGTCGACGGGGTAGAGCCACGGGCCGATGATGGACATGCCGACCATTGCCAACAGCAGCACAGTGCCCAGCAGCGCGGCGTGATTGCGCCCGAAGGCCAGACAGGCTTCCCGCATGGGACTGCGCGACAGGGCGTGCACGTCTGTTTCGGGATGCGACAGGGTCGTGTGCATGTCAGGCGGCCTCGTGCGTCCGAATGCGCGGATCGATGATGCGATACGCCAGGTCCGTGAGTAGATTGGCAAGAATGACCAAACAGGTGGAAAAAAAACAAAATGCCAAGTAAGGTTGGCGAATCCCGCCGCAGAATGGAATCAAACGCCAGAGTCCCCAACCCTGGCCAATTAAATACTGTCTCCACCAACACCGCACCGGAAAACAGTTGGCCAAACTGTAGCCCGGCAATCGTTACCACCGGGAGCAAGGCGTTGCGCAGGGCGTGTTTGTAGATCACGAGCTGCTCACGCACTCCTTTGGCGCGCGCGGTGCGAATATAGTCCGCACTCAGCACCTCCAGCATCGAAGCCCTGGCCAAGCGACTGTATATCGCCAGATAAATCGAGGCCAGGGTGATAACCGGTAACACCATGTGATGAACCACGTCCCACACATAGGCCATACCCTGTGCGCCGAGCACGACATCGTACATACCGGAGACCGGAAAGAACGGAAGGGCTGAGGCGAGCAGAATCAGCAGCATAATACCAGTCCAGAACACGGGCGCGGAGTAGCTGACTAACGCCATGACAGTGACGCAGTGGCTCAAAAAGCCACGCGGACGTCGGGCCGCGATCACGCCGAGAAGTGTGCCCACCAGCATGGCGAGGGACAGTGAGCAGACGACCAAGAGAATGGTCGGAAACACGCGGCTTACGATGAGGGATGTCACGGGCGTGTCAAAAAAATAGGAATAGCCCAGATCGCCCTGCGCTACCCGGCTGACATACCGCCAGAGCTGTGTGTGCAAGGGCTGATCCAGCCCGTACGTGGCGCGAATCGAGGCGAGCATCTCCGCGGTGGCGCCGCCCATCTCCCCGGCGATCACCTCCGCCGGGTCCCCCGGTGCGATGTGCACCAAGGTAAAGTTGAGAATCAACACCGCCAGCAGCAGAATGAGACTGTAGAGCACCCGTTGCACAATATTGGCCAGAAACGGCATGCTAGACTCCGATCGGCGAGCAGGCAGTTCGTCAGACTCCGGTGCGGACTGCCGTGAGGTGCGTTGCGCAATGGTGCTATTTCGGCGGGTTTTCCCAGTAGAGTTCGTCCATCGGCGCCATCATGCCCCAAATCGTCAAGGGCGGATTGGCCAGCCCTTTGTGGACCACGGTGTAGTACGGCAACACGTTGATCCACGCCAGCGGCAGTTCATCCACCACAATGCGCTGGAACTCTGCATACAGCGCCTTGCGCTTCTTGAGCTCCATTTCCTGACCGGCTTGTTCCAGCAGCGCATCGACTTTGGGATTGCAGTAGCTCTGCGTGTTGGACCAAATGACGCCCTTGCGAATGTTGTCGCACATATACGTCCGATGTACACCGATCACGGGGTCGCCCCAATTGAAGACGATGTCTATGGTGAGATCAAACTCGTGATTGGACACACGCTTGGACCAGGTGGGAAAATCCGGGGAGTTGCGTACTTTGATCTCAATACCGACTTTTTTGAGCTGAGGCCGCAGGTATTCAGCGATGGCCTTTTGCTGCTCAGGCACAGCCGGGATGTGATCGACACTCAAGGTAAACCGCACTCCATTCTCGCCACGCGCATGACCGGCGGCGTCCAGCAAAGCGTTCGCCTTGGCCAAATCAACTTTATACTGCTCGACTTCGCCCGTGTAGTAGGGGCTGTCCGGGGCAATCGGTCCCGTGGCAGGTTTGGACAAGCCGGCATGGAGGGCATTGCGAATGAAATCGCGATCGATCGCGAACGAAATGGCCTTGCGCACGCGTACGTCATTGCCAATTGAATTGCTGGATGCGGCTTCGACAACCGGAGAATGGCCGTGTGCGGGTCCGGCGTATCGACGGTCTTCACGGCAGCAAACATGCTTTTAAACGGATGATTGGCCTGCACCGTCTGCACCGAAAAGGCGACATCCTCAGACGTAATTGGCTTGCCGTCATGGAACGTGGCTCCGTCCACCAGCTCCAACGTGACGGACAAGCCGTCATCGGCGATGTTCCAGCGCTTAGCCAGGTAGGGATGCGGCTGCCATTTGTCATCAAAGCGCAACGGCGTGGCAAAGATCTGCGTGCCCGGGAGCCGAGGCAGAGAGTGTCTGAGGCTGGGCTAGATGTCTGTTGCATACATACACCGCCAGTCGTCACGTAGGGGCAACCCTTGTGCCTGCCCCTACGGGCACAGAACTGACGAAATGGACATCTAGTGGTCTTGGGAGATCATCCACTGGCATTTGTTGAGGACAACGAGGGCAATCAACTCTGATTTTCCGGTTCGATAACCCCCTCGTATACATCAGCAGTGGTCAATTCGCAGCCGATGACATCGAGGCTCACTTTGGCGTCGAGACCTTCCATGGCAGAGTAAAGCCAGTTGTCATTTTCTTGTCGTTGATATATTTCAATCCGACCCTTGTCTTGGGCTATCAGTGCATATACCTGCAAGGACGCAATCCTCTGGTAGTGCGCAAACTTGACTCCGCGGTCATAGGCCTCGGTCGAGGGTGAAAGGATTTCGATGATCACGCTGGGGTTTAGTAGTGTATCGAACGCATCGTCTTCGAGCTGACGCTCACCGCACAGCGCCGAAATATCTGGATAAGTATACAGCCCGGTGGCAGACACTTTTACGCGCATATCGCCGCCAAACACGTTACATGGCCGCCCGCGCATCTGCGAGCGAAGGGCGGTGATCACATTGACAGCAATGAGATTGTGCTCCACACTGGCGCCGCTCATCGCCGTGATCTCACCATCCAGATACTCGTGCTTGGCGTCCGTTTGGGCTCGTTCAAACGCGAGGTAGTCCGCTGGGAGCATCGTGCGTTCGGGGTCGAGTGCCATGGCGAGCGCCTTCTGTGAAATGTCAGTCTGTCAGAGACAATAGCTCGAAAGTATAAAGCCCTGGCTGCCACTCGTCGACTGGTATTGCACGAATAGATACGATGCTTGAGGGTTATGGAGAAGTAGGGCCAATCCTTTTGATTTCATTGTTCATCGGATTCTTCTGGCAAGGGCTCAGGAGCTGGCGGTGGATCAAGAGGTGAAAGGAGAGTCAACCCACTGAAGCGTGAGAAATCGCGGTCCAAACTTAATAATGTGGTGACCCGATGCTCTTTGCAGGCCGCGACGATCTGGGCATCAAAAGCAAGATTGCCGCGCGCGTCTGCCTCCAATGCGTTTTGACGTAATAGGCGGGGATAGTGCGGTCCAGGGTTTAGCACACGGCACGTTGGACTCGCGAGAAGTTGATCAAGGGCATCCAGAGCGGTTTCGAGAGGAGTTGGCGGATCAAACACGCGCGGATGCGTCACCACGCGGATAAACTCACCGAGACAGAACACGGGAATCACCCATGGTTCTTGGCCCTCGGCTAGATGCCGGAGCCAAGCCAGAGCCTGACTATGATACGGCATCTCTTCACGGTGAGCGTAGATGAGGACATTGGTATCGACCGCGATCACTGGCGGCCTTCCATACGGTCGTAGAGCGCATTACGATCTATCAGATCAACACCTGGTAGGAGACGGCCACGAACTGTTGGCCATTGCAGGCGGTAGGATTTAGCGGGTACCTGCTTGCGCAGTAGCGCGTCCCGAATTGCCTCTTCGATGACGGCCGTCATGGTGCAACCGGTGTCTAATGCACGTTGTTTCACTGCCTGCATTAATGCATCGTCTAAATTGAGTGTTGTTCGCATGCAGACAACCATATGAGCTTGGCATACATCTGTCAATCCCGAATGGCGCCCTCGGCCCTTTGCCGATCAAGCTGCCGACCTCGCACCGCGATGGGGTATGGGGAGCGGATCGCTCGGGGGAGAGTAACTTTGAGAGAAAATCAAACGAGTCTGACCCGAATGGCACTGACGCAGCGCTAAGTTTATTTCTAATCAAATGGTTATTCGATTATGACCTGATTGTCTCACTAGGTAGATTCGAGCAGGTGCAACGCAGGCCTGCCCCCCTGCCCCCCTTGGCCTCTGACAGCACATGCCCGGCGCGTTTTGGCGCTTTGCAATCGACCGCTGTATGTCAAACAACCACCGTGTAGAGGGCTCTCAGTGCAGAGTCCATCAGGCCCGGCGGATAAGAAATCCAGTGCGACCAGGCCCTGTGGGTCAATTGGGATTGGAGGGATGGGGGCTGGCTCCTCGCCCTATAACCCACTCAGCTGATAAAGAGCAGAGGTTAGCACGTGAGTGCCGAGCCTGAAATCTGCCATCTCCATCGCTTCCCGGGCATTGTGACTGCCGTGCTGATTGCGCATCAACACCATGGCTGAGGGAATACCGGCACGGGCAAAAATCGCGGCGTCGTGACCCACCGTGGCCATCTCACGGTGCGCAATGCCGAGGGCGGTAGCCGATTGGCTCAACAAGCGGCGAAGACTCGCATCCAGTGACGTTGGATCAGAGCCCACACAATCGCCGAGTTCAAAGGCGACACGCCGTTTCGCCGCGATCTCATTCGCCAGCTCATAGATGAGCGATCGCGCGGTATCGAGAAAGGTCTGCGTCGTACCGCCGACATTGAGTGTAAAGCGGCACTCACCCGGCACTTTGGTCATGGCATGCTGGGCCGCATCGGTATACAGTTTGCCGACCGTCAACACCGTATCGGGCTCCCCCGCTGCTTCTTGGTTGAGCCAAAACTGTTCCAACGCCGACACCAATTCCACCACGGCCAACACTGCATCCTGGCGATACGCGCGGGGGGCGGCTGCCGAATGTTGGTACGCGCCGAGACAGCGGGCATAGGGAAATCGCACATTGCCGCGAATGGTAGTCGGGATGGCGACAGGTAGGTTGTCACTGACCAATACCGGCCCTTGTTCGATGTGCAACTCCAGATAGGCGCGGGTATTGGCAGGTGAAATATAGGGCGCCGGTG
>CAJIAL010000263.1_pt1 | contig 12486 bp, 9 predicted proteins | sample 9199091 | NCBI WGS metagenome assembly CAJIAL01 (sample SAMEA7708270, study PRJEB35096) | sediment metagenome | biome: marine neritic benthic zone biome [ENVO:01000025]; feature: sediment [ENVO:00002007]; material: shallow marine sediment [ENVO:03000034] sea grass bed [ENVO_01000059] ... | reverse complement strand
CACAAACCCCACGACCGAAGCTGGACGGGCGCTCATTGACCCCACCGCACCACTTTTCGACGAGTTCGGTAATCCAATCGAGGACCCCACGGCTCGCCCGATCGATGATGTTTCGACAGTGACCGCGGATGCCGTAGCTGACGTCTTTGTATTGAGGCGATTTGATGCCACCATCGCGACGACGACAGTGCGCCGAACCAACATATCTGCATCCGGTTTTTGGTTCAAGCGCGAGTATGAGATCGGCCGTGACGAAATCGGCTATGGCGCAAGCGCAACCGCGTCTCGCGCACTGTCGCGGCTGATGAGCGTGTTTGTCAGGGGCGCCTGGACGCCACGCACTTTCCGCCAAGAGCCCGGACGCGAGGACACGCGCTGGGTTGCTTCTACCGGTGTGACGCGGCAATTTGGACGCGACATTTCTGGTACCCTCGACTACCGGTTTCAACACAATGAATCAAACCGGCCTGGGAATGCGTTTACAGAGCAGCGCGTCTCGGCTCGCGCAACCTGGAATTTCTGGTAACCCCTACCGCGGAACGACTGCCAGTCAACCAATATGTATGAGACTTTCTACAACCTTCGGACCAAGCCGTTTCAGCTGAGCCCCGACCCGCGCTTTTTCTTTAACAGCAAGGGGCACAAGCGAGCGTTGGCCTACTTGCGCTACGGCGTCAAGCAGGGTGAAGGTTTTATCATAGTGACGGGTAACGTGGGCACGGGAAAGACCACTTTGGTAGGGGCGCTCTTTCGTGGGCTGGAGAACGAAAACGTCGTTGCGGCGCAGGTGGTTACCACCCAGCTTCAGGCCGATGACCTGCTACGCATGGTCGCTGCCGCCTTCGGACTCCCCTACCAGCGGGTGGGAAAGGCGACACTGCTAAAGGGGCTCGAGTCGTATTTCCGTGCTTGTATGGAAGAAGGTAAGCGGGTGTTGCTCGTGGTGGATGAAGCGCAAAATCTACCAAAGCGCTCGATAGAAGAGTTACGGATGCTTTCCAATTTCCAGTATCGGGGTAAGGCGATGCTGCAGAGCTTTCTGCTTGGCCAGCGCGAGTTCCGCAACACCATGCGCTCGGAGGGATTCGAGCAGCTGAGACAGCGCGTGATCGCCGCGTATCACCTTAACCCACTGGGGCCGGAAGAAACGCGCGGCTATATAGAGCATCGACTCTTAACCGCAGGCTGGCAGGGCGACCCAAAGCTTGACGAGGACGTATACCACGGAATCTATGAGTTCGCGGCCGGTGTGCCACGTCGAATAAACACGCTGTGTGATAGGTTGATGCTCTACGGTAGTATCGAGGAGCTTCACCATCTAGACCGCGATGCATTGTCTTGTGTGACAGAGGAAATCATAGAGGAGCAGGGCGGCGATGTGGATACCGCGCCTGAGCCGCTGTCCGAACCGGCAAGGGTCGCTGCGCCAGGCGGGAGCCATCTCGAGCAGCAAGAGCCACCCGTCGCTCAAGCCGTACACACGGAGCACGCACAAAGCCATGAGCGGCGCCTCGCCTCGGTAGAAAGCTCGATGTCGGAGCTGACCAGCGCCATGCGCGAAGAGCTGTCGCTTTTACGCGAAGCTATGCTCGAGACGATAAAGCGCAAGAACGATAAGGACGAGTCCGAGCACTGACCTCAGCGGGCGGCGTCGAGCGGGACGGCACAAACAATTTCCCTTTGCGACTCTACGAACTCCGTGCTGTGCTCAGGCTTTGGCGGTGCTGACGGCGAGGGGTGTGAGCATGGTCGCGGTCACCGGACGGCGGACTTGGTATAACGCATCCGCGAGGAGATTATTATCTACGCCATGCGAGCGCAAATTATCAACGCGATGACGGTGGATGTTGAAGATTATTTCCACGTCTCCGCCTTCGAGCAGCATATCGCTCGCGAGGACTGGGGCGAGTATCCCACACGTGTAGAGCGCAACATCGATACCGTGCTCGAGCTGCTGAACAAGTCGGGCACAAAAGCCACATTTTTCATGCTCGGGTGGGTTGCCGAGCGTTTCCCCCATCTGGCACGTAGCGTCGTTGCGGATGGGCACGAGCTGGCGAGTCATGGCTTTTCCCACGTGCGCGTTACACAGCAGTCACCCGCGGAGTTCAAGGAGGATATCTCGCGCACCAAACGACTTCTCGAGGATGTTGCGGGTGTGGAGGTCAAGGGTTTCCGGGCGGCCAGCTTCTCAATTGGTGCGGACAACCTTTGGGCCTTGGAGACGCTCGCGGAGAGCGGGTACAAGTACAGCTCTAGCATCTATCCCGTGCGACATGACCTATACGGGATGCCGGAGGCTTCGCGCTTCGCATTTCAGGTACACGATAAGTTGTTGGAGATCCCCATTACGACCGTACGTGTCTTCAGTCGCAACTGGCCTTGCGGCGGCGGCGGCTATTTTCGGTTATATCCCTATGTGTTGTTCCGAGCGGGCTTACGCCACGTAAACGAGACAGAGCGTCAGCCCGCGGTATTCTACTTTCACCCGTGGGAAGTTGACCCCGACCAGCCGCGACAGAACGGCGTCGGCCTAAAGACGCGCTTTCGACATATCTCAACCTGCATCGTACGACCAGCCGCTTGGAGCGTTTGCTGGACGACTTCCTGTGGGACCGAATGGACAGAGTTTATCTTGACGCAACAGCTAGCAGAATCAGTGCACGCGCCGCAGGGTGAGTCGGAAGCAGAGAACTCGGCCATCGAAGTCAAAGCGCTTGGTCCTTCGGGATCCGAGCGCTGGGACGAGTTTGTCGTTGGCTCGAAAGAGGGCACGTTTTTCCACCTATCAGGATGGAAGCGTGTTATCGAGACCGCCTTTGGTCACCGCTGTCATTTCTTGTATGCCGAGCGCGCCGGCCGCATTTGTGGGGTGTGCCCCTTGGGCCACATTCATAGCCGTCTGTTTGGCAGTGCTTTGATCTCGACGCCGTTCTCGGTTTACGGTGGCATCATTTCAGAATGCGACGAGGCGGAGCAGGCCTTGCGGTCCGCCGCATGCGCGTTGGCAAGAGAGCTTTGCGTTGGCCACCTGGAGCTTCGGCATAGAGTTCAGCACGGGTCGCCGTGGCCGGGGAAAGACCTCTACGTGACATTCCGAAAGAACATAACCCCTGATGTCGACGAGAACATGGCCGCGATTCCTCGCAAGCAAAGAGCTATGGTCCGAAAGGGCATAAAGTTTGGCCTGGTCGGGGAACACGACCCCGGCGTCGACAGGTTTTTTATCGCCTATTCGGAGAGTGTGCGCAACCTCGGGACACCGGTGTTTCCGGTCAAGTACTTTCGCGTTCTCAAGGAGGTCTTTGGCGATTCTTGTCGCGTCCTCACTATCACCAAGGACGAACGAATCGTTTCCAGCGTCCTCAGCTTCTATTTCCGCGACGAGGTGCTGCCGTACTACGGAGGCGGCACACGGGAAGCGCGCGCGCTAAAGGCGAACGACTTCATGTATTGGGAGCTGATGCGCAACTCCTGTACGGAAGGCCTTGGGGTGTTTGACTTTGGGCGTAGCAAAAAGGGCACCGGGTCGTACAGCTTCAAGAAGAATTGGGGCTTCGAGCCAGAGCCTTTGCACTACGAGTATTTTCTCGTCCGTGCGAGTGATGTCCCAGACATCAATCCCCTCAATCCAAAGTATCGCCTCTTCGTTAATCTGTGGCGGCATATACCTCTTTCAGTATCACGATTTGTTGGTCCAATGATCGCGCGTAATCTCGGCTGAGTCATGGAAAAGCTGCTCTTCTTGTCGCACAGAATTCCATACCCCCCGAACAAGGGTGACAAGATCCGCAGCTTCAACATGCTCAAGCATCTCGCGGCAACCCATCGCGTTTATCTTGGTACCTTTATCGATGACCCCCACGATTGGCGCTACGTGGACCAGCTTCGCGCCATGTGCGACGAAGTCTTTGTGCTTGGTATCAATCGTACTCGCAAGCGATTCCTTAGTCTCAGCGGCTTGGTCACTGGACGTCCTTTGAGTCTGCCGTACTTTCTCGACCGGCGTCTGTCTTCGTGGGTGAAGAAAACCTTGCAGACACAGGAAATCAAGCAGGTCTTCACTTATTCATCGCCGATGGCGCAGTACATTCTGTATAACGATGCGCGTGAGTTACATCGAGTTGCAGACTTTGTGGACGTCGATTCGGAGAAATGGCGAGCTTACGCGGCCAAACATCGGTGGCCTATGAATCGACTCTATGGGCGGGAGGCGAAATTGCTTTTCCGCTACGAGCAGCGGGTCGCCGCCGAGTTTGACCACACGGTATTTGTTAGTGAGGCAGAGTTGCGCGAGTTTAGAAGGCTCGCGCCGAGCGTACACGATCGAGTTGGTAGTATAGATAACGGCGTTGACATGGATTACTTTTCATTGGAAGAAGACTATCCGTGTCCCTATGAGCAGAACCACGAGGTGCTTGTATTTACAGGGGCGATGGACTATTGGGCAAATGTGGATGCGGTGAGCTGGTTTGCGCGCGAGGTCTTCCCCACCATTGCCGAACGAGTTCCCAGCGCACAGTTCTATATTGTTGGCGCGCGACCGACTCAGGCCGTCTCGCAACTAGGCAATCTACCAGGCGTTTCGGTGACAGGGGGCGTACGCGATATTCGACCCTACCTTGCCCACGCGAAGGCCGCGGTCGCACCCTTACGGATTGCTCGGGGCATTCAGAATAAGGTCCTGGAGGCAATTGCGATGGGACAAATGGTGCTTGCAACATCGGCCGCGCTGGAAGGGCTTGACCGCACCGTGTGTAACCAACAGTTGGTCAGTGATGATGCAGCGGGTCTAGCCAGACTGGCGATTCAACACCTGCGTTCCAACAGTCACTCCAAAGCAGCGCGGATGCAGCGGCGTTCGGCGATTGCGAGCTACTCGTGGGACGAAAAGTTGGCTCGGCTCGACGCCTTCTTGATCGATTCCAAACCAACGCGGCGCTTGGCGTCGGGGCAGCCGGTCGTGGGCCAGCATCTAGAAGAGCGGGCATAGTCGTGCGTATGGGCAGTCGATTGTTGGCGCGATATGTGCCGGTCGCTAGGCCGATGCATCTCGTCGTCGACCAAGACTGGAAGGGTTGCCTCGGCGGGGACAAGGACCGCTCAAATCCGGATGCACTCTGACAGTGTCCCCCTTATCGCCCATGTCATCTTTCGCCTGGACACGGGCGGGTTGGAAAACGGTCTCGTGAACCTGATTAACCACCTTCCCGCAACTCGATACCGACACGTACTAATTTGTCTATCCGAGTGCGCACCGCGCTTCGCGCAGCGGTTCTCAGCGGAGGTTCCCATTCTGGAGCTGCGCAAGCGCGAGGGTAACGACCTGCGGCTGTACTGGCGTATCTGGCGCGTGCTTCGAGAGCTTAGACCAGCAATTGTTCATACGCGTAACCTCGCCGCCCTAGAAGCGCAGCTACCGGCAACGCTTGCCGGTGTATCGGGGCGGGTACACAGCGAACACGGCTGGGATGTTTTTGACCCTGCCGGGACGCGGCGCAAGTACCAAGTTATCAGACGCGCGTTCAAGCGATTCATAAAGCAGTACATTTGCGTATCCAAGCATCTAGAGACCTATCTTCGAGACAAGATAGGCGTCTGCGAATACAAGCTGACTCAAATCTACAATGGGGTAGATACGCAGCGCTTCACGCCGGGCGCGAGGCCCAAATTGGATATCGACGGGTTCGATACAACGGACACCATAAGCATTGGAACCGTAGGCCGGATGCATGGGGTCAAGAATCAGATGTTGTTGGCCCGCGCCTTCGCGATGCTTTCAGACAGAAACCCCGGGGTCGCGGGGCGTCTGCGGCTGCTCATGGTGGGGGATGGCCCGATCCGCCAAGAAGTCCACGAGTTCCTTACAGCGAAAGGGCTCCGCGGGCAGGCTTGGTTGCCCGGTGACAGAGAGGACATCCCACGTCTGATGCGTGCCATGGACATCTTTGTTCTCCCCTCGACCGCGGAAGGGATATCGAACACCATTCTCGAGGCCATGGCCACGGCTTTGCCGGTGGTTGCGACCAACGTCGGAGGAAATCCGGAGCTCGTGGTCGATAATGTCACCGGTTTCTTGGTGGCTTCCGACTCGCCAGGGGCAGTTACCGAGGCTCTTGAGGCGTACGTTTACGACCGGGCGATCCAAAGACGCCATGGCCAGGCGGGACACGACCGTGTGACCAAGCACTTCAGCTTGGAGCGAATGGTAAGTGAGTATGCGAGGGTCTACGATGGTCTCCTCGAATCTCGTCGTGCTAGGGCTTAGGATTCCTAAGCGGGTGAACGATACCAACTCTGGGGCTTTGATAGCCAAAGGGACGTTGCGACAGCCTGTCCACGATGCTCGGCGCCGATACAAGCCCTGGGTCTTGTACTGAGCTTTGTTGCGCAATGCGGATTTTGCATATCCTTGACCACTCGATCCCGCTGCAAAGCGGGTATACTTTTCGAACGCGTGCGATCTTGCGGGAGCAACGGGCGTTGGGCTGGGAAACCTTTCATATTACCAGCCCAAAACACAACCTCGCACTGCCAACTAACTGTGGTGAGGAAACGGTTGACGGGCTGCATTTCTATAGGACTCCCGTCCCTGGGCGTTGGGGGAATCGAGTACCGGTGCTCAAACAGTGGCGCCTCATCTCAGCAATCGAGCGGCGGATCAGCCAAGTTATAGACGTGATCAGACCCGACATCATCCACGCACACTCACCTGCGCTGAATGCTGTCGCAGCGGCACGGGTCTGTAAGCGGACCTGTGTTCCGATGGTCTATGAGATCAGAGCATTTTGGGAAGATGCAGCCGTCGACCACGGCACGAGTACGGAATGGGGGATTCGATATAGACTCTCCCGAGCGCTCGAGACTCACGCCATAAAGTGCGCTGATGCGGTCACTACTATCTGCGAAGGCTTGCGTGGAGAAATAGTGCGTCGCGGTATACCAGATTCCAAGGTCACCGTTATTCCAAACGCCGTGGATCTTTCGCGATTCACAGTGAATCGGAACCCGGACACGGAGCTGGCGAAGGACCTCGGTCTTGCGGGAAAGGTAGTGCTTGGTTTTATCGGCTCATTTTATGCCTATGAGGGGCTGCATTTGCTCCTCCACGCTTTGCCGAGGATTCTGGCGGTTATGCCATCCGTACGAGTATTGCTCGTGGGAGGCGGCCCAGAAGAAGATCGACTACGACAGCTTGCTTCGAAACTTGGCGTGCAGAATGAAATCGTGTTCACTGGACGCGTGTCCCACGGGGACGTCCACCGGTACTATAATCTCGTTGACGTATTTATCTATCCCCGTCTTCCGATGCGGCTGACGGAGCTTGTAACACCGCTCAAGCCTCTCGAAGCTATGGCAAATGGACGTTTGGTGGTCGCTTCAGACGTTGGCGGACACCGGGAGCTGATCTCAGACCACAGGACGGGAATCCTGTTTCGCGCCGGGAGTGTGGACGACTTGGTGAGAGTCGTTGTAGCTCTTCTGACGGACCGAGCGTCTTGGACAGCGGTGCAAACGCGCGCGCGGAGCTTTGTCGAGCGCGAGCGAAGTTGGCCAGCCGTGGTGTCCAGGTATCGGTCGGTATATCAATCTATTGCTAGCCGGGGGGCCGGCGCGGGGCGACAAAGTGACGTGCGCGCTTAAATTATCTAGCCGACAAACGCCGCTTGGGGATTATTAGACCGTGCGCGATTTAATCGTCACCATAGCCGTGTTCGGGACCATACCCTTCATCTTGGCACGCCCCTATGTTGGAGTGCTGGTGTGGTCCTGGCTGAGCTTCATGAACCCGCATCGACTTTGCTGGGGTTTTGCAGTCACGATGCCCTTTGCTGAGGTGATCGCAATCACATTGATGGCGAGCTTTGCATTTTCAAAAGAACCAAAGCGGGTCCCAATAACGCGAGAGGTTGTAATTCTCTTTCTTTTCGTTTGCTGGATGTTCTTGACAACGCTGACCTCCCTTTACCCAGATGCAGCATGGTTGCAGTGGGGTAAGGTCTGGCGTATCCAGCTTGTGACGCTCCTGACTTTGATGCTGATGTATAACCGTGAGCGGATACAGCTGCTGGTCTGGACCATCGCGCTATCGATCGGTTTCTACGGCATCAAGGGTGGCATCTGGGTGCTGGGAACTGGCGGCGTTCACCGTGTATATGGCCCATTCGGTTCGTTTATCTCAGGTAACAACGAGATCGGACTTGCCTTGATCATGACGATACCGCTGTTTTGGTATCTTCAGTTGTCGGTTAACCGGCGCTGGTTAAAGTATCTGCTCTACGCAGGGATTGGCCTGATAGCTATCGCAATTGTGGGTACGCACTCAAGAGGTGCGTTGGTCGGGGTCACCGCTATGGGTCTCTTTCTGCTTTGGAAAAGTCGCAGAAGATTTCTGCTTCTGATTGGCGCAGCAGCGTTTGTCCTGCTACTTCCAATGTTCATGCCGGAGGCCTGGTTCGAGCGTATGCACACCATCGAGAACTACGAGGAGGATGTTTCTGCGCTTGGTCGCTTTGCAGCCTGGAAGAACGCCTATTTGCTGGCCAATGAGCGCTTTATGGGTGGCGGATATGAGAGCCTGCGAGGAGGGACTGATGCGCATAGTATCTATTTTGAAGTGCTAGGGGAGCACGGATATTTTGGCCTTGCACTTTTCCTGTTGTTGGGCCTTATGACCTGGCGCACCGGTACGCGCATCATCAAGCAAACAAGGCGTATAGCGGAACTTCAATGGGCGGGAGACCTTGCTAGGATGCTCCAAGTGAGTTTGGTCGGCTATGCGTCGACCGGCGCCTTCTTGGGGCTAGCGTATTTTGACCTCTACTATGCGTTGATTGCGATCATGATTTTGACAGGCGAGGTCGTCAAGCGCTTTCACGAAGAGCGGGCGCAAACCGACGTGGAAGCAGTATTCGCTGTCTCACGAAGGCGGCAAGCGGCGCCAGGCGCCATGGATCTGCCTTCCCACCCGGGAAGCAACCAGCCATAGTGTGGAAGAATGCGTTGAGCAAATCAGCTGGCGTCAAAACGGCAGCCGATTATGAGGGAATAGTCGGTGTCGCCGACAGGGATTCTTGGTATCGGGTTGCCGAAGGCAAGCGGGACTCGGTGACGAAGCAGGACTGGTTGCGCGTACCCGAGTGGGGGGCAGTTCATGGCACGGCGTCAAACGTTGCGGCCGCGCCCGAAGGGGATGTATTGGTCGCTCTCGGCGGTGACTGCTTCATGGAATCAGCCGACACGTGGAAGCCGGTATCCGCACATGTCATTCTGGAAGACTATATCGCTGGACGGTTCGAGGGTCCGGAGCAGCTATTTGGGCACTTCTCCATTGCCATAGTGGACGGACGCGAGAAGCGCTGTATGTTAGCGGCAGACCGCTACGGCGTTCATCCGCTCTTTTATGCGGTTGAGGACGGTGTATTCCATTTCGCAACCCAGCTGCAGCAGGTTACACAGGCTTTGGCTCGGTTCCCGCAGATCAGTATCCAAGCGGTCTACGAATATATTTATTTCCGCATCATTCCCGGCCCCGACACGCTGTTTAGCGGCATTCGACGCCTTCAACCAGGCGAAGAGGTCGTCTTTTCTGAGGGGGTGGTGAAGCCCCGCTCGTATTGGAGAGCAAGCTGGGAAGCTCGTGAAGCAAAAGATGCAGAGGCCAGTGAGCGTGAGCTGTTTGCGTTGCTCGAGAGCAGCGTAAAGCTTCGATTGGCTGGCGATGGGCTGACGGGCGCATTTCTCAGTGGTGGCCTTGATAGCTCGACAATCTCGGGACTACTGAGTCGCCAGACGAGCGGGCAGGCTCGTACTTACTCTATTGGCTTTGATGCTCCTGGTTATGACGAGATGGAGTATGCTCGGCTTGTCGCAAGGCATTTTGGCACCAAGCATAGCGAGTACTATGTCACGCCTCGAGACGTAGTAGACGCAGTTCCCCTCATCGCTGAAATACAAGACCAGCCTTTCGGTAAGGAGTCAATTGTCCCCGCATACTACTGCGCGGCAATGGCACGCTCGGATGGCGTACAACGACTGTTGGCGGGCGACGGCGGTGACGAGCTCTTTGGTGGAAACGCTCACTACGCAAGGCAACAACTGTTCTCGCTGTATGGACACGTTCCTCAATCGCTCAGGCGAGGCGTAGAGCTGATTTTTCTGGGGTCTCACCGTATCCCTTTGACAAATAAGATTCGTAGCTATTTGCAACAAGCCCGCGTCCCGCTGCCGCGTCGTTTGGAAACCTATAACTTGCTCGAACGTATTGGTCGCCGCACTATTTTTGTTGACGAAGTTCTCGAAGAGGTTGATGCGGGGCGACCGATGGCTTTGCTGGAGGACGCATACTTCGCACCCAACACAAGACATGACGTCAACAGAATGCTGGCTCTGGACCTCAGGTTTATCCTGGCCGACGGTGATTTGGTCAAGGTCAACATGGCCTGCCAACTAGCCGGGGTGGAGGTAGCGTATCCTATGCTCGACGATAGGCTGGTTGCGTTTGCGGGGAGCATCCCACCGCGCGAGAAATTCAACTATCCAAGACTGCGCGTCTTCTACAAGAAAGCCATGCGGGATTTTCTTCCAAAGGAAACGCTGTCTAAGCGGAAGCAGGGTTTTGGTCTGCCTTTTGGGTGCTGGTTACGGTCCGATGTCGCTCTTCGCGAATTGGTTGGTGATAGCTTTGCGCAGCTTGCAAAGAGAAGGGTTTTTCGGCGCGAGTTCCTCGATGACCTGTCCAGTCGTAAGCATGCGGAGCACGCCGCGTATTACGGTGAGATGATCTGGATACTTATGATGTTGGAACAATGGCTGTCAGCGAAACAGTTGTCGCTACCGATCGGGTGAGTAGTCGTAGCAGTGACTCGAGCACGCATATCTTTTGTGCATGCGTGCGTAGAGATGGTGGCGGGCGCGCGGGTTCGAGTGCAGAGATGGAGGGCCAAATTCAGTGATTTGGTATGTCTTGGCCTCAATCATCCTTAGCTGGGTTTTGATACTTTGGTCATATCGTCGCGAGATCGAGCGATGTTGGCAAGAACCGACCCTGAAGCACCCTGTCTTCATCATTGAAAGCGACGACTGGGGGCCCGGTCCGCACGGCGATGCTGCCGCACTGAACCGCGTTGCTGAGACGTTGCAAGAGTTCCGAGATAGATGTGGACGTCACCCCATGATGACGCTCGGCATAGTTTTGTCGGTTCCAGACGGTTCTCGAATGAAAGCGTCTTCGTTCAGGCAGTACTGGCGCCTCGAGCTCGATGACGGGTCTACCGCAGCGGTGCTGGATGCAATACGTCATGGCATCCAGGGCGGTTTGTTCTCGGCCCAACTCCATGGCCACGAGCACTTCTGGCCACCCTCGTTGATGCGAGCAAGTTGTGACAGTTTCGAGCTACGTGATTGGTTCTCCAAGGATTCCTTTCCGCGCACAGAAGAATTGCCGCCGCATTTGCAGAGTCGATGGGTCGATGCGGTAGCGCTTCCGTCCAAGGCGCTCGAGGAGAGAGCAATTCGTGATGCCTTGTCACTGGAGATCGAATGCTTCGAGCGAGTGTTTGGCACAAAGCCGACCGTCTACGTTCCCCCAACCTTCATCTGGACAGACGTGGTCGAGCGGACGCTCGTTGATGTGGGCGTTGAGGTTCTTGTAACACCGGGTCGTCGATGTGTGCGCCACGCGGCGTCCGGTGAGCCTGAAGCAGCCGAAACGAGGTACTTCAACGGGCAGTCACTCGCGTCGATGACGGTGCTTGTTCGCGACATATATTTCGAACCTAGTCGTGGTCACAGCGCAGATCGTGTTATCGGGGAGGTACTTGATCACTTTAGGTTGGCGAGACCTGCGCTGTTGGAAACACACCGAGCGAATTTTATCGGCAACGAGGAAGAACGCTGCGCCGCCTTGGAGGAATTACGACGGTTGCTAAGCGCCATTACTGAACGCGCTCCGGACAGGAGATTCCTGTCATCCGAAGAGCTTGCTGGCGCCTACAATCAACGCTCCGCCGAATTGGTCGAGCGTAGCAGGCTGCGACGGCTGCAGGTTTTGGTCTCCCGTCTAGCCAGGATCTCTCGGATGCGCAAACTGGCGATCGCTACCGGTCTAGGCGTTTTTGCCTGGCTGTTCGTCATAGGCGTGCGCCGCGGCTCGCCGGCACTTGCGACGTGACGCGCGAGGCGATAGACGGATGCCGACCGCTCCCATCTTGGAAGTGCTTATCTGCACTCATAACCGTTCGCAGCTTCTTGGCAAGGCACTTCATCACCTCAACGAGGCGAGACGACCCGAGCAGGTGGACGTTCGAATTGTAGTCGCTGCCAATGCCTGCACAGACGACACTACCCAGGTCTTGAACGACTATCAGGCAAATGGTCGGCACCGAGGTTGGGCTCCACTACGTTGGTGCGAAGTTCCGAGGCCGGGAAAGTCCATTGCGCTCAACACCGTGTTACCAACGCTAAAAGGTGATGTGGTGGCGTTTG
>CAJIAL010000310.1_pt1 | contig 12542 bp, 14 predicted proteins | sample 9199091 | NCBI WGS metagenome assembly CAJIAL01 (sample SAMEA7708270, study PRJEB35096) | sediment metagenome | biome: marine neritic benthic zone biome [ENVO:01000025]; feature: sediment [ENVO:00002007]; material: shallow marine sediment [ENVO:03000034] sea grass bed [ENVO_01000059] ... | reverse complement strand
GCAAAAAGGAAGGCGTAGCGGCGTATTATATGGGCTTCGGCAATGGTGGCGGCGAGAGCGCCGGTGTGTTGCGGGGGACGTCCGCGTGTAAAGGCCCGTGGAGCGGTATGTGTTTTCAAGATCTCGATGCGGCTATCGACAAAGCTGCGGCCACGGCTGATCCGCAGGTGCAGCAAGCCGCGTTTGAGGCGGTGACGGATTTGATGAAGGAGAAGGTCACGCACAAGATCTATTTCAAGATCCATGATGTAATCGGCTACAGTAGTCGGTTGGCGTTTTCGCCGCGCCATGACGAGACGCTGTTTCCGTGGGAAATTGTGGTGAAGTAGGTAGTAGAGATGTCTTTGGGCCAGTGCTCTGGGCCGTAGAGCCGGCCAGGGCGCTGGCCTTTTCTCCAGCGGCAACGCTGTGATGGCGAAGGGGGTAGAAATGGCTGTTACCGTGCAGAGGCAGTGTGACCGTACTAAACTGATCGCATCGTTCGCCCAGATTGAGGCCCGGCACAGGACTCTCGCAGGTGCCCCCTTCACCTGCCCACAGGAGGCAGCCGAACCTGATCGTCAATGACGAAACGCAGCACTTAGGGGTATATTTGATCCAGCATGCGCGGGAACGGGATGGTTTCACGCACGTGGCCAAGCCCGCAGAGCCACGCCACGACCCGCTCAATCCCCATACCGAACCCGGCATGCGGTACCGAGCCATAACGGCGCAGATCAGCGTACCACTGGAAGGCCTCTGCTGGTAAATCATGCTCTTTCAGGCGTGCTTGCAGCATAGCGAGGTCGTGCAACCGCTGCCCACCACCGATGATTTCCCCATAGCCTTCCGGGGCAAGAACGTCTAAACACAGGGCAACTTCCGGCCGATGCGTATCCGGCTGCATATAGAACGCCTTACACTGCGACGGATAGCGGTGCACCATGAGCGGGCGGTCAAACTGGGACGACAACACGGTCTCATGCCCGCCGCCAAAATCCTCACCCCACGGCACGGACTCGCCGTGCTGCTGGAGGATGTCCAGCGCCTCGTCGTAGCTGATACGCGGAAAGGGTGTTTGTACGGCTTCAAGCGAGGCCGTATCACGTTCGAGCGTGCGCAGGGACTCCTGGCAGCGGTCCAGGACACGCGCCACCACGGCAGTGACGAACTCTTCTGCCAAAACCATAATATCGTCCAGCTCGGCATAGGCCACTTCCGGCTCGATCATCCAGAATTCCATCAAATGCCGGCGGGTCTTCGATTTTTCCGCCCGAAACGTCGGCCCGAAGCAATACACCTTGCCAAATGCCATGGCGCCCGCTTCCATATAGAGCTGGCCGCTTTGCGTCAGATAGGCTTTGTCGTCGAAATAATCGGTTTCAAACAGGGTCGTCGTGCCTTCGCAGGCATTGGGGGTCAGAATCGGGGCATCAAGCAGGAGAAAACCACGCGAGTCGAAAAAATCGCGACAGGCCCGGATCACTTCGGCGCGCACCAGCATACACGCGCGTTGGCGTGCCGAACGTAACCACAGATGGCGGTGTTGCATGAGAAATCCGGTGCCATGTTCTTTCGGCGTAATCGGATAGTCCTGCGCTTCCTGCACCACAGTGAGGTCGCGCACGGTAAGTTCGTATCCGCCCGGCGCCCGCGTGTCTTCCCGCACCACGCCATGAACAATCAGCGCGGATTCCTGCGGAATGTGATCACTCCGGTCAAACACATCCTCGGGCACTTCGTTTTTCACCACGGTTGCCTGGATCATCCCGCTGCCGTCCCGCACGAGGAGAAAACGAATTCTGCCGCTGGAGCGGTGATTGTATAGCCACCCCTTCACCGTCACTTCTTGCCCAACGTGGTCGCCCACTTCGTTGATATAAACCTGGCTCATGTTGTGCTCCTCTGCGCGCGCCTCTCGCCTTCTACCGCACCCATGATCGTACTCAGCCACTCCGGACCTGTCAACGCCCCGGGGCAAAACACAACCCGGCGCTCCAACTCTAACTCGGAAGCCTGGGGGCCGCCTCACTCTTGCGCCACCCCAGGAGCTGTAGTAGCATGGCACGACACTCCACGACCGCATTTCCACACGTCTCTCATACGTCTTGCTGGCTCATACGCGCGTATCACGCGTCCACGCGACGAAAGGATGCTCCCTGATGTCTGACAATGTCACACTCGAACGCCAAGGCGATATCGCCATTCTCACGATGAACCGGCCCGATCGCCGCAACTCCTTGTCCGACCCAATGCTCTTGGATCTCTCAGCGGCCCTTGGCACACTGGTGGATGACACGAGCGTCCGCGCTGTCGTGTTCACCGGCGCACCTCCGGTATTTAGCGCCGGGGCGGATGCGCCGTCACTCAAAAGCGCGAAAAGCGAGGACGAACGGCAGCAGGTTTTTGGCGCGCGCCAAACCCAATTTCGCCGTCTCTTTGGCAGGGTGACCAATCAGCTTGAACAGCTGAACCAACCCGTCGTGTGTGCCGTGAATGGGCATGCGGTCGGTGGCGGCTGGGGTCTGTCGCTGGCGTGCGACTTCCGTTTCGCTGCAGAAGAGGCGCAGTTTTGGCTGCCAGAGGTCGACCTCGGCACGCCTTTGGGTGTTGGCTCAACCATGCGCCTGGTACGTATGGCAGGTGAAGGCTTGGCCAAGGAAATTATTATGGGATGCGCACGCTATAGTGCTGCCGACCTCAAAGCCATGCGATTACTGCATCGTGTTGTGACCAAAGAGGCTTTATTTGATGAGGCGCTGGCCTATGCGCAACATCTCGCGGCCAAACCGATGCAGGCCATGATGCAAGTCAAAGCCAACGTGAATGCAATTGCGCAGAGCGCTATGGCTCCCGTGATGGTGGAACCCGCCGGCTTGCTATCGCACAACGCGTGAGCCCCGGCAGCGTGGCGACCAGCAAACCGGTCGTTCTTTTGTAGCACCAAGAAAAGCGAGGATGCCATGACACAACACCCTGAAACGGCGTGGCAGTGGTTGGTACAAACATGGGGGGGAGTGGGGGCAATCGTCTTTGTGCTGATCGCCCTCGCACTGTGCGTGAGCTGGCTGGTGACACCGGTCTTTGCCTGGCGGCTTTCCCGTAAACACCGCGCTCTGGAGCACGCGCTTGCGGACCTCTCCGAGCGGTTTGCGATTCTGAGTCGTCACCAGCAGGCCGAACGCCTGAAAAGTGACAAGGCCCGCACGAAGGGGCGTCGGCGTCGGCGTTCCGGATCTAAGAGCACGCGATCCATGCCGCAAGCTTAATCGCACGCCTTACACATCGCCAGCCTCGTGGAGCGTTTGCAGGTCAGTCTCAGTCAACCCGAGGAGCCGTTTATATACATCGGTATTATGCTGCCCGAGGAGCGGTGAAGGTTCCACGTCTACCGGTGACTCCGACAACTGGACCGGACAGGCCGGCATGGCAAACTTCCCCGCCTTGGGATGCTCGACATCCACCACCATGCCGCGCATCCGCAAATGCGGATCGTTCAACACCTCCAGGGTATCCAGGCAAGCCCCGCACGGCACGCCGGCCTTGCCGAGGATATCCATCACTTCGTACTTCGTATGCTGTTTGGTCCACTCGGCAACCATGGCTTCAATTTCGTCGTTGTACTGATACAGCTCGCTAATCTCGGCAAAGCGCTCGTCGTTCAATAACTCCTCACGCCCCATTGACTTCAGCAGGTTATCCCACATCGATTGCGTTGTCGGCATAACGAAAACGTACACGTAATCATTCGGGCCGCCCGGTTTGCACGGAAACACATTCGCCGGCGACGTCTGCGGCGTCCGATTGCCCATGCGTGTGGCCGCCTTACCGGTCACGTATGATTCGCGAATCTTCACCCGGCAGTAGTTCACGACGGCATCTTGCATGGAGACTTCGACTTTCTGCCCGCGCCCATGGGTCATGCGGTCGATATAAGCCGCCATGATCCCTGCAGCGGTGTGAATCCCCGTACCGGTATCGCCCAGTGTCGGACCAGGTTTCAGCGGCGGGCCATCCGCGGTGCCAGTGACGCTAAAGGCGCCGCCTGCGGCCTGCGCAATCATGTCGAAGCTTTTGTATTGGCTGTAGGGACCATACGAGCCAAACCCCTTGATAGTGGCATAGATAATCATGGGATTGGTCTCTTTCAGCACGTCATAGCCCAGATTCAGCCGCTCCATCACGCCCGGGGAGAAATTTTCGACCACGATATCGGCTTGCGCCACCATTTTGAGGAACATCTCACGGCCTTGAGTACTTTTGAGATTCAGGGTAATACTTTTCTTGTTGGCATTGAGCAGCATGAAATAATAGCCGTCTTCACCCGGCCGATCTGCTGCGAGTGCCCGTCCCATATCCCCCCATTCCGGATGCTCGATCTTAATGACATCGGCGCCGAGAAAGGCCAAAAGCTCCGTACACGACGGCCCGGCTTCAAACTGTGTGAGATCTAATACCAGCATCTGGTCCAATGCTTTGTTCATCGCTTTTACCCTCTCGCAAGCCAATCACATCTTTGGAACGTTGATGGTGTGGTGACAGGAACGGCGGCATGCTCCGTGTGCTCCGTGTGATGTCTGGCCTAGCCTACACCACCCCTGCTGCCAGTACAACCCCTGCGTTTAACTCACCTGTTCCTCCCGACGACGCAAGCGTGCCCCGAGTTCCCGAAAGATCTCGAAGGCCATATCCGGCTTCTGATAGATGGTCTGTTTGAATTTCTCCGGATCCAACACTAAGAACTCGGCTTCGGTCTCGGTCACAGCCGTGGCCGAGCGAGGCGCCTCTTCAAAGATCGCCATCTCGCCGAAAAAGTCCCCGCTGTGGAGTCTATTGAGGGTGCGCTCGGAGGCCGTACCGTAATCCTTGACGATCCGCACAGTGCCCGATACCACAATATAAAGCTCTCGGCTGAAATCGCCTTCGTTCACGACAACCTCACCGCTGAGAAAATGTTGTTCGTCAAGATGCACCGTGAGCACCCGGAGCTGTTCTAACGCCATACTACTAAAGATGGACACCCGACGTAAAAACAGCATTTTGTCCGTCGTTGAAAGCACTGTCTTATCTCCCTACCCCGCCCTGCCTACGCGTCATCACTTGCGACCCTCGACCGCTTTGCTCATAATACCATGAATACCGCAAGCGAGCGGGAGAATCATGGCCACGCTTGGGGGATCGGTTTCTACAAGGAGGAAACAATGAGCACACCACCGAACGATGCCGTCATGTATCCCAAACGTCGCACACTCCTCAAACGTCTTCTCCAAGGAGGAGCGCTCTTCAGTACGGCTTCGGCCTTGCTCCCTTCCGTCTCGGCCGCCCCACCGATGGTCAAACAATATAAACCTCTGGGTTCCACAGGCATGCGGATTGCCGATATCAGCTTCGGTGGCTCCCGTTTGCGACGGGATGTGCGGCTCGTACAGCATGCATTTGACCGCGGTATTAATTACTTCGACACGGCGGAAAGCTACACCGGAGGCACCTCCGAAGAAACCATTGGCAAAGCTCTGCGCGGCAAACGTGACAAAATCTATCTGACGAGCAAAGGCTCCTTTTCGGCGTACGAAAGCGCCACAAGCATGATGGAAACACTTGAAGGGAGTTTACGTCGCCTGCAGACCGACTATATCGATGTGTACTTCAACCATGCCGTGAATGACGTCACACGCCTACACAACGAAGAATTTTATGCGTTTACCGAGCGCGCTAAACGCCAAGGCAAGATTCGCTTTGTGGGGCTCTCAGGGCACGGGGGACGTCTTGTTGAGTGCCTCGATTATGCTATTGATAGCGGGAAGTTCGATGTCATGCTGCTCGCGTACAACTTCGGTCAAGACCCATCTTTTGTGCAAAAGTTCACACGCAACTTTGACTTTATTGCGATCAATCAGGACCTTCCGCGTGTGATCCGCAAAGCGAAGCAGGCCGGTATGGGCGTTATTGCCATGAAGACGCTCCGTGGGGCGCGTTTAAACGATATGACTCCCTACCAAAAAGATGGCGCCACATTCGCGCAAGCCGCTTTTCGGTGGGTCCTCTCCAATGCGGCCGTGGATGCCCTCATCGTCACGATGAAATCGCCGGAACAGGTGGACGAATTCGTTGCGGCCTCAGGCGGTACCAAAGTTACGCGTCATGATACAGAGCTCTTGCAACAGTATGTCGCCATGCATGATGCCACCTATTGCCGGCCCCTGTGCGATGCGTGCGAGGCTTCCTGCCCGGCGCAGGTGCCCATTGCCGATGTCTTACGGCATAAAATGTACTTCACAGACTACGGCGCGGAGCAGATGGCCCGTGAACGCTATGCCATGCTGGAACAGAACGCCTCACCATGCATGACCTGCGCGCATCCAAGCTGTGCCCAAGCCTGCCCGCATGAGCTGGCCATTCCTGAGCTGACACGCCAAGCTCATGCATGGCTGCGCCAAGGATAATACAACGGATGCCATATACGGGAAAGACTTGCAGACGCTGGGTTATTTCATGGCTTTGCCTTGGAGTTTTCAGCCTCGTCTGGCTCTCCAGCACAGCCCAGGGGGATGCGGCAAGTCCCATGCGCGCACCAAAAGCGCTGTTGCATACGCGGTCCAAGACGGCAGCCCACCCCACTCCGTCACTCCCTGCAACGGTGTTCGATCAGATGCTACGCTTTTATCAGCGCGTTATTTCGCCAACGGATGGGCCACGCTCGAATATGTATCCGACAGGATCAGCTTATGCCCGCCAGGTCTTCAGAAAGCACGGCGCGCTGCTCGGCATTATGCTCACCACGGAGCGGCTGCTACATGAAGGCAATGAATGGAAAGTGGCACCGCGCATCCGCAAATACGGGATCTGGCGTATCCACGATCCCGTGGAAGCCAATGATTGGTGGTGGTATGGTCCTGCCTGGGTGTACACACCGGGGGAAGGACGGTCCCGCAGACGCTAACAGAGCTCATGTGTCAGTTTAACTGTTTCAACACCCGCTTCTACAACAATAAGAAGGAGAGGCGAAATGCCTATAAGTGAAGAATTACTTGAAATTCTTGCATGCCCCGAAACGAAGCAACCACTGACTCTGGCACCTGCTGATCTCATCAGTAGTCTGAACACCCGGATCAGCCAGGGACAACTGAGCAATCGCGCCGGCAAGTCCGTTACCGAACCGATTGATGGCGGTTTGGTACGAGAGGACGGACAATATCTGTATCCTATTCGTGACGATATTCCCATCATGCTTATTGACGAGGCCCTTGCACTGGATGAGATGCGTACCAGCTAGAGCTGCGCACCGCAGCTCTCTCCCGACTATCCGTCTCGCAAAGCGCCAAGACAAGACGTCACGTAGTGACACAAAATCACCAGTAACACTCACCACGGTATCAGCCAGTGTGGGACGCTTCATGCTGCGGGAAGGAGACCCTCGGTGGTCTGCCCCATAGCGTTTGAGCACAAGATGCACAATCCGCCTTCCTCTCACGTCCGGCAGTGTTTATTATACAACCTCGGGGAGCCTTAGAAAGAGTTCCTCGCCGTGGATTTCCACCGGATAGGTACAGGCGAACAATGTCGGATCGTCGAGCGACACGCCGGAGTCCAAGTCAAAGCCCCAGCCATGTAAGGGACAATGGAGTACACCTTCAGCAATGTGGCCACGCTCGAGCGCTGCTCCTGCATGTGGACAAATATTACTGAGGGCATAGAAGCGACCAGCCACGTTCAGTACTAGCGCCTCGTCGTACCGGCTCAGGATCACGACCCGGCGGGAACCAGGTGGCAATTCCTGGACGCGGCACACCCGTATCAGCCGCTCCATCTCACCCCCCTTGTTCCCGCCCAACCTTGACGCGCGACGCAGGCCTTCGCTACTGTATACCCCTGCCATTGCATACGAAAGGAGTGGGAGCCTATGGGTGTTGTACGGTCGCCGACGCAAGTCAAACTTTTTTGCGCGCTCCTACTCGCCTCAAGCGTTCCCCAACATGAAGTCGAAGCAGAGCTGGAACGCAACTTCGGCGCCATCGTGTTGCGCAGCACGCCGCTACCTTTCACGCAAACGACCTATTATCATCGGGAAATGGGCCAAGACTTGCTACGCTCGTACGTCGCCTTCGGCCCTCTCGTGAACATCGCCGACCTCGCGGCAGTGAAGCATCAGACCAATCACTTGGAGATGCGATGGGCGATGGACAAAGGCCAACGCCGCGTCAATCTCGACCCTGGGTACCTTGATTTCGCCAAAGTTGTCCTCGCGACGACCAAAGACCATATGCACCGGCTGTATATTGGCGCGGGTATATTCGCGGAGGTGACTTTACGATACCAACAGAAAAGCTTCCACCCGTGGGAGTGGACCTATCCGGACTACCGCTTACCGACGACACTCGCCTTTTTTCATCAGCTGCGCCAGGACTATAGAGCTCAAGTACGCCACCTGGCTGACACAGCCCTGTGAGGTACAGCAACTCAGATCAACCCAGCAACCAAATGGCCGAATTGTCGCAAACTGTCTGCATTATGAACCGGCATGAAATCGTGGACATAAGGCAGGGCCGTGTGCATCCCTTTGCACAACGGCTGATAGTTCGGGCTCCCAAGTAAGGGATTGAGCCACACAAGGCGGAAGGCACGGGCCCTGAGCTTGGCCATCTCGGCATCAAGGACTGTGGTATCGCCCGTATCCCAGCCATCGCTGATGATGACGATCACGGTCTTGGAGGTCAGCATATTCAACGCCATCGTCTCATTGAATTCGCGGAGACACATACCGATTTTGGTCCCGCCGGACCAATCCTGTACTGTCTCACCGAGCAAATCGAGTGCTGCAGCGATGTTCCGCCGTCGAAGCAATGGCGTGATGCGGGTAAGACGCGTACTAAAGACGATGGTCTCCACACCACGGAGGCCATTTTGGACGCCATAGAGGAATTGGAGCAGAAATTGTGTATACACATCCATGGAACCGCTGACATCACACAGCAGCACCATTTTCGTCTTGCCCACTTTGGGACCACGACGCATAAGCCGCACCACTTCTCCACCATAGCGTAAGCTGTGGCGCATCGTCCGTCCAGGATCAATGCTCTGCGCTTTGGCCCGAGCCTTTTTGCGTCGGCTCAGACAGGTCGCCATTTGCCGCGCCATTGAGGCGATCAGACGCTGGGCCTGTATCAGCTCTTGCTCCGACATCTTGCCGAAATCTTTCCGGCTTAAGATCTCAACGGGACTGTAGAATGCCACCGTCTGTTGCTGCTCAGAATCATCGTGGGCTTCGCCATCGTACGGTTCGAGTTGTAGGCTGCCGTTCTGCAGAGTGGGCGGTGGTAATTCACATCCGTCTTCCCACCCTGGGAGACACGGATCGGGAATCATCGCCCACGTTGGCCCACTCCAAAAGTGTGTAAACAAGGTGTGAAAGAGCTCGCGATCTTCCACATGAGAGATCAAATTGGTTTCCAACACCGTGTAGAAGTCGCCTCGCCGGAACAAATCAATGGTCGACAGAGCACGGAACGTATCGATAATTCGGCTGGCTGTCACCTCAATACCGTTGGCCCGTAGGAGATGACAAAACTCCATGAGTTTTTGCCCTAACACTTCGGCTGCTTGCTCGCCGACGGCGTCGTGCACGACTGTGTCCATGGTTGCCTCATGTTCGGAGACTACTGAGAATTGTCTCAAAGAGATCACTGTCAGCTTTATCAATATCTTCTTTGTACTTGAGCACACACCCGAGCGTTTCGGTGATCGTCGGGATGTCCAAGCGCGCGCGCCCCAAATACAGTAGCGCCCGTGCCCAATCGAGCGTCTCCGCAACTCCCGGTCGCTTATAAAAATCCTGCTGCCGCATTACCTCAATAAATTGGCACACCTGACTGGCAAGCTGCTCCTCGATCCCGGCAACTTTGGTGCAGACAATTTCGTACTCTTTCTCAAAGACAGGGTAATCAATCCAGTGAAAGAGGCAGCGGCGCTTCAGCGCATCATGGATCTCCCTGGTACGATTGGAGGTGAGAATCACCACCGGATGTCGTGCAGCTTTAATCGTACCGATTTCCGGTATGCTGATTTGGAAATCTGACAACACTTCCAGCAGGAAGGCTTCGAATTCCTCGTCCGAGCGATCGACTTCATCGATCAGCAGTACCGGAGGAGTGTCCCTCCCACTATGAATGGCCTCCAACAAAGGGCGCTTGATCAGATAATCTGCACTGAAGATCTCCTGCTCAATCCGTTCTGCTGAAGCATCTGCTGCGGCTTCGGCGATCTTAATATGCAGCATTTGGCGGGGGAAATTCCACTCATACAAGGCGGTGCTCACATCCAAGCCCTCATAGCACTGCAAGCGAATCAACTTGGCGCCAAGCATGGCTGCAAGGACTTTGGCCACCTCGGTTTTGCCCACGCCTGCTTCGCCTTCGAGCAAAATAGGCTTTTCCAGCTTCATGGCGAGGAAGATGACGGTCGCAAGCGAACGGTCACAAATATAATCCTGCGCACGCATCGCATCTTGTACCCCCTCAATCGAATCAAATGTCATGCGTTCAGCCCGCCTTTTCCTCACGCAAACCCGTAACATTCATGCGCTAAGTACTATTTCCCGCACATCCGCAGCTACCTGCAATGGCGCTCCCGTCCGTTCTTGCACCATGTCCGTGGACACCCCTGGCGCAACCTCGCGCAGCACCAATCCCTCGTCCGTCACCGCCACTACGGCAAGGTCGGTTATGACCATATCGACACAGCCAACGCCGGTCAAAGGATACGAGCACTCCTCGACGATTTTGGGCTCACCATTCTTGGCGCAATGTTCCATAGTGACGATAACCCGCTTGGCACCATTGACCAAATCCATAGCTCCGCCAATATTGCCGTAACCACGCCCAGGCACCATCCAATTGGCCAGATCGCCGCGCGCCGACACTTGAAAACCGCCCAGTATCGTCATATCCAAATGCCCACCACGTATCATCGCAAACGACATGGCAGAGTCAAAGCAGCATGCCCCGGGACGTAACGTAATATATTGCGCTCCAGCGTTGATCAAATCCGGATCCTCTGCCCCCTCCTCAGCGAGTGGCCCGCAACCAAGGACACCGTTTTCCGCGTGGATAATAATTTCGACTCCCGGTGGCACATAGTTCGCCACGAGGGTAGGAATACCGATACCAAGATTAACGGCGAAGCCATTGCGCAGTTCCTGTGCCGCACGCTTGGCAATCTGCTCTCGGCTAAGTCCACTTGTCATCGATTTCCCCCTTCACAACACGCTGGACAAAAACACTCGGCGTGACAATACTGTCCGGGTCAAGCTCTCCAACGTCAACAATGTCCTCCACCTCTGCAATGGTCAGAGTCGCTGCTGTCGCCATAATCGGATTAAAATTCTGGCTCGAAAGCCGATACGCAAGATTGCCCATGCGATCGGCTTTGTAGGCTTTAATCAAGGCATAATCAGCCCGGAGCCCGTGCTCTAAAAGATACTGACGGCCTTCGAACTCGCGTATTTCCTTCCCTTCCGCCACCCGTGTTCCTACACCGGTGGGCGTATAGAATGCCGGGATACCGGCCCCCCCAGCACGAACCCGCTCAATCAGTGTGCCTTGGGGCACCAACTCGACGGTGACCTTCCCAGCCTCGATCTGTTCACGCGAATAGAGCGTTTGCCCCTTCTCAATAAAAGACGACGGCACCACTGGAAATGAGGCAATGAGCCGTACAATCTGTTCGCTCGCAAAGAGTTCTTCGTAATCAAATCCGGGATTGTTCACGATTGCTGTAATGTTTTTGACTCCGCGCTGCACGAGCGCGTGAATCAAACTCACAGGCAACCCCGCCCGCCCGAAACCGCCGAACATGATACTGGCTCCATCCGGAATATCTGTGATGGCCGCAAGCGAGCTCTCAAAGCATTTATCCATACGCCCCCTTCCTTAGATAAAATATGAAGATAAAATATGAAATCGTGTTCATATGTAGCACTTTTGCCACGCCCCAACAAGACCATTTCCTTCTAATGGGACGTTTTGCATACGCAGTCATGCGTACCCCCACTCTGTCTTGTCGAGTTATCAGGAAAATAGTAGGGAAAGGCTTTGCGTAGAAATTCGTAGGGCAATAAAAAAGTGGAAGAAAGTTCGCATGCGAAACATAATGGAGGATGGAAAAAGACATGGACTACATGAGGACAAGCAAAATAAAAACGCCCCCCACGCAGTGAGGGGCGTTTTTATTAACACCGGCGACGACCTACTCTCCCACACAGTCTCCCATGCAGTACCATCGGCGCTGAAGGGCTTAACTGCCGTGTTCGGGATGGAAACGGGTGTTTCCCCTTCGCTATAATCGCCGACAACTAACAGTCTTGACAATGGTGCAATGCAAAGACCCACAAGGCAAAGATGATTAAGATCAAGCCACATGACCTATTAGTACTGCTCGGCTTCACACGTTACCGTGCTTCCACTTGCAGCCTATCAACGTCGTAGTCTTCGACGGGTCTATGGGGCCTAAGCCCGGGAGTGCTCATCTTGAGGTTGGCTTCCCGCTTAGATGCATTCAGCGGTTATCCG
>CAJIAL010000442.1_pt1 | contig 12555 bp, 6 predicted proteins | sample 9199091 | NCBI WGS metagenome assembly CAJIAL01 (sample SAMEA7708270, study PRJEB35096) | sediment metagenome | biome: marine neritic benthic zone biome [ENVO:01000025]; feature: sediment [ENVO:00002007]; material: shallow marine sediment [ENVO:03000034] sea grass bed [ENVO_01000059] ... | reverse complement strand
GCAAGCCAAATCACTCGAGTTAAGAGCAGCCACCAGCCTGAGTCGCTTCTGGCAAAGTCAAGGAAAGCGCGACGAAGCTCGTAACCTGTTAATACCCATCTATGGCTGGTTCACTGAGGGATTTGACACGGCAGATTTGCAGGACGCTCAGGCTCTGATGGAGAAACTCAAGGCATAGCCCGACCACCCCCCTCGGCCGCCGCCGCCGCCTCAACTTTTCTTCCCGTCACCGGCAGACGTTTGAGCCCAGCCGCCTGCTTGTAAGGAAGTCGCATGGCTACAACGCAACCGCGCACGGATGCGACCACACTCTTGTCGCTCAACACCCAGGCCCCCCTGCGCCTTGGCCCCCCCCTGCGCCTTGGCCCCCCCCCTGCGCCTTGGCCCAGCAGCGGCCGGCGGCGCGCGGCCCGCGGCAGGCTCGCCGACCCCACGAGCTGGTCGAGTGACGGCGCGGGGCGAGAAAAGTGCGTTTGTTTTTCCTATACCCCGATGTCCTCCTATCTAGGTCGTGATATTTTATGAGAAATGGAAGTAGCATAAATGACGAGGATCGGAAAGTTTTATGATTTGATTTTAAACTATAAATCTTTATTATATAGACATTAATTCTATCTATAAAGGACGAGGATGTTCTGTGAACGACTTGTCTGAAGTTTGGGCTGGCGTTTTCCCACAATGTTTCATGCGGACCTTTTGCCAGAGGGGAGACGTATGGATAACACCTCGGAGCACATGACACCTGACCACGCCCGTAATCAGCAATTCCCACCGCTGATACACAATGAAATTAAGGATCAGCCAGCATGGGTTCGAGAAGATTTGTCCCCGCAAGATTGGCTCGTCCCGCTACCTGAGACCTGTCTACTCGAGCTGCATGAGGTAGTCCAGTGGCTGCGCGCCCACCCACAGCCGGTAGAAGACCTTTCACCAACTTCCTTTGATCTCTCTGCTTGTGCAGCCTTGATGGCACAGGTACGGGAAAAATTGATGCATCAGGTCGGACTTGCCGTGGTTGATCGCATACCGGTTGAGCGGTATCACCTTGATGAAAACAAAGCCATGTTTTGGCTGCTGGCCCAATTATTGGGGCCAATCATCGAGCAAAAGTGGGACGGTACGAGGCTTTACGATGTCAAGGACTCCGGCAAAGCGTTGGGCTACGGCGTGCGGCGCTCGATCACGAACTTGGGCCAGCCATTGCACACTGACGGTGGTTGGCTTGACCAGCCACCGGAGTTTATCGGCCTCGGGTGTTTAGAGGCAGCACTGGAGGGCGGTATCAGTCGCTGTGTCAGCCTTGTCACAGTTCACAATTCCATGCAGTATGACTATCCCGGTCTCCTAGCTCGGCTGTATCAGCCTTTTTGGTGGGATCGGCAAGCCGAGCATGGCCCGGACGATCCCCGTAGTAGTTGGCATCCCGTCTACTGGTTGGATGGCGAAACCTTGTGCGCTCGATATTATGACGATTATGTTCGCAATGGATACAAACTCGCCGATGCGACCCTTGACCCAGAGGGAGCTGACGCGCTTAACGCCATGATGGCACGGGTTGAAAACCCTGAGCATTGGGTCGAGTTCCGAGTGGAAAAGGGACAACTGGAATACGTGAACAATTACCAGTTTGCCCATGCTCGCACTGCATTTCGCGACCGCCCACATGGAGGGCGTCATATGCTACGGCTCTGGAACCGGAATACCGGGGACCGGTACTAAGCAGCGATACGTAGAAACAACAGACATCCAGTGATGTATCAGCAGATCATGTCAGACACCCCTGTGAGATACCGGGACTGAATGACATCGTTGAACAAGGGCGCTGTCTCATATGGACCTGACAACGATAATCTATGCTGCTATGGTGCTGTTTATTGCCTACTTGGTAAGGGGAGTTGCTGGGTTTGGTTCGGGGTTGATCTCAGTCCCCCTATTGGCGCTGCGTTTTCCGGTCACCGTGGTGGTACCGTTGGTTGTATTCTTGGATTATATCGGCTCGGCAAGTCAAGGGTTGAGCAATCGGCAGCATATTGCTTGGCGCGAGCAACTGCCTCTGATCCCGTTCACCTTGTTAGGGGTGGGGGCAGGATTATTTTTGCTCAAGGTGATAACCGCTCCCGTCATTACAAAGGCGCTCGGCGCTTTTGTAATTATCTATGCGGTTTATCAATTGCTACCATTGCCCGTGCTCCAAGGCTCTCGACTCTTAGTCGGTCCCTTTGGATTTCTTGGAGGATTTATCGGGACCCTATTCGGTACAGGTGGCCCCTTTTACGTTATCTACTTTGGACTGCGGCAGATGGAGCGGAGTGTCTTCCGCGCCACGTTCGCACTCAATTTTCTCATTGATGGAGCTATTCGGCTAACCGCGTATGCATCGGTCGGATTTTTCCACCCGCAGGTACTATTATCGCTATTAGCGGCATTGCCAGTTGTGGCAGTGGCCTTGTTTCTAGGTGGGCGGATTCAGACGGGTTTTGCTCAGACCGACTTTCAGCGGTTTATCAGTGTGTTGCTGTTGGGAAGCGGGATTGTATTACTGCTCAAAAATTGAACCGCGACGAACAAAGACGAAATTTTGGGCTTTGATAGATACCGGGGAACCCTCGTCGGGGATGCTTCAGAGGTGTTGATCTCCCATCAGATGGCCCGCCCAAATTCGTAGCGATTGATGAAGAGACCAATCACTAAATCATGCAGGCGATTCGTTTTCGAGAAACAGATTGTGCGGCGGACCAACCGCTTAATCCGCGTTCGCAAGTTGATGTGCTTGCTCTCAATTTTCTGCGTTTTATCCTTGCCGACGCGATGTTGATCGGCGTCGAGAGCATAGACTTTTCAAACGCCATTTTCAAGCCCCGCGCCGACACGGATCCGCCTGTGATGTCGGCGGCGAGCCGCGTGCCGCACGCCAGGGATAAGGCGCTGGCGCAAGGCGCAGGGGAGTTCTTTGCGTATTTCCGCCAGCAGCGTCTCATCGATTCCGAAAACGTATTTGAGCGTATGGTAAGTGACTCGCCCTTCTTGTCGGAGCCATGCCATCACGGCTGGGAGTAAAACTTGAAAATGTCTTTCATGACCAGTCCCACGTCGCGCGTCGGACTCGTTGGTTGCCAGATCACCGGTCCAGATGAGCCCCCGGCCATCATCGGTAGCTGGGTGGGCATAGAGAATTGCGTCCTTGATATCTTGAAGATACGCATCATCGAGGTCAAAGTGGCGTTGTAGTGCGCGATAGGAGATACGCTGATCCTGTTGGAGCCAATCGATCACCTCGGCGAGGATGCCCCTGAAGGTCATGATGCCACCTCCGCCAGCTCATCAAGCAGCGCCTTGGCATTGATCAGATCAGCCGTGTCAAAACCCTCAGTGAACCAGCTGTATACCGGTGCCAGCAGGTCGTGGGCGTCTTGACGGTTGCCCTGGGACTGCCACAGGCGGGCGAGGCTGATAGCGGTGCGAAGTGTCAAGGACTTGGCATGCTGCTGGCGAGCAATATCGAGTGCCTGGTGAAAAGCCGTCTCAGCCTTGGACACGTCTGGTGTGGTTTGCAGAAGCAACAATTCTCCTTGGACGCGATAAAGCTCAGCTTCCCACCAGTGTTCTTCCGTACGCGCGATCACCTCCAACCCCTCCAGGAGGGTATCGAGTCCCTCATTAATCTGCTTGAGACCCCCATACCCCTCGGCCATCAGGGTTAGGAAATAGGGCACGAGTAACTCTGCACCAGCGGCACGCCAGTCGGTAAGACTACGGCGCATCTGCACGGCACTTTCCTCACTTTGCCCTTGGGGCATCAAGGCCGCGGCTCGTAGAATGGTGCCAAACGCCAATAAGTGTGTAAATCCCTGCTCGGTTGAAAGGGAGACGGCTGATTCAGCGTGACCACACACAATCTGTCTCTCTCGCCGAAACTGATATGCCATAGACAAGAAATTCAGAGCATAGGCGGAGGTGTAAGGATGGTTGAGTTCGCTGACCAGTGCCAGCGTGTCGTGAACACGCGCTAGGGATTGGTCCGGATAGCCCTCTAACCACAGCGTCAAGGCTGCCAGGACGAGACAGGTGACGCCGGGATCTTGGCCGGCTCGAAATACGGGGGAATGACGCTGAACTGGGGTATAGCGCGCGATACTCTCCTTCAAATGATGGTGTGCCGGGCGCAGTTCTCCCATAAACAGGTAGGTGGTGCCTGTGGCATAATGCGCCATGACATGGAGCGGCAACTCGTCTCTCCGCTCGGCCAGATCAAAGAGTTCCACGCCCAGCTGCCGAGCTAGCGGAAGATTAGCGCCAGTGTTGTAAAACCGCCACAGACCGAAGAGCACTGGAAACACATTTTGGGTGTCTCCAAGATGCTGACATAGAAGATGAGCCCGCCTGTAGGCGATCTCCACCTCAGGGGCCGAATACCCTTTGGTCAATTGCGACGCAGTTCCAAGTGCGGTTTGTAGGGGAAGCTCCTGCTGATGACGTGACAAGCTTTCCGGTAGGCTTTGGAGCAGGGTGAGTCCAGTCGTCAAATGGCTTAGCGCCTCCGGGTAGGCCGAACTCTCGTTTGCCCGCTCACCGGCCCGTTGCCAATAGTTAATGGCCTGTTCTGACAGGCCGGCTTCGGTATAGTGGTGTGCCACCAATTCCGGTTGTACTTCGACGACATCACGAAACCGCGCTTCGAGTAGCTGAGCCACTTGCTTGTGATACTGCTGCCGGGTGCGTCTCAGCAGCGATTGGTACGCAGCATCCCGGATTAACACGTGTCGGAAGATAAATTTGGCTCGTGGTATTCGACCCCGCTGATACAGCAACTCGTGAGCCACAAGCTCGCTGAGACCTGACTGCAAAGTCGGCTCATCTATCGCGTTCAATGCACGGAGCATCTCATAATCGAACTCCCGACCCAGCACCGACCCAAGCTGGGCCACTTCGCGTACTTCAGGTATCTGGTCTAACCGCGCCATCAGCGAATCCTGAAGTGTCGCGGGAATCGACGCACTCGATAGTGGTCCGGTTAGGATATACTGCTCAGATTCCTCCTGGAGCAGGTCCGACTCCAGCAGCATCTTGGTGAGTTCTTCGACGTAAAGCGGGACGCCATCGGTCTTCGTAACAATGTGTGTCTCGACCTCATGCGGTAGCTGTTTTCCACCAGCCAAGCGCCTTACTAACGCTTCGATATGGGTACGTTCCAAACGGTTCAGGGTAATAGGCGTCATATGCGATTGGGTCGGCCAGGGCGGAACAAATTCGGGTCGATACGCCAAGACATTCAGCATCGATACAGTAGGCGTTTGTTCGATGAACAGCCCAATCAGTTCCAGCGTTGAGGGGTCCCCCCAGTGGAGGTCTTCCCACACCGCCAACACGGGCTGGCGTTCAGCCTCTTCGAGCATCCAAGCGACGAGTGCGTCCTGTGTCAGTTGACGCTGCCTCTGCGGGCTGAGCGTCGACGCTGGATATCGGTCTTCAGGTACCGACAGTGAGAGCAATGAGGCGAAGAGTGGCACAGTCTCTTCCAACGATAGGCTGGTATGCCGTAGGGCCTGTTCTAACTTGGTAAGCCGGGTCTCAGCGGTGTCATCACGCTGCCAGTCAAATACCCGTTGGAGGTGTTCAATCACCGGATGCATCGCACTATTGGCGGTATAGGGTGAGCAGCGAAAGGCAATCCGCATGTAGCCCTCTTTATGGACATGGGAACGAAGTCCTTCTACCAAGGACGATTTACCCAATCCTGCTTCGCCACTGATAAGGACCATCTGCCCCTGCCGCTCTTTACTCTGTTCCCAACGCCTGAGCAAGAGACCGATTTCTTCGTCACGGCCAACCAAGGCGTCGAATCCGCCTGACAGCATTTTCTCGTGTTCGTCGGAATCGGTCTTACGAGTGCCGACCACTTCGTATATCATCGTTGGTTCGGCCACACCTTTGAGTTCGTGCGGGCCAAGTTCCTCTAAGACCAATGACCGCTGGATTAGTTGTGCTGTTGCTGGACTGATTATCACCGTGTTGGGCTTCGCCAAGCCTTCAAGCCGAGCTGCAATATTGGGTGTTTCACCCAAGGCGAGATTTTCGTGACGGCCACCTCCGCCCATTTCACCGACGACTACTGATCCTGTGTGGATACCAATGCGAACAGCTAGTTGAACATCATAGTCAGCTTTCAGTTGGGTATTGAGCGTAGCTATGGCTTCAGAAATTTCCAGACCAGTGTAAACGGCACGTTCAGCATCATTTTCATGAGCTTGCGGCCAGCCAAAGTAGACAAGAAGGCCGTCACCAAGGTACTGTGCGATGTGACCTTCGTAGCGTTCTATGACAGCCGCTGCGGTCTCCTGATAAGCACGTACGACCTCACGTAAATCTTCTGGGACGAGTTGCTGGGACAGTTTGGTGGAGTCGGCCAGGTCACAAAACATCACCGTGAGTTGTCGCAATTCAGCGTCGGGGACATTGCGAACTGGTTCTGACGCGATAGCCGATTCGTTAGGCGGAGCGTCTATGTGTGGGGGTGTTACCGGGGACGCGATCTCTACTCTATCGTGAGTGGTCTGTTGGCTTGGTTCAGATACAGTGGATGGTATGTTCAGTTGAGTCTTACCGGTCCAGACAAGCCCCTCACCCCCTTCGTCAACTGCCAGCTGTTTGAATTCGAGTGCCATGTGTATGTCTCGTAACAACCCATCGTCAAGGCCAAAGGCATGTCTAAGTTCGCGATATGTGGCCCGTTCTTCGCGCTGGAGAAATATGATGACAGCTGATAGCGTAGCGTGGAAACGGCTCTCTGCTTCTTCCCCTTGATGGATAGACGGAGTAAGACGTGAGGTGGGTTCTGCATCACCGGTCCAAATCAACATTTTGTCATCACGGTCTACAGCGCATTCTCGAACTTCAATCAGTTCAAGTTTCAGGTCTTCAAGATATTCGTCATCCAGGTCGAAGTGGCGCTTGAGCGCCCGGTAGGACGTACGTCCTTCGCACTGTAAAATCTCGATGACTTTGGCGAGCACCTCATAGAAATCCATTATCGCCCCTCCTCTAACGCGACCAGGAGGGCTTTAGCGTCTAGCAGGTCAGCCGTATCGAAGCCTTCTGTAAACCAGCCATGAACCGGGGTTAGGAGGTCATAAGCTTCTTGTCGTTTACCCTGAGTGTGCCACAATTTGGCGAGGCTGGTGGCAGCGCGGAGTTCCCAGGATTTGGCTTGTTGCGACCGGGCGACGTCTAGGGCTTGATGGAAGCAGGTTTCGGCTTTAGGAGTGTTGGCCAGAGACTGTTGGAGTAGGAGTTCGCCTTTGAGGCGGTGAAGTTCGGATTCGTAGAAATAAGCGCCGATCTGCTCAACCAATTCAAAACCTTCATCAAGAGCTGTTATGCCCTCTTCAATCTGGTTCGCCTCCCTATATATCTCAGCAAGAACACAAAAAAGGTAGGGTTTATAATTATCAAAAACAGAAGTATAGAGTGTACTGCAAATTGAGGAAATCACATTCTCTCTTTTTCCCGTCATAAATAACGCCCAGCGTTCCAAGACAGAAAGCGTACGCTCATTCTGATTCGTGACGGTTTGGTCGGTCTGTGAAATTTTTGCTGATTCGATGTTCTCTAAAATTAAAGACGCTTCACGACGGTAGTGATGAAGACTAACGGCGTGCATAAGGCAAATGTGCTGAACAAAATGGGAAGTTTGTTGGCGTGCCAATGCGAGTGCTTGTTGGTTCTGCTGAAGGGCTCGCTCAGGAAAGCCGAGCATCCATGAGGTCATACTTAACCAGCTCAGGCAATGGATGCCAGGCACGGTTCCATGGCGGAGAACCTGAGAGTGCTCACACTGTGATTCAAATATCGCAACCGCCTGTTCAAGATATTGTTGCACCAAGATAAATTCACCAAGTTGGAACAAAATACCCCCTAGGGCCCAAAAGGCTTCTAAGAGTAAAGTAGAATCTTGTTGGCGCTGGGCCAGGGTAAGCAGTTCGTTACCGATATCCCGTGCGGTATTAAAATCACCTCGAACGAAGTAGAACCGTCGCAGCCCTGATAAAACGGAAAAGCGCTGCGTTTCTTCGCCAATGTCTCGACAGAGTTCGTATGCCCGATTGTAGGCCTGTTCTACTTCTGGGGCGATGTAGCCCTTGGTGGCGATTAAAGCGGGACCGAGTATAATGAGCAAGTCCAACTCTTGATGCGGGCGCTCAGAGAGACCAGGGAGCGTGGTCAATAGCTCCAACCCCTTGTTGAGATGAGCCACCGCTTCCACGTTAGCTGACCGCTCAACCGCTTGTTCACCGGCGTGTTGCCAATACCCAATCGCCTGCTCGTTGAGCCCTGCCTGAGTGTAATGGTGGGCCAGCAATTCCGGCTGAGTCTCCGTCGTCTCTGGAAACCGCTCTTCTAATGTTTGAGCAATCCGTTGGTGATACCGCTGTCGAGTACTTCTCAAAAGCGATTCATAGGCAGTGTCCTGGATCAGGGCATGTTTGAAGATGTAGGTCGCGTGGGGGGCAAGGCCGCGCTGATAGATAAGTTCAGCGTCTACCAATCTTCCCAGTTCCAGTTGTAACATCGTCTCATCTAGCTGCGATACGGCGTGAAGTAACTCGTAGGAAAACTGGCGACCGATTACTGAGGCGTATTGGGCCACGGGTTTGGCCGTGGCAAGACGGTCGAGACGAGACATTAAGGAGTCCTGGAGGGTGGCTGGGATGCTTAGTGAGCCAATCGAGCCCGTTAACTCGTAATGTCCATCAACGTCTTTTGAGGCTCCAGACTCCAAGACCGCTTTGGTCATCTCCTCGACATACAACGGCACACCATCGGTTTTGACCACGAGTTGCTGGATGACGTCGACTGGCAGCCCTTTACCGCCTGCAATTTGCTCGGTCATCTGTTCAATCTGGGATCGCGACAAACGATTGAGTGTGACTTGAGTCAGATAGGAACGGCTGCTCCACGGGGCATCGAACTCAGGACGACACGTTAATAGCATATATATAGAAGTCGTCGGGACTTGGTCTATCACCAGGTCAATGAATTCGAGGGTTGTCGGGTCAGTCCAATGCAAATCTTCGAGCACAAAGAGCAACGGCTGTCGCTCAGACAACTCCAGAACGATGGAGACAATCGCTTCCAAGGTCTTTTGGCGTTGCATCTGCGGTGACAATGTGAGTGGCGGATAGCGGTCTTCGGGTATCGGCAACGATAACAAGGTACCAAAAAGTGGTACCGTTTCTTCCAACGGCAGTCGGTATTGTTTCAACTCGTGTTCGAGCTTCTCTAGCCTCTGCTCAGGCGTTTCATCCTGTTGCCATCGGAGTGTCCGTTGGAGCAAATCAGTGATGGGGTACAAAGCACTATTTTGATAGTAGGGAGAACTACGACATTCAAGCCTGGTGTATGGCTCCTCCACTATGTGGTCTTTAAGCACCTGTACAAGACGGGACTTCCCGATACCGGCTTCGCCACTTAACAAGATGACTTGCCCATTACTGTCCTTCACCTGTTCCCAACGCTCAAAGAGCAACGTGCTCTCGGATTCTCTACCGATAAGTGGTGTCAAACCTCTCGGGCTAACAACGTCAAGCCGATTCTGGGCACCACTTTCCTGGAGAACCCGATGGACTGCTATCGGCTCCGCAACACCGCGCAGTCCTCGTTCGCCCATCGACTCACAATCGAAGTAGCCTTGTATCAGTCGGTACGTCGTCTCACTGATAATCACGGTGTCAGGTTCGGCTAATCCCTGTATCCGAGCTGCCACGTTTGGTGTTTCACCAAGAGCGAGTTGCTCCTGTCGAGAACCTTCACCGATATCGCCTACAACAACTAAGCCAGTGTGGATGCCGATACGAACGCCAAGATTGATGTCTTTATCAGACTCCAGACGTGCATTGAGTTGCGTCATCGAATCGAGAATGCCGAGGCCGGTATAGACCGCACGCTGGGCTTCATCTTCGTGGCTTTGCGGGTAGCCAAAGTACACAAGGAGACCATCCCCGAGGTATTGTGCCACATAGCCATCAAACCGCTTGATTACCTCAGTACAAGTCTTCTGGTACTCACGTACTACCGCCCGGTAGTCTTCGGCATCCATCTGGCCGGATAAAGATGTTGAGCCAACCAAATCGCAAAACATCACGGTAAGTTGACGACGTTCCGCGTCAGGTGTGTGTGGCTCAACGGGTGATGAGGTTTCTTGAACGGGTTGGGGTTGTTCTTCAATGGGCTTAGACTCAGACTGGTCGGGTTGGCTGGGCGTTACTGGAGTGGTTTCGGTTTCACCCGTCCATCTCAATCCTCTATCGTCCGCCTGCACTGTCGATTCGTGGGTATACTCAAGTTCTTCCCTCAGCGCTTCTAACTGGGCATCATCAAGCTGGAACTGGATTTTGAGAGAACTGTAAGTGACCCGTCCGCGATGACGCAGGAGTTCTACGACCTTATCCACGACCTCGTAGAAATCCATTAGCGCCCCTCCACCGCTGCCAGTGCAGCCTCAGTCTCTGGAAGCCAAAATGTCATCTCCATATCGCGGTACATCTCGATAGCGATTGACAGTTCGGCACAGGTTTGCTCTGACTGTCCCGTCTGGCGATATAGCATGCCAAGGCCCCGGTGGCAGTGGGCTTGGAGAGGACGCATGCCAAGGTCGTTGGCCAGCGAGAGGGCCTGCTGATAGTGGGTTTCGGCTTGTTCGACATCCCGGTCGTCGCGTTGCATGGCCATCTCGCCAAGCACTCTGAGGCCCTGAGCCTGGTGACCGCGCTCCTGGCGCTCGTGAGCCAGCGCTCGGCCACGCTTGACAAGGTCCACTGCGAGCTCCAAACGACCAGCGCGCAGCGCCACTTCACCGAGTTCCACCAGCACCAATGACTGACCCAAATGGCCACCGGACGCCGTCGGTCCGCCTGACTGCTCAAGGAGGGACAGGGCTTCGGTATGACGTCCCAGGGTCGAATAGGCGAGGGCCAAGAGGGACATCAAACGAGGAAAAGCAAGTCGCAGGTTTGCCTCTTGGGATAAGCGATTGGCCTGCTCGAGCAGTGGCACAGCCGTGGTTAGCTCTCCTTTTCGACAGTACAGCAAACCGAGTGCACAAGACATGGCGGCCACACTGAAGGGCTGATCCGTCGACTCGGCCATCTGCATCGCCTCTTCCCCTAGTGTGCGTCCCTCGGTAAAATCACCAATCTCAGCCAGACACCAGGTCAGGTAGAGACAGGAGATCAGAAAAGACGGTGCGACACGTCCGACCTGTTCAGATGAGCGTGTATCTTCTATCAATTCCATAGCACACCGCAAGTAGACCATGGCCTGGGGATAGTCCCCCCTGAAAAGGGAAATCGCCCCCACAGAAGAGGTGATTGCACCTTCAAGATCAATATCGCCCTGGGTTGAAGCCAAGTCCAGGGCCTGTTGACCCACCGCGAGGGCATGGTTATGGTCGCCAGTCCATGAGAAATAGACACACAGCATGCCCCAGATCCGCCCGAGGCGCTGTTTATCGCCCAGGGTTTCGGCCAGGGCTTCAGCCTGTCGCAAGTGGCAGAGAATGCGAGAGAACTCATCAAGCGGATGCAACGCATTGCGCAGAGCGATTCGCAGATCAACACCCTGTTCCAGGGTATCGCGTCGCTCCGGAACATGCCCCAGAGCTTCCAAGGCCTGCTCAAAGTACAGGGCGGCCTCGCGGTAGGCCGAACGTGCAGCCGCCTTGGCACCCGCTTGTTGGTAGTAGTTGAGCGCCTTGTCCCACACTTCACCTCGAAAAGCATGGGAGGCGAGTCGCTCGATTTGATCCGTCAAGCGGTCCGCACCAAGCGTTTCCAGAGCCTCGACGATCTGGGCATGCAGAACCCGACGTCGCTCCTGGAGTAGGCTGCTGTAGGCCACCTCATGGGTTAAGGCATGCTTGAACGTATACACGCGGTCCGGAAAGAGACTGGTCTCGTAGAGAAATTCCGCTGTCTGCAAGTAGGCAAGCCCCCGGTGCAGCGCCTCCTCGGGCAAATCGGTAATCGCCTGTAATAGAGGCAACAGCACCTCGGTGCCAATGACCGCAGCCGTTTGAAGCAGCTGTTTTTCCTCTCGTGTCAACCGATCGATCCGGGCAGCGAGGACCGCCTGTACGGTGGCGGGTGCTTCAACAGCCGGAACGTCTTGCATCAGGCGATACCCACCAGCTTCACCAACGAGGACATGAGTTTCCACCAGGGTTCGAACACTCTCTTCCAAGAAAAAGGGATTTCCTTCAGTCCGTTCGATTAATAGGGCTTTGAGGGGTTGTAAATCGGTATCTTTACCCATTAGAGCGTCAAGAAACTCGTCAGCATTGTCGGGGGGTAACGAGTCGAGTTGGAGCTTCGTGTAGTTGGGTTTACTCCCCCATCCATGATGATACTCAGGTCGGTAATTTACCAAGAATAGAAGTTGCGCCGTGGGGAGACTCTCCACCAGGCTATCGAGTAAGGCCTGGGTCTCAGAATCAATCCAATGCAAATCCTCAAAGACTAATACCAGGGGTTGCACCTGACTTTCACGTAACAAGATGCGTTT
>CAJIAL010000247.1_pt1 | contig 12561 bp, 9 predicted proteins | sample 9199091 | NCBI WGS metagenome assembly CAJIAL01 (sample SAMEA7708270, study PRJEB35096) | sediment metagenome | biome: marine neritic benthic zone biome [ENVO:01000025]; feature: sediment [ENVO:00002007]; material: shallow marine sediment [ENVO:03000034] sea grass bed [ENVO_01000059] ... | reverse complement strand
TATGATCCGGAGAACAACCCGGTCAAAGCCTTCGATTATCAGGAATCGGTTGAAGGACACCATGCCCGCTATCTCTGGGGCAACACCTCGTTCGCGTTTGCCACCCGCTTAACCGAAAGCTTCGCCAAGTATCGCTGGTGTCCCAACGTTATCGGCCCGCAGAGTGGTGGGGCGGTCGAAGACCTGCCGCTGCATCAATTCGAGGCGTTGGGCGAAATTGAGACCAAAATACCGACCGAGGTCCTGGTCTCCGATCGCCGCGAATTCGAGCTGGCTGAAGAGGGTTTTATTCCGCTCACCATGCGCAAAGGGAGCGATAATGCCTGCTTCTTCTCTGCCAATTCGTCACAGAAACCCAAATCGTTTGGGATTAGTGCCGAAGGCAAAGCAGCGGAGCTCAACTATAAACTGGGCACACAGTTACCGTACATGTTCATTATTTGCCGCTTGGCCCATTACATCAAAGTGTTGCAACGTGAACAGATCGGCAGCTGGAAGGAGAAGGTGGACCTCCAACGGGAACTCAACACGTGGATCAGACAGTATGTCGCCGACCAAGACAATCCGCCAGCCGCTGTCCGCAGCCGGCGCCCGTTACGGCAAGCGCAGATCGTGGTCGAAGACGTCGAAGGCGATCCCGGCTGGTATCGCGTAGACCTCAGAGTGCGCCCACATTTCAAATACATGGGGGCGAATTTCACTCTGTCACTGGTCGGCAAACTCGATCAGTCGTAGCGGTGATCATGGTAGCTGAACGCAGCCTCTTTGAGCGTATCAGACAGGGCGAGCAAAGCGGTGAGCGCTCTCTACGGGTGGACCCCGAGGAACAAGCCGACTCAGTTATGCGGCACCTCCAGAAGATGTTAAATGTCCGCCAAGGGAGCGTTCCTGCGATGCTTTCCTATGGGATGCCTGATTTTAATGACATGATTTTCCGCTTTCCTGATGCCATTTTTGAGATTCAACGGGCGATTCGACGTTCCATTGAGGAATACGAGCCGCGTCTCAAACGGGTCCGCGTTACGCACGTCATCGATGAAGACGACCCGCTGAACCTCCGCTTTGAAATCCGAGCGCAATTGGTGACGGGAACCGGCCAGGAGTCTGTGTGGTTTGAAACCATTGTGGACACGGCGGGGCACATCTCTGTGCGAGGATAGAGACGTTGACGTTTAACAAGTATTACCAAGACGAACTCACCTTCCTGCGGGATATGGGCACCGAATTTGCCCGAGCCTACCCTGAACTGGCTCCATTTCTTCTTGCGGAAGGAAGTGATCCTGACGTTGAACGCTTACTGGAAGGTTTTGCGTTTCTCTCCGGGCGTTTACGGCAAAAACTTGACGATGAGCTCCCCGAGCTCACCCACTCCTTGACGTCACTCCTTTGGCCGCACTTTTTGCGGCCAATTCCAGCAATGTCCATTTTGCAGTTTCATCCCGTACCGCATCTGGTGACTAGTACCCAGGTGATTCCCCGTGGAACCCAAGTCGATTCGGTCCCGGTAGAGGGGACACCTTGCCGCTTCCGCACAGCGTATGATGTCGCAGTACATCCCCTGTCTCTTGCTGCAGTAGACCTCGAGCAGGAGGACACGGCTCCCACTCTACGCCTCGTGTTTGAATGTAATACAGGCGTGCCGCTCGATGTCTTGGAGCTTGAAAGCATCCGGCTCTATTTACATGGGGACGCGTTTGTCAGCCAATCGCTCTATCTCTGGCTGTGTCGCTACGTCACGAGTCTTACCGTCCGTTCGCTCCCCTCCCAGGGAGCTGGGGCATCGTTTACGCTTCCGCCTGCAGCCATTCAGCCCGTGGGATTTGCTGAGGACGAGGGTCTACTCCCTTACGCCCCCACCGCATTTGTCGGCTATAGGCTCCTGCAAGAATATTTTGCCCTACCGCAAAAATTTCTCTTCGTGGATATAACGGGTCTAACGCCCCTACGGCATGATACCGCGGTAGAGCGTTTCGAAATCCTCTGTACGTTCTCGCAGGCGTTTGACAACCCTGTGCGCGTCAGTACAAACAACGTGTCCCTGTATTGCACCCCCATTGTGAATCTGTTTGAGCACGATGCCGATCCTATTCGGCTCAACCATGAGAAAGTGGAGTACCTCATTCGGCCCTCTCACCGCAATCCATCGCATTTTGACGTCTACACGATTCAACAAGTTACTGGGTTGGTCCAGGGGAGCGGGGAACGTCGGCAGTATCACCCGTTTCTGTCATTACAGCAGATGGAAGCTGAAGAAGGGCTGCGGCAAGCGATCTATTATCGGGCACGCCTCACACCGTCGGTCATCGGAGGGGGAGTTGATACTTCTATTGCCTTTGTCACACGAGAGGAACGACCAGCCCTGCCCCCGACCGAAACCATTTCCCTCGAATTAATCTGCACCAATCGCGATCTCCCTGCTCAACTGAAAGTCGGCGATATTTCCGTGCCAACGGCCAGTACCCCGGAGTCCGTACGCTTCCGCAATATCTTCAGGGTAACCCCGGCGATTCCCCCACCGCTTGACAGTGGTTTACACTGGCACTTGATATCCAATATGTCTTTGAATTACATATCGTTAGCAAACATTGAAGCGCTCCGTGTGATCTTATCAACGTACAATTTCCAGATGTATTACGACCGTCAGGCAACGCGAGCCCATGAACTACGAATGAAAGGCCTCGAGCGCATCCAGGTCTCCCCGATCGATCGCTTGTTACGCGGTTCGCCGATCCGCGGACTCCGGATCGACATGGATATGCGGGAAAGCCATTTTGCCGGCGAAGGCGATCTGTATCTGCTGGCGACCGTCCTCAATGAATTTTTCACGTTATACGCCAGCATTAATGCGTTTCACGAACTGGTGGTACGCAACGTCGAACGAGGTGAGGAGTACAGATGGCCAACCAGAATCGGGCAGCAGCAGCTTCTGTAATTGAGGAGCTCTTGCAGCATTGTGAGCGTTTCTCGTTCTTTCAAGCTGTCAACCTGCTTCAGCAGTATCGACCGTCTGGTGTGTCATTAGGTCGGCAAGGGCCACTTACCCAAGAAACTGTGCGTCTGCGGCCTAGCGCCAGTTTAGCCTTTCCCACCTCTGATGTCGCAGCCCTCGCAACCAACGACTCCATGCGCGAGAGCATATTGCCCTTTCTCATGACCGTAAATTTCATGGGATTGTATGGTTCTGCCTCACCAATGCCGACGTTTTACACCGAGGACATTCTGGACGAAGATCTGGACACGAGCGTCACGCGGAGCTTTCTGGATCTTTTTCATCACCGTCTCTTGTCACTGTTTTATCGCAGTTGGGAAAAATATCGCTACCACGTTCAGTATCATATGGGAGCAACGGACCAATTCTCCCAGTGGATGTTCGCGCTGATCGGGCTTGGTGACGTGGCCTTGCGGGAACCGGGACATTTACGTTGGCTACGGCTTTTACCCTATCTCGGACTGCTAGGCATGCACACTCATTCCTCCACGGTACTGGCGGGTATCGTCGGCCACTACTTTGGCGACGTGCCAACCCGTATCGATGAGTGGATAGGACGCTGGGTGCCTTTTGAGCCAGACCAGCAGCATGCCCTGGGGCAGTACAACTGTACGTTAGGCGTGGACGGGACACTCGGAACGACGTTTTTTGATCGGAGCGGTAAATTCCAGCTCCATATTGGTCCCCTTGATTTTCCGACCTTCTGCGCGTTTTTGCCATCTGGTCCTTACTATCAAGAAGTGCGTGAATTGGTAAAACTCGGGATGCGTGATCAGCTGGCCTTCGATGTGGTACTCACATTGAAAGCGGCGGAACGCCCCGATTTGACACTCGCGGCGGATAACCCATGTCGGCTCGGATGGTCGACATGGCTCGGCACAACGTCTGATGACGCACTCGCCGTTGTCTTTTCGGACAAATTGACGCCACACAGATAAAAGGGAGGGGTCGCAATGGTCACGGTTGATTTAAAAGCCCTACTCACACGACTGAACAGTTACTGTACGCGGACGCTTGAAGCCGCGGCTGGTTTATGCGTCTCACGTGGAAACTACGAAGTAACCGTCGAGCATCTGCTCGTGAAATTCCTCGAAGACCCTACATACGACGTGCAGCAAATCCTGCATCATTTCGATGTCGATATCAGTCCGATGCTGCGTCAGACACACAGCGCCATGGAACAGATGCAGACCGGTAACACCCGTCGCCCGGTCTTTTCCCCCCTCTTGATTGAATGGTTTCAGGATGCCTGGATGGTGGCCTCAATCGAGATGAATATGACCGAACTGCGTTCCGGAATCTTGCTCCTGGCGATGTTGACCAATCTCCGCCGCTATGCCCATGACGCCTACGCCGATCTTCTCGAGCCCATTTCCGTCGAAACACTGCGCCGCGAGTTTCTCGACATCACTGCAGGCTCGCAAGAAGAAACGATGGGTTTACCGACGGAACGAGCAGAGGGTGGCGCAGAGGGCCCGCGCGACGACAGTGCATTAGGACGCTTCACCATTAACGTAACCGGTAAAGCTCGCGCGGGAGATATCGACCCGGTCTTTTGCCGCGACCGTGAGATTCGCCAGATGATCGACATCCTCGGACGGCGCCGGAAAAACAATCCCATTGCTGTCGGGGAAGCCGGCGTGGGTAAAACCGCAGTGGTCGAAGGATTAGCGCTCAAAATTGTGCAGGGCGATGTGCCTGCAAGCCTCAAAGATGTCGATGTCTATGGACTTGATCTTGGCCTCCTACAGGCAGGAGCCGGGATCAAGGGCGAGTTTGAAAATCGCCTCAAGGGTGTCATCAACGAGGTCAAAGCATCACCAAAACCAATTATTCTATTCATTGACGAAGCCCATACGCTTATCGGCGCCGGTGGGAGCGCAGGCGGCAGCGATGCGGCAAACCTGCTCAAACCCGCGCTGGCGCGAGGGGAGCTCCGTACCATCGCTGCGACCACGTGGTCTGAATATAAAAAGTATTTTGAAAAAGACGCAGCGCTGGCCCGCCGTTTCCAGCTCGTACATTTGGACGAACCATCTCCTGCAGATGCTGTCGTCATCTTACGCGGTCTCCGAGACACCTATGAACTCGCCCACAGTGTCTACATTCGCGATGACGCCGTTATCGCTGCGGCCAATCTTTCCGCACGCTACATCTCGGGGCGCCAACTGCCCGACAAAGCTGTCGACCTACTTGATACAGCATGCGCTCGCGTCAAGATCAGTATGAGTGTGAAGCCGGATTCGCTCGATGAGCGCGAACGCCAGATCCAGACGCTAGAGCGTGAGCGCACAGCCTTGCTACGCGATATCGACACAGGCAATGCCACTGATGAGGGCCGTCTGGAAGAATTGGATGCCAGCATCAACACCATCACGGCAGAGCTTGAAGCCCTCGACGCCCGCTGGCAGGAGGAACGCGAAGCCGTCGCCCACGTGATGCAGTTGCGGAATCAACTTGCCCAAAAGACGGCCCCCTCTGAAGAAGCCGTGAACGAAGAAGACACCACGCCACACGACGACCTTGCGCCTCTCCGTGAGGAACTCAATGCTGCCATGGTCGCCTTGGAGAAGCTCCAAGGCAATGACCCACTCATGCATTTCCAGGTCACCCCTGACGTGATCAGCAAGGTCGTGGCTGACTGGACCGGCATCCATGTCGGCAATATGATCAAGGACGAAGCACAGTCCATTCTCCAATTCGGCGAGAACCTTAAGCGGCGTATTAAAGGACAGGATCATGCCATTGCGGCGATTGACCGCCGTATCAGGGCAGCCAAAACCGGGGTGGCAAACCCCAACACACCGATGGGAATTTTCTTGTTCGTCGGCCCCAGTGGAGTTGGGAAAACCGAGTGTGCCTTAGGCGTTGCCGACCTCTTGTTTGGTGGTGAACGTTTCGTCGTCACCATCAATATGTCCGAGTTTCAGGAAAAGCACACCTTGTCACGGCTCATTGGCTCGCCACCAGGGTATGTCGGCTATGGCGAAGGCGGCGTGCTGACGGAAGCCGTGCGGCAACGACCGTATTCCCTCGTATTACTTGACGAAGTCGAAAAGGCGGATCCGGAGGTGCTGAACCTGTTCTACCAGGTGTTCGACAAAGGCATGCTTGCCGACGGTGAAGGTCGTGTGATCGATTTTAAAAACACGGTGATCTGTATGACGAGTAATCTTGCATCAGATATCATCACCGAGCTTTGTCCTGACGGGGCCCTCCCGGATGTTGAGCTGTTGTCCTCCGCCATCCGGCCGGTCTTGAGTGCCCATTTTAAACCAGCACTACTGGCGCGGATGGATATCGTGCCGTTCTACCCGTTGATTGGCGACGTTATGAACGACATCGTCGAACTCAAGTTGGGGCAGCTTGGTAAACGATTGCGTGACAGTCAGAAAATGGCATTCAGTTACGATCCAGCCGTCGTTGCATGCATCACGACTCGGTGTACCGAGGTGGAAACCGGCGCACGCAATATCGATCATATCCTCCAGGGGACGCTCCTCCCGGAGATTTCAACCCAAATCTTGCAGACAATGGGCTCAGAAACCATACCGCACACGCTCGCCTTAGGAGTCGATGCGGAGGGGAATTTTACGTATAACTTTCTGAGCTAAATTACTCCAGAGTCAGGGCTGTATCTCTCACACCTGCCACACCAGCCCCCTTCTCTGTGTATCACGACGAGTTCGTCAAAGCTGGCAAGCGCTCTAGCGAGGGAGAGACCACCATGATCACGCAATTCGAAGATCAACTCGTGGCGGTTGAGGAGCTGATCAAGATCGCTACCTCTCTGTCGTTGGAACGTGATATCAAGAACTTGCTGGACATGATTCTGACCTCGGCGCGAAAAATGACCCGGGCTGAGGCAGGCCGGATCTATCTATTGGATCGCACCAAACGGCATCTGTATGTTGAAGTCAGTCAAAACGATGTGGTGGAGGGACGCTGGCATACGCCGTCTCCGGTCGATCTGTTCACGGACGGCAAGCGGCATGTCGCTAATATCTATGCCTACTGTGCCTTTTCCGGGAAACTGGTGAATGTGCCGCATGCTTATGAATATTCGGGTTTCGACTTCCGTGCGACCTATGCCTTAGATGCCGCGGTGGGCTATCGCACAGACTCCGTCCTTGTTGTCCCGCTGCGCAGTCATGAAGGGGTAACTATCGGTGTGTTACAACTCGTCAACACCCGCCATGCAGAGACACAGGAGGTCCAGCCTTTTCCGCCAGAAATGGAAGGCGTTGTCACGGCATTTGCCTCGCAGGCAGCTGTGGCGATAGATAACGCCCAACTCATTCATGAAAACCGTCGCTTGGTCGAACTCCTGGAACGAGCCAATAAGAACCTGGAGCAGGAAAACCAAGTCTTGCGCCAGAAGATCGATGCGCAATATCGCTTCTCTCGTATTGTGGGCGCTGGTATACACATGCAGCAGGTCTTTACGCTCATGCGTAAAGTCTTAGACTCCGATGCTACCGTGCTCCTCCGGGGGGAAACCGGGACGGGCAAAGAGCTGGTTGCCGCGACGATCCATTACAATAGTCACCGCCGGGAGGGTGAATTTATCGCGCAGAATTGCGCTGCCATGCCGGAACATCTGTTGGAAAGCGAGTTTTTCGGCTACCGACGCGGCGCCTTCACCGGCGCGGATACCGATAAAAAGGGTCTGATCGAAACGGCCAACAACGGCACGCTCTTTCTCGATGAAATTGGGGATATGCCCCTCAGTATGCAGTCGAAACTGCTGCGGGTGCTCCAAGAAAAAGAAGTCCGCCCGCTCGGGAGTGTCAAGAGCGTGAAGGTCAACGTTCGTGTCATTGCTGCCACGCATCGTGATTTACAAGCAATGGTCGCTGCCGGAGACTTCCGCGAAGATCTCTACTACCGCTTGTGCGTCTTCCCCATTGATATTCCCCCCTTGCGCGAGCGTCGGGAAGATCTCGTGGCACTCTTGAACCATTTTCTCGGTATTTTTGCCGAGCAATACCACAAAGAGGTGAGCGGATTTTCTCCCGAAGCCCTCGACTGTCTTTTGCGCTACGACTATCCGGGCAATATCCGTGAGCTCAATAACATCATCGAACGCGCCATGCTGCTGTGTGACGATGGGGGAAGTATCGACTGTGAACACTTACCTGGCCACCTGGTGCCCCTGAGTGAGGCGAACGGACACCCTACTTCTCCAGATCAGATGCAGGGAAGCTTGCCCCAGATGGTACGACAATTTGAGGCGTCTCTTATTGTCCAATCACTCAAAGCCCATGACGGCAACCAAACGCAGACGGCGCTGGCTTTGCAGGTGCCGAGGCGCACGCTCATCGAAAAAATGAACCGCTATGCCATACGCAAATGAGCGTGTTCGCTTCTCAGGGTACGACCTACCCGTATGGACGCAGACTTCATGCCTCCTTTTATTGCACACTCCCCCAATTCGCTGTGCAATATTTTGCCCACTTCTAGCATTGCGCACCATGATCCCGCACCGCCAGCCAAAAAAACATATCGCATAATGTGCCCTATTCGAAAGACTTGCAGAATTTCTGAGAGAAAATACATCCACAGCCTTGCACTTAGGCATGGCTCATGCTCTAGAGGGGGATGGAACGCAAGAGACGGTTGATCGTACATCAACCGACGACGATTGTCGCTATCCCAACAGCTGATGTGCGGTGGCTGGAACATCACAACTCTAGAGTTCTTGGAGTTTGCACATCGGTTTCTGCTGATCTACAGGAATACATACTGCAAAGGCGTTTCAATGGCTATTCTTCCATCCAATGTGGCACAATTCACGTTTCAGGTTGCTGGCCTTGACCAGGAGCTTCGCGTGACGCAGTTTTCCGGTACCGAGGGCATCTCCCAGCTCTTCCGCTTTACGGTGGAGCTGGCAGTGGAAGACACCGAAATCGACTTCGACGCGGTGGTGGGTAAACCGGCGATCTTGACCCTGTATGGTGAACAAGGGGAGCGGTACATCAACGCCATGGCCAGTCGCTTTACCCAGACCGGCGAGCGTGGCCGTTTTACCCTGTACACGGCGGAGCTAGTGCCACATCTCTGGCTGTTGAACTTCCGCCAGAGTTGCCGCATCTTCCAGCAGATGAGTGTGCCAGACATCATCAAAAAGTTGCTCGAAGAGCTGGGGCTCACGAGCGACCTCTTCCGGTTCGCGCTGCAAGGGCAGTACGCGCCTCGAGAATATTGCGTGCAGTATCGGGAATCGGAGTTCAACTTCATCTCCCGACTCATGGACGAAGAAGGGATTTTTTTCTTCTTTGAGCACAGTCCGGAGGCGCATGTCGTGGTGTTTGCCGATGGCTCGGCCGTGCACACACCAATTGCCGATCCGTCGACGGTGCTCTTCCACGTACCGGTGGGCCTGGTCCCGACGGAGGAGTACATTTTCCAATATGGTTATACGGAAGAGGTCCGCCCGGGGTCGGTGGCCCTACGAGACTTTGATTTTGCCAAACCGTCGTTAAATATGGAGACCGAGAAGCAGGCCGATCGTAATACGTCCCTGCTCATCTACGACTATCCGGGCGCCTATATCGATCCGTCACGCGGAGCGAATCTGGCGCAGGTACGCTTGGAAGCCTTTCAGGTTCCTCGACAGGGAGGCAGCGGCCGCAGCGTCTGTCGACGGTTTATCCCAGGCTATAAATTCACCTTGACCGACCACACCAGGTCGACGTTTAATCAAGCATACGTGTTGACCCACATATCCCACACGGCCAGGCAGCCACAGGTGTTAGAAGAGTTTAGTACAGGGGAAGAGGCGTCGTATGCCAACGATTTCTCCTGCATTCCTGATGCAATCCCCTTCCGCCCGCCACGCGTGACCCACAAGCCCATGGTCAACGGCTCGCAGACGGCTATCGTGGTTGGCCCGAAGGGCGAAGAGATCTACACCAACGAGCACGGTCAAGTCAAAGTGCAGTTTCACTGGGATCGGGAAGGCGAGTACAACGAGAAAAGCTCGTGCTGGATCCGCGTCAGTCAGGGTTGGGCCGGGGCGACGTGGGGTGCGATATACATCCCGCGTATTGGCCAGGAGGTGATCGTCGATTTTCTCGAAGGCGACCCCGATAGGCCTATTATCACCGGACGCGTGTATAACGGTGAGTCCCCCGTGCCGTATAAACTCCCCGATGAGAAGACCAAAAGCACACTGAAATCTAACAGCACCCCGGGCGGCAAGGGGTTTAACGAGATTCGCTTTGAGGACAAAAAGGGGGAGGAGCAAATTTTCGTTCATGGTGAGAAGAACTTGGATGTCCGGATCAAGAATGATGCCTACGAATGGATCGGCCGTGACACCCATCTGATTGTCAAGCAAGATCAGCTCAATCAGATCGAAAACGACCGGAGCGAAACCATCGGTCGTGACCACATCGAAGAGGTGGGTCGCGATCATCACCTCACCATCAAGGGTAAACAGTCCATTCAGATCGACGGGAGTCAGTCGTTGACGGTCCAGGGCGATGTGGTGGAAGTCTTCAAGTCCGATCACTCCGAGGAGACGACGGGCGATATCTACGTCAAAGGGGCGAATATCGTCATCGAGGCAATGACGAACATCACCATCAAAGTGGGGCAGTCCTACATCGCCATCGAGGCTGGCGGCATTAAGATCGGCACGATGGGGACGCTGGAACTCGAGTCGACGGGACAGCTCAGTGCCAAGGGGACAGCCGGGTTGAAGCTCGAGACTCCAGCGATGGCAGAAATGCAAGGCACGATGACGACGGTGAAGGCCAGTGGGGTCCTCACCTTACAGGGCGCGTTGGTCAAGATTAATTAACCAGCGCCTCCAGTGGCGCAAAGAGGCAAGGGGAAGGAAAGAGAGGAGAGGTCACGTATGCCATCACCAAAGAGTGGCAAAGCTGGTAAGGCGGTTACGCCCCCAACACCGACAAAACCCGCAGAAGCCGACAGGGCGGATCCGGGCGAGATGGCCAGGCTCAAGTCCCAGCAAGCTGCCGGCCCTGGGAAGATAAGTGTCAAACCTGTCCCGTTCCATCCGCCGGCCGATGATGAGGAAGACGACACCGAAAAAACCTGGATTGAGATCGAACTGGTCGACGAGAGTGACGAGCCGGTGGCAGGAGAAAAATATCGTATCACCGTACCCGACGGACGCGTCGCCTCTGGCACACTTGACGGCAACGGATTTGCCCGCGTCGATGGTATCGATCCTGGCACATGCCAGATTACCTTCCCGGATCTCGATAAAGACGCCTGGGAGAAAATTGGCTGAGAATATGGAGGAGCGCGTGACATGGGAAGACCTGCTGCACGCATTTCGGATATGCATACCTGTCCCATGGTGACCGGGCTGGTGCCGCACGTCGGCGGCCCCATCCTACCGCCCGGATGTCCGACCGTGCTGATCGGGGGGATACCGGCGGCGCGGGTGAGCGATATGGCCACGTGTGTGGGGCCACCGGACGTCATCGCCCCGCCGGGAGGAGTTACAGTGCTCATCGGCGGGATGCCGGCGGCGCGAATGGGCGATATGACGGTGCATGGCGGGGTGATTGTCGTGGGGTTCCCGACGGTGCTGATCGGGCCGTGATAGAGACAGTGAACGCCTTTGAGTAGCAATGGAAGGGTTATCAGCAGCCTCCCATAATTGATCCTTACGAAATTAGTGGGTTATGGTCCCTATAGTTCCTACTCACGTTCAAATTTGATATTGACCAGGCCATAAGATCAACAAGGATTGAAATACTGTGGCTTGCTATAGGGTAAAGCAAGGGGACTGTCTACGAAAAACGACTACTGCTCTGGTCTCCTTACCTATGTGGTATCTCCACAACAATGGGGACAATGTGTTCTCCCTGACTCTGCGCCCGAAACCGAATCTCACCTGGTAAGCCGAGCCGTCCCTGTGCTTCCGCCATAACCCTCTTCCCCAATACGGTGTGTAAACGCGTCAGAAAATCTCCCGGCACCCGCTCCATGTGCCGCATGATGCGCCTCACATCGATCTGACGCTTCGAGTACAGGACACAGAAGTAGTCGGTTCCCGGGTTATTATCCATCTGATAAAACCCCGTCTCGTCGGGAAGTGCAAGATGGTGGACCTTGTAGCCCAAGTGCGCACTGGTACTGTCGTTTTCCGGAAAGAGTCGATAGCTGCTCTGCTTCAAATCGGTGCTGAAAACATACAGGTAGACCGGGCCGGTCGTGGTAATAATGACGCGCAGACGCGTGCCGGAAGGGTACGATTGCAGCAGTTTGTATACGCCCCTGTGCCGCCGCGCAGGCATGATCACGCCCGCCGCGTCTTCAAAGCGTATGGAGCTCGCAATATCTACCGCAGGAAGCTGACGTCGCTCCGCTTCCATAAGCTCGAAGGCATACCGGCAGAAGTGCTGAAAATCCTTATACCTGATCCAGAGAAAACCCTGATCGCCCCCACGAGTCCCCTGGCTGTGCATGACTTCAAAAGCCCCGCCATATTTGGCCTCATCATACCCCACGACGGTCATGGTCAGGTGGCATGGGTCGTGGGCACATGCGGTTTGACGCCGTGCATAGTCTTGCGGCAACGGCCTCCACAC
>CAJIAL010000035.1_pt1 | contig 12614 bp, 13 predicted proteins | sample 9199091 | NCBI WGS metagenome assembly CAJIAL01 (sample SAMEA7708270, study PRJEB35096) | sediment metagenome | biome: marine neritic benthic zone biome [ENVO:01000025]; feature: sediment [ENVO:00002007]; material: shallow marine sediment [ENVO:03000034] sea grass bed [ENVO_01000059] ... | reverse complement strand
GGTCGTTGAATTGCGGAAGATACGCTGTTTAGAAGGGAATGCTATGAACGAGAAGACGGTTGTCGGTGTTCACTGGAGTTTCTGGGTAATCGGCGCGGTCGGGCTGATCTTCAATCTTATTGGCTGCATAAATTACATCTCGCAGATGAATACAGATATGGTCGCTTCAATGCCTGATGTGTATCGCGCGATAGTAGAAAGCCGACCCGCATGGGGCACCGGAGCTTTTGCAATAGCCGTTTTCGGCGGTTCGCTCGGGTGCCTTCTGCTTCTTCTCAGGAAGTCAGTTGCGGTCTATGTGTTTATCGCCTCGCTAGTTGGCGCGGTTGTAGCGCAGATTCCTTTTCTTGGGATGGCCGACTTTCCCATCGAGGCGTGGATCGGTTGGTTGAGTCAGTTGGCAGTCGGCACGTTTTTGATCTGGTATTCAAAACAGACCGAGAATAAGGGCTGGATCAGCTAGAAACAGCTGGTAGCTAGCTTATGATGACTGGCGGCTTTTGGCCGTACTGCGACATCTTCAACATCGTCGCTGACGATCCACCGAAAACTCTTTTGAAGTCCAGAAAACCGCTATGAACGAAATCGTCAACGTCCGATAACTGTTGCCTCTAGCCAATTGTGTACGGACACCACCAGCGCGTCCTCCTCGCCGTCGAAGAAGTGGTTCGCACCTTCCACTTTCTGACTCGTGTAAGATCCGCCGGCCCCTTTGCGTATTGCGCCTTCCCGTTCTGAAACGCCAGCAAGAAATTCTGGAGACTCGTTGCTCCCGTAAAGGTCAAGTATTGGGACCTGTATCTTTGTGACCATTTTGGCATTCACGATTTCAGTGTTCCGAATACCGGTTGGCATACTGACTGCTACGAAACCTTGGACGCCACGATTTCCCGTGGACAAGTAGTAGGATGACATGGTCGAACCTAGGCTGTGTCCAATGATCACAACCTTTTCAACGCCTTGTTCTTTCAAGAAATTGATGCCTGCATCCATGCGGGGAGCGACTTCGCCCATTAACGCCGCATACTCGCTTTCTTCTGCATCGTTCGGGAGGATTGGCATCTGTAGCGACAAGGTATGCCATCCATGAGCAGGCAGCCCAGTGCGCAGGGGGTACACGATTTGCTGCCAATCGGGGTGTACGCCAATTCCGTGTACGACAACAGCGCCGTGCTTGCTGGCGGAGTCTTCCGCTTCCGTGAAGATTCCAAGAAACTTGTGCTCACCGGCATTCAGCCAGATTGCATCTCCCTCGATGAGGGCATCGATGATTTGGTCGGCCCAGCGCTTCTCCTTATCGACATCGGATGCTATCGCGGTCAAGGAAAAAAGCAGGGCGGCTACAGCAGCAAATAACCCTCGGCGCAACATGATTTGTCTCCTCAAGTGAGTAGAAAGCTCACGGTGTGCGATTAGGTCTGTACAGAAACAAGTATGGCATCTCGCGCAGATCCTTTTTGGCGTTACTTTCGCATTCCTTTTCCGCTGTCAATTCTGCCCAAAGCTTTTGTCAGAGTAGTGGAATGTCTCATGTCGCTGATTTTGCTGCCTTTGATCTGGCATCAAGCTACGTCCGCAGTTGGCCGACTGCCGCCTGTAATCAGCTATTCCCGCTGGGCAGCGTCAGGACCAGTCGGTCGAGGTTCGAGGTTCTTTAAGCGCGACCCGGTTGCGTTCGACCGACAACGCCGATAGGCCGCTTGTGAGCTTAAACTGGATTTAAGCAGCGATTTGCACCGGTTTTAAACCGGACTCATATTCAGCCAGTGACATGGGCCTTCCCGTACGGATATAACGAACCAAGCTGGCTTTGAGGAAGCGGTGAAAGGAAATGTCCCTTAACTGACAGGTGCGGCCGTTCGGTTGGAACAGTTTAGGAGCGGCTAGTGTAAAACCGTCGCGCACACCGTCGACAAGGTGTTGCCGGTTGAATTTTACATCTCAACCAAGCGGCTTACTTAGCGCCGAACAACAACACGCGCTAGTCGAGCATGCTATGTGCAGCTACTACCTAAGTTGCCACAGGATGCGAGTGGCCATGATGCCGAAAAAAGAAAACAACATGGCAAAAAGGACGACCCCACGACCCAAGATCAATTCGGGAAAGGCGAAGAACAAGAGGCTCAGACCCATGCTCGTCATGAGAAAACTCGATCCCAATCGGAGCAGAAATCCCGCCGAGAAGGTTAATCTCCGTTGATACATGCCGAACGCGGTCAAGGCACCAGACAGCATTGTGGCATACGTCAACTGTGCGTCATGTCCGATCAGTCGAGCGATTTGTTCTAGCCACATTTTCTGCCGGGTCAGATCGGCGTCTGGTGACAGATCGCTTGGTACGCAAGCCGCTGGTCGTCGAATGTGCAAAGCCTAGCTGTAATCGAAACTAAGGTGGCATCAATTCTACGGCAGCGGAATTTCCCGCCCGAGATTTATAGAGGTGACTTGCCTGCTTGCGGCGAATTGTCCAGCCGTTAAGCATCGACCTAACTTCTTTAGCCCAGGCCGAGGGTCCTTCATCCTCGAGAATGATCACCTCTAGGTGCATGCCCAATTTCCCACAGCCCGGTTTGCCCAGTCCGCCTGCATATCCACGAGGCCGGAACCTAAGAGGTATTGCAAGCGGGCCGCCAGAACGACATCCACATAGTCCGGAAGCGGTTCTGGATCCCGATACAAATTGAGGCAACCGGACGGAACAGCCTGCAGAGCCTTCGGAAGTTTCCACGTCTTTAGGATCTGCGTGCCGATATCCGCAGACAGCCGGCCGAACAAATCGTCGACGAGCTCGTTGTCAATATCGTCGGCGTAGCCTTCCTCGAGGCGAGAAAGAATCGGTAACGCTACGGCAAGTGCGCCGCGATAAATCCCGCTAATGCCTCCCCGTATTGCGGCTCGCTGAGCAGAAAGCCGTTGTTGTGATCACCACGCAGTACGTGGAAGGCCTTGGGCGGTTTTGCTGCCTGGTACAGCTCTCGCCCGAGCGCATAGGGCATGATTTCGTCGTCGGGGCTGTGCAGGACCAGTACTGGGCAGTTAACCGATTGCAAGCGCGCTATAGTGTCGAAGTCGAAGCGACGCACGATCAACCAGGAGAGTAATGGTAGGGACTCCCTGACAAAGTCCCGCGCCGAACTAAGTGTGGACTCCAGGATCAGTGCTCCCGGCTGCACCTCAGCGGCCAGCTGGGCCGCTACCGCGCCGCCGAGCGAACGGCCAAACACAATGATGTCGTTGGCCACGATGCCGCGCTCGCGCACCAGATACTCCCAGGCCGCTGCCGCGTCCCGATACAGGCCGGCTTCGCTAGGACGTCCCGCGCTGCGCCCGTAACCGCGGTAGTCGACGATCAATACGTTCAAGCCGAGCCGGTGAAAGACCTCCAATGATGCCTGTCGGTGCGAAATGTTGCCGGCGTTGCCGTGGAAGAACAGCAGCACGCGACGTTCACCAGGTTGCGGTAGATACCAGCCATGCAATCGCACCCGATCCTCGGTCTCGAGCCACACGTCCTCGTATTCCAGACCCCAGTCGGTAGGCGTCGCCTGGAGCTCCGAATAGGGCAGGAAGATCATGGCCGGCTGCATCACATAGAGCAAGCCAGCGAGTAGCGCCGGGACGACTAACAGGGTGAGTAAAGTGCCGGCCACTGAACCTTTCACAAATCGCGATCTCTCTTTCTTGTGCAGTCTATGCGCAGCGCACCTCTGCGTGGCGACTGAATCCCTGCGCATTGGCACCTCGTTCGCCGGAGTCTCGTGAGCCGCTTTGTGGCTATCGTCGTCGCGTGTACCTGCCAAAATGGATTCGGCATAACTGGCGACCTTTGATGATCCCGATTGCCCTGCTTCTGCGCACCGCCCCAAGCGCTAGGGCTTGCAGGACGACACGGCGACCACGATTGCGCTATGCGGTCCATCGGCTATCTAGGACCATCGTCCAGGGTGTTCACTCACCCTCGACGATATATCGAACATCGCAATTCAGGCAGATACCCGCCTGATTGATGCGATTGTCTGACCCATACACTTTTTAGATATTCCGCCGTTCGCGGGTTAGTTAAAGAATCGTCAAGAATTTTCACAGTTCGGCTCGGCGCGATGCCGCCTGAACGGCCGTTGAATCCACAAAACTGCCGGTCGTCGAGCACAATATGAGGGGCGGCGACCCAAAGCAGCCATGAGAACCTCCCGCTCGGCTGCGCTCGTGACACCCCCTAAACGAACATCCACCATCTAACCGTCCTTTAAGAGTCCTTGAACCACCGTCCGAGAAAGCAGTTTGGCCCAAACGGACAACCGTGTCTAAACTCATTCGATAGCGTGCCTTGTAGACGCTGAGAGCCGTTCCCAATCCATTGTCATTGGTGACAACAGTGCCGATGAGATTCCTTTCTGGCGCCTGGACCAACGTCAACTAGTGACGGTGAAAAGGAGAATGCCATGAATACATCCACTCACACTCTTACCCTAATCGGCAGCATGATGCTTGTCGCCCCTCTCGCCTTGGCAGGCGACGCGCCGACCACTGGGCTGACGATGACCCCAGAACAGCTTAATTGGAAACCCAATCCGCGCGTTCCTGGTCTTGGTGTTGCTCACATTATTAGCAAGGGTACCGAGTCGGGCCCATACGTTTACCGCGTTCGATTCCCCAAAGGCCGGAGGGTACAGTCGCACAGTCACCCGGACGACCGCACCTACACGGTGCTGGAGGGTCACTGGTACATCGGCTGGGGTGAGGAATATGACGAATCAAAGCTGATCAAGCTAGGACCTGGAAGCTTCTACACGGAACCCGCTGGTGTGCCACACTTCGTCGCAACGCCAGATGGCGAGTCCGTTGTCCAGATCACAGGGAACGGACCAACGACGATTAAATACTTCAACCCAGCCCACGATACACGTAAGAAATAGCAATCGTTCCCGGTCGGGTAATAGATAACTACCTTTCTCTTGTTACCCGACCGCTGCTGGAAGTACCCAGAATCGGACTGCCTCATCCACACAGGGGATGGAACCATGAATTCGCAAGCGTTAACAGTAACGAACGTGTCGCTTATCCCATGGAACAAGGGCAGACTGATCGGCCAAAAGCGCCCATTCCAACTCCATGAGGTCTGGGCCATTCGCATTCGGCTTCAGCTCGCACAGAAGATCCGAGATCTGGCACTGTTCAACCTGGCTATCGATAGCAAGCTTCGTGGCTGCGACCTCGTCAGTCTTCGGGTTAGCGATGTTGCCCACGCTGGCCGTGTGTTACCCAGAGCGACCATTGTCTTAGCGCAAGACCGGTCAACCGGTCCGCTTTGAGTTGATGGAACCCACCCGACAGGCCGTCGAGGCCTGGATAGCACGTGCCAGGCTGCAGGCTGATCAGTTCCTGTTCTCCAGGCGCTTGAAGGCACCACCTCATCTTTCGACCCGGCAGTACGCACGAATCGTCAAGCGGTGGGCGGCGTTGATTGGTTTAGATCCCGAAGCCTACGGCACGCACTCGCTGCGGCGGACAAAGGCAACGTTGATTTACCGTCGCACCAAGAACTTGCACGCGGTTCAACTACTGTTGGGGCACCGCAAGCTGGAAGCACTGTTCGGTACCTCGGCATAGAAGTTGAACACGCTCTTGAACTTGCTGAGCACATCGACGTGTAGTGGCCTAATAAGCCGGGTTCGTAATCGCGCCCGGCTATAGGTCTCGCCGTATGAGAGTTTTTGACGCATTTCTGCCGGCCCACGCTCGCGGACCTGTCATCTGGATGTCATAGAATTGGACGATATTTCGGGGACCCTTTCACCTCCGAGGTGACTACTCCCGGTCAACCGGCCGGGTTTTTTTGGGGCTCGCGCGACCGGCTGTTTCTCAAACAGTTTTTATTTTTAAGAAACACGCGATGCCCTCGCATTCTTGGTCTTGCGACGCAACGACAAAAACCAAGACATTGATCCACGACAAGAAGTAAGCCATATCGGGTCGTCATTAGATGCTTCGTGGCCAACAGTAATGCACGTAAATCTTGTTGTTGGTTAGCGCGCTAGCGGAGAGTGAAGCATGGAAACTTTGATGAATGCTGCGAAAATAATCGGTATTTCCTGGGTGTTGATCACGTTCATGGTGGGGAGCCTCGCGCAAGCAGAGGAAGAGGCTATTGGTTCCGATGAATACAGGATTTCCTGCCTCACTTGTCATGGAGTTGGGGGCCGAGGAAATGGCCCGCTTGCAAAGTTCCTCACCGTTAAGCCCACTGACCTGACGGCGTTGGCTAAGAATAACGGTGGCGAATATCCGTACCTGAAAGTTTTTCTGATGATCGATGGCCGGCAACAAGTTGACGCTCATGGTGACAGGGCAATGCCTGTCTGGGGCGCGAGGTACAAAAAAGACGTAGAACCAATGTACGGCCCCTTTGGTGGCGAAGAAGTGATTCACGGGAGAATCCTTAAGTTGGTTTACTACATTCACTCAATCCAACAAAAATAGGAAAACATAAAGATCGCGTCTAACGCCTGCTCCCAGCAACTCTCTCGTAGCTGGCTCAAAGAAAATGGGCAGTATGAAATTTCTCAGTTTCTACGATCAGATCAGAATGCAAGCGAATACTAATCGCACTAGGTCGAGTTCTGATGATTACCCATTGTCCGCTAAGTAATGGAAGTGGCCGGTCAGTGGCCTGGAAATCGCCGCTACGCCATCGAAGAAGATCGAATGACCGGAGTTGCATTCCGGACGGTCGGCGACTGGTGATGGGCCGCAGTTGAATGGCCGAAATGACCTGAGTCGATCACGCGATTGTCCAGTACGCGGGCAGCGAAGGCTCGCTACTGTCCGAGAAACTCATGCCGGCAGCACGGTGGTTAAGGACAGATACTAATGTGCATCTTGCGACTCGACCAGTTTGATCAAAGTGCGCCCCGATTGGTTCGACTGGCCTGTTGCGCTTCCGCAAGCGCGATGACATTGAAAGCTTTGACGACTCTGCCAACCCCCTTTAACTGGAGGTCTCCAATCTCTTCAACCGAAACATCATCCTCGATATCAACATATGCCTTCTGGCTCAGCAGGATCTGACCGTTCCTTGCCTCGTCGCATAAGCGAGCTGCGAGGTTCACGGCGTTTCCGTTAGCTGTATAGTCGTATCGGCCCTCGAAGCCAACAATGCCCAAGGTCGCGTAGCCGCTCGCGATGCCAACGCCGAAACCCAGTTCGTAGCCTTTCTTTTTCCACTGCTCAATAAGCGTCGTGATTACCTGACGCATTTCGATGCCTAACCGTAAAGCCTTTAAGACCGGCTGTTCGCAAGGGATCGGGTCGTTGAAGAACACCATGAGACCATCGCCCGCCCGATGATCAATGGTGCCGCCGGATTCGGCCACGAGCCGTCCAAGTTGTTCGTGGTAAGACTGCAGCACATTGATGACCTCCTCCGGTTCCATATTTTCGGAAAAAGCCGTAAATCCTCGCAGGTCGCAAAACAGTGCCGCAATGAACCGGCGATGACTATCAAGTAACGAATCGTTACCTTCCGCTGTAATGAGTTCCGCGACCTCTGGAGATAGGAACCGCTTCAGGCGAGCAAGTCCTTCGATCTCGGACACTTGGCGTGCAACACGTTGCTCTAGCGTGCTGTTCAATTTCGTTACTGTTCGGTACAGGTTGCCGACTATTGCATGTTGATTTAAGAACGCGGCAACAATCAAAAAGATATAACCAAGTATTAGGATTCTCGCATCGTAGAATGTGTAAAGTGTGCCGACGACCAGGGCGGCCCCCAATACTCCCACCTTGCTCGGCAAGCCTTGGCCATGTTGTTTGCGATCTTTCGCCAGGGCGTAGACTGCCACCAGCGCGAAAAACGACATTAGGACAGCCTGTAAATGCGGGTTGAGCGTGGCAGCTTCCAGACCGACCTTACGAAGAACGATGTTCCCGTAGCAGATGGTTAGGGAAACGACGGGGCCAATGAAGGCGAGCCACCCGTAGCCTGTGGCGGCTTGCTTAGCCTTGTCTCTTAGAGAATCGGCCATATCGGATACCCGGTTATCGGTTCCTTATTCCAGAAAGTGTGGACGATGGATGGCTGGATTTAAAGCCGCCCGAAGACGTCGAGCGATGCCCTGATGTGCAGACACCGCGTGTTCCTCCTTCCGAGCACTTTCTCCATCGGCCTGACGTTGCCCAGCGTTTTGACTAAGATTTGACGCGCAACACAGGGTTACGGTGGCCGCTTAGCAGGCGGCTAGGAATGGACGACGGCTTCGGGTCGGTGGACGGTCAAGTGCAGCACGGCGAATGGCAGCAGGGTGTATGTTGCCGCCATTCCCGGCGACCCACCGCCGCCCCTACGCGCCATCCGTCCGCGACCGGCAGGAAATGACGCAACGGAGACGGTCACATTCCGATAGTCTAATGGCGGCTTTTCGGTGTGGATTCAACCGGTCGATGCAACACCCTAGGCGAGAATTCATCGGTTCGGCATCGGAGCTGGCAGCGCTACACCTGCGCCGGTTGCGTACGGGCGAAAGTGGAATCGACATTCATTTGACGGGTTGAAATCAATCGCAACCGGCCTTTATCAATCCGAGAACACATGTGGAAACGCCAGGGAGTGAGACTTTGTCAATGGTGGCGCGGTGCCGATCATCCACCCTAAGCAACCATGGTCTGGAGGGTTCACCACCGGTCTGGGAGCTTCTTTTTCAGGATGACGCGCCTGCCGTCGAGTGTGATGTAGTCGCCCGCCTTCAATTCTTTGAAAATCCTGTTGATCATCTCCCGCGAAGAGCCCACCAAGTTGGCAAGTTCCTGCTGAGTAATCGGATCTGTCACCCGTCGCCCGTTTTCATCTTTCGCTCTTTGGTTAAGTGCATCGACCAAGCGCCCATAGACATCGCGCAGCGCAAATCGTTGGACATCGCGGGTGAGCGAGCCAACGCGCTCTGCCAACTCATGGATCATACGTAATGCCACCTCTGGACTCGATGACAGGAACGCGACGAAGTCTGGTTTGGATAAAACCAGCAAACGTGAGTCTGTAATCGTGGCCGCTGACGCACAACGGGTCGTATCACGGATCAGGGCGAGTTCGCCGAAATACTGGCCAGCATCCAGTTCGTTCAGCGTTACCTCCTTGTCATCATCCCCCTCGGCATAAACGCGAACGCGGCCCTCGAGTACCGCGTAGAAAGCGTTCCCACTATCGCCATTTTCAATCAGGACCGTTCGCGCCTTGTAGCGTCTTGCCGGGGCATGGGCAAGCAATTGCTCAAGCTCTTTTGTGCTGAGACCGCTGAATAACGGCATGCTCGAAAGGACCGCAAGATCAGCTTTATCTAAGTGGCTTCCCATGACATCGACACCGCCCCTTGCAGAGTACCCCGTCATCGTTTGACAGGTACCGATGAAAGCACTTCTGAGGGCGGCATCAGCTGTGATTTTCTTCACACCACAGCTGATCAATCCCTCACTTCCAGATCTTCAGCGAAACGCCAAACTTACCTACACGGTCGGGCCGCGCGGCTCGTTCCGCTAAACGAAGCGACCTAAAGCAAGGTTAGACCACGCACCTTCTACGACACAATGAGGACACCACAATGAAAACCCTGATCGCAACTTCCATCATCGCCCTTTCCAGCAGCGCTGCCATGGCGGAGTCGTTCGCCTACGAGCGTCAGTTCGGTACGCCGGCACTGTTCCCGACCCTGGCCCTGGAACAGAGTGCGAGTCAAAACACCGGTCTGCCGAGTTCGACATCCTTTGCCTACGAACGTCAGATCGGCACGCCGGAACTCTTCCCCACGCTCAACGCTGAGGGCTACGAGCGTAATGCGTCCCTCGGCGAGGTGATGGTCGATAACCCGCGAGTTCCCAAAAGCATTTGGGGTTGGGACATCGAGGTGGGCGGATAACTAGGCGTGGGCGGTTACTATCGGCGCCCCGATCCAACTCGGGGCGCCTTTGCGGTGGTGCACCCGGAAGGGCGCATTCACTACTCATTCATTTGCGGGCGAAAAGTCCTCAATGGCGAACCGACTGACTCTGTAGCGACACAGCGAAGCTCGCCGTGACCCCCTTCCCGTAAGGCCTGGTCTTTACCCACACTTGAGTCCGCCAGCTATCAAGGGCCATTGGGAGGCGGCAGGTAGCCACTGGGGTAAGACTCCCAACTTTTCGGCGGTGGCCTCTGATTAAACAAGATATACATCTGCACCGCGGTATCGAGCCGCTGTAAGCCACGCCAAAGCGTTTGGGTGCCGGGTGGACCATCGCGTTTGCGCCCGAGGTGACCGCCCATGGCGCCGAGCATGCGAATCGCCTCACCCATACTCGGTGGCTTGTCAGGGGCAACAGGGGTCTGGTGGTGATAGCAGTACAGGGCCTTCCACTCGACCTCCTCGAAGAAGACGTTACAGGGGTGTTCGGGCACGCTGCGCCCGAGCATGGTCAGGTGATAGATGCGCCAGGCCACCACCATGTCGACGCCCAGGCATGCTTGCAGACGATCGGCGGTGCCAAGTTGGCGATCTTTGATCCGACAGCCGCTTTTGAGCGTGCGATGGAACACCTCAATACCCCAGCGTGCGGCATACCATTCAGCGCGCTGCACCGCCTGTTCAAAGGTGGTGACCGCGACACTGGTCAACAGCATCCATTCGATCGGTTCGCCACCGTCCTCGGGGGCGCTTTCGTGCAAATGCACCGCCCACAGCCGCACGGGGGGTAAGGGGCTATCGTTCGGCGCTTGCAGTTCGACTTCGCAAAAGCGCACGGTGAGTAAAGCGTCGCGTGCATTGCGGTTACCGCGTTTAGGTAGTCGCAGTGTGAGCTCGCCGGCCAGCGGCTGGGCGCTGACATACGGCCATAAGGCTTCGTCCGTATCGACTCGACGGCTGCGACTACGCTCAGCACGCACCAAGAGCTTCGGCCCAGCGGGTTCGCGCGCCGCTTCGGCAAACAACTCGTACAAATCCGACTCGCGATCACCCACACTGACTAACAGCGTGTTCGGACACAGCGCCTGGATCTCGGAGAGCTTGCGATAGCTGCGCAACCACTTGTAGCTTTCCTTTTGCTCGATCGGTAAGTGCTTGCGCCGCTCACGCTTACCCCGATCGTGCGGATCGCGTGCCCAGCACTGCGCATCGATAATACCCAACGGGGTGCCGTCCTCGCTGAAGGCCACCGTGTCGTGCAGGATCAATCCCGTGGCCTTGTCGTCCTTCGTGTTGATCGGCCCGAGCCCCTCGGTGGCCGGGTGGTGATAATAGTTCAGCGTGGTCGTATCCTGCGGGGCGAGCACGACCGCGTGCGCTTGGATGCGCGCGATGGTCGCCTCGGTGTGCGGCGTGAGAATCACCTCCATCGTGACCTTCTTGTTCTGGAAGAACCGATAGGCACCGAGCGTGCGGGCTTTGGTGCCGCAGGCCTGAGGGATATTGGCCTGCGGGTCATTGTAAAAGTCCTGCGCCACGGTGAACAAACGCTGCTTGAGCCGGTCATCGTGTAGGCGCGCCGTAGCGAATTCCACTTCCGCCCAAGGCGCCGTCTCGCGCGGGGGCGCCGGTATGCTCAAGTGCGTCGGCGGGGCCACGCACAATTGCTCACGCCAATCCGAACACAAGCCGTAGACAAACAAGCGCTTTGCAATACCGTCGCGTCGGCCTGCGGTCTGGCCTACCTCGGTCCAATTGGCCGCGCGGTAGCACCCGCCATCAAAACGGGTCGGATCGACAAAGGTCTCCACCAGCACCGGGGCGATGCCGTAGCGTGCTTCCCAATCCGTGGGTAGACGCTGCGTGACCCGTCCCAATACGTGTGAGGCCAAGTTCGGCACGTGCACACCGGGCACCATCAGAAAGCGACTGTTGGTGACGACCCGGCGCAGATTCGCTAAGCGGGCCGCTTCACTCCAGCCAATATGCCGATCGCGGGCCTTTAGGGCCCAACTGGCGGAGTTGAAGGACAAGGCGGCCACCACGCCAAAAAATGGACTGCGTACTAGATAACGTAGTTGTGCACCACACAAAGGTTTATCACCCAGGTAGTGGTGGCTTCCCATGAGGGTTCGCCACAGCTTCGCCTCCTCGCTGCGGTAATCCTCAATTGCCACGATGACCAAGGGCCCCAACTCGACCAACGTCGTACACAGATCCATCGGTTGGAGGATGTGGTTTGGGCACTGGCGCGGGGCAACCACCGCTTGCGGGGGCGGCAACTCGAGCAACTCCCGGCGATGCAGTTCGGCCAACGCCTTGCGGCATCCGCCCTCTTGCCAATCACCGCTATCGCTGCGCCAATCGAGCCACTGGCAAACCTGGCGCGATAGGGCACGGCGCGAGATCTGCGGCTCGCGCGTGACCACATCCTGGATTCGCTCGATGAGATCCGGCGAGAATTCTTGTCCGCAGATCCGCATACTGAAAGTGTACGGATTTCCTTGGCGGAGTCAAGTGTGTGCTAAGACCAGCCCCGTGCGCGAGTCCACCGTGCTGTCGGAGATCCCGTTTTCATTGACCGCGGCGCTTCTGGTCGGGTTCCTGGCCAACGCGGCCTTGTTTTCTGAAAAACCGGCGCTCAGCATTAATCGACTGGACGGAGCGATCCTGCTCTTTTTCTTT
>CAJIAL010000481.1_pt1 | contig 12685 bp, 8 predicted proteins | sample 9199091 | NCBI WGS metagenome assembly CAJIAL01 (sample SAMEA7708270, study PRJEB35096) | sediment metagenome | biome: marine neritic benthic zone biome [ENVO:01000025]; feature: sediment [ENVO:00002007]; material: shallow marine sediment [ENVO:03000034] sea grass bed [ENVO_01000059] ... | reverse complement strand
TTAGATTGCTGTTGCAGGATCAGATTCGGCCATAAGGTTTGCATCACCACCGTCTCGTTGCCCGGATATTCGCGCACCGGGTCGATAAGCCGGGGATCGTGCAGGTGCAAATCCGCTTTTAAATTGTCCATCTCGGCCGTATCTACGGTGGTTTTCTGCTCGCCTTTCATCGAGATTAGCACGCCATGGCGGCCGTGTTCGTCCGTCTTGATAGCTGAGGGGTTATCGGCGCGGAACAGGCCGAAGGTGACGAGAAACACATGCATGAGGCTGGCGTGGTACGGATCCTTTAAATTTTCGAACATCAGTTTCCAATTGCTGGGAATGAGTTGCTGGGTATAGCCGAGCAAGGTCAACTCACGCCCGTCAAAGATCCGGTCGTAGAGGGGTAAGAACGTGGGGCCGAGATAGGCTTCAAACGACTCGACGCTCCGGCTGAAAGTGGCGAAGATAGCACTGCCGCGGGTGGATACTCGTAACGCTTCCAAGCCGTAATCATCACGATTAAAATCTTCGGGCATACCGCCCTGGCCCTTGACGCCATGGCGAAACGGGACGCCGCGCAACGTGCCGGTGAGATCGTATGACCACAAATGGTAGGGACAGGTAAACTGCTTCACATTGCCCCAAGGTTGCCGACAAAATTTCACTCCGCGATGGGCGCAGCGGTTCACCAACACATGCACCTCGCCGTCGCGGTCACGGCTCATCACCAGGGGGCGGTCGCCGATGGTGACTTGCTTGAAATCGCCCGGTTGAGGAATTTCGATTCCCAATCCAACATACGACCAACTGTCGCCACAAAAAATGCGGTCGATCTCGCGCTGGTACACCTCGGAGTCGCTATAGGCCCAAAACGGCACTCGCGTGGCCCCGCCCTGCGGCCAGCGGCGCTCTGTGACAGGGATGGTATCAAGATGTGCCATAGCCGCAATCTCCTCTGCTTACTCCTGGATATGGACGACATTCGAATTCGGCTCACAGCATAGGAGAACGACGGCTGGCGCGTCAAGAGCCAGGCGTAGAAGATAGTGACAGGTATGGGGTTCACGCAGACGTTGGAATGGTGTAAGGTGCACGGTGAATCACGAAGTATCCTTCCAAAGACATCACGGCCTCGGGGAACCTCATGACACCTCTATCTGTTCTCGATCTTTCGCTGATCACCCAAGGCGGCGATGCCGCCCAAGCCCTACACAATACGCGGGACCTCGCCCAGCATGCCGAAGCGTGGGGGTATCGGCGCTATTGGGTAGCCGAGCACCATAACATGCCAGGGATCGCCAGCGCCGCAACCGCCGTGCTTATCGGACACGTGGCTGGCGGAACCTCCACCATCCGTGTTGGCTCAGGCGGTATCATGTTGCCGAACCATGCGCCGTTGGTTATCGCGGAACAATTCGGCACACTCGCCTCGCTCTATCCCGGCCGCATCGATCTCGGCATTGGGCGGGCGCCCGGAACCGATCGGATGACGGCGCACGCGCTGCGGCGGACCCTGAGCGGCGATGTCGACGATTTTCCGCGCGACGTTCACGAACTCCAAAACTACTTCCGGCCGCCACAATTCGGCCAACACGTGCAAGCGGTACCGGGCGCCGGTCTGGACGTGCCGCTCTGGATCCTGGGGTCGAGCCTCTACGGCGCCCAGCTTGCCGCCGCGTTCGGTCTACCCTATGCCTTTGCCTCCCACTTCGCGCCCGGCGCGCTGATGCAAGCCATCAGCGTGTATCGCAGTCGCTTCCAGCCCTCGGAACAGCTGGCAACACCATATGTCATGCTGGGATTCAACGTGTTCGCGGCGGCAACGGACGAGGAAGCGCGCTATCTGAAGAGCTCGGCACAACAATCGATTCTCAACTTGCGCCGGGGACAACCCAGCCGCTTGCCGCCGCCCGTGGAGGATTTTGAAAGTCAGCTCACACCGCCGGAGCGTGAGCTACTCAACGCGTCCCACACCTGCTCAGTGACCGGGTCGCCGGAGACCGTCCGCAAGGGCTTAGACGCGTTTATCGCACAGACCGAAGCCGATGAAATCATGGTGTCTTCGCATATCTTCGATCACACGGCACGCCTGCGCTCGTTCGAAATCGTGGCGGAGGTGTGTGGCAAGTAGATAGAGGTAGTCCATGTACGACGACGAAGTCGACCGTTACTCCGACGATGAGTGTGAACGTGCATTCATACAGCTTTTTCCACACGGCCCTGCAGGTCAGGATGTGCTGCGCGAGATTGCACCCAAAGGCTGGGAGCAATCGCCCCTGCTGGCGGTGTTTCATCCGTCACTGCATCAGGTCTACGACGAATCCGTACGGCTGCATCGCAATGTGCAATCGTTCCCTTGGCGCGACACACAGCAGCCACCCCGGCCTGCGCCTACGCGAGAGGAGGTTGCTAAAACCTACCTGCAGACGCCCATCGATACGGAGGTTGAAGTCCGTGAGTTGGTCGGGAAATGTCTCTGGGACATTTTTTCGGACAACCACGAGGTGGTGGCGGCGGACGAGCGGATCGTGGATATTGGTTCTTTTCGCGGTGCCGGTGGTTTTATCGCGGCTTGGCTCAATCGCCAGACGGATACGCGTGCGTACGATTACATGGATTTCTATATGGGGACCATCTGGATTGCCCAACGCGCCGATTTGACGCCCGTATACGCGATGATTTTTCGCCGACTCAAAGCCCGTGGCTACAATTGGCGTTATGCGTTTCCCAAACTTGGGCTCGTCGACATGCGTCCGTTGCGCGATGCCTGGGACGAGCACACCGCAAACACGGGGGACGCGGAGCCGATCTCGGTTCCGGATGAGGAGGAGGCTGAGGAGCAGCGCGCCAGCGCACTGGCCGAGTTACACGAGTCGTTGGACCGCGCACATCGCGAAGCCATTGACGCCGCCCGCCAAGAGCCGCCGCCAACGACGGTCGAAGCATATCACAGCGTCTACGGACGGTGGCCGGAGGGCTGGCCCCCGGTGGCAGAGCCGTAAGGTTGACTAATGCTCTTACCAGACTATAATTCTGATCATAATGGCTAATCATAAACTGTTTAAAATAATCTACGCCCCCCAAACCACATCACACCTGTACGCTATTGAACGCAAGTATTACACGCTCATCCGCAGGACTATCGATGCTCAGTTACAGTTTGAGCCGCTGAGCGAAACCAAGAATAGAAAACCCTTGAGTCGTCCGGCAGAATTTGGTGCCGATTGGGAACTCCGTTTTGGTCCACGCAATCGGTTTCGGGTATTTTATGCAGTCATCGAAACAGCAAGAGAAGTTCATATCATTGCTATTGGCGTGAAACGGAGAAATGCGTTATTCCTTGGCCGAGAGGAAGTAGAGCTATGAGAATTGCCCCGGTCGTTGATATCAAAGCGAAGTTCAGTGCCTATTTGGAAGAAAGCAAAAACGGCCCGATTATCGTGACGAAAAATGGTAAGCCTGTCGCCGTATTATTAGCAGTTGGAGATGAAGAGGAATTGGAACGGTTAATCCTGGCTCATTCGCCAAAATTTCAAGCAATCATGGCCCGAGGGAAGGAAGAGATAGACCGAGGCCAAGGCATAGAATCTGATGAGTTTTGGGCAGAAGTTGAGGAGCAAAAATCTCGGGAGACCTCATGACACCTCATCGTGGCGGAGGTGTGTGGCGACTAAAGACGCGACGTTATGACGCGGGGGTCAGCCGCAAGAGCCGCCCGTTCCGCTCATCGGTTAAGACGTAAAGCAATCCGTCCGGCCCCTGTATGATATCTCTTATGCGTCCATACCGACCGTCCAACATGCGTTCTTCGTGCGTAATTCGATTGCCATCGGCTTCAAGCCTTACGAGGAGCCCGAATTTCAGCGATCCCACGAACAGATTGCCCTGCCAGCGGGCAAAGGCCTCACCGGTGTAAAATGCCATCCCGGAGGGCGCGATGGACGGGACCCATGTATGGATCGGTTGGGCCATCCCTGCCTTGTGTGTGCCTTCCCCGATTTGAGTACCAATGCCGTAATTCACCCCGTAGGTAATGACCGGCCAGCCGTAATTGACTCCAGGTTGTATGACGTTGATCTCGTCACCACCTTGCGGGCCATGTTCGTGGGTCCAGATGACCCCAGTAACGGGATGTAGGGCCATACCCTGTATATTGCGATGGCCGTAGGAATAGATGGCGCGCTTCACGTTGGGCGTGCCGACGAACGGATTGTCGGACGGCACACTGCCATCGTCGTTGACGCGAATGACGGAACCGCGATGATCGTTCCTATCCTGCGCCGAAGGGCGCTGGCCTCGGTCCCCCAGCGAAATGTAGAGAGTGCCATCCCGCCCGAACACAAGCCGGGAACCGAAGTGCCGGCCACCACCCGACTTGGGTAAGGCCCTGAAGATGACCTGCACGTCGTGGAGCCGCAAGCCGTCAAATTTGCCACGCATCACTTCGGTGCCGTATCCCCCCTTGCCTTTCCCCGCGTAGGCCAGATAGAGCCAGCGATTGGTGTGAAAGTTCGGGTGCAGAGCGATACCCAACAATCCCCCCTGCCCTTTTTCTCTGATCTTGGGTAATCCGGCGATCGGCGCCTCCAGCAGCTTGCCCTTCGTGATCAGCCGCAAACGTCCCGGACGTTCGGTCACTAGCATATCGCCACCTGGCAGGAAAGCCATGCCCCAGGGATGGCGTAAGCCTGCGGTCACTACCTCGACGTTGACACGGTGTTTGTCTGAATGGATGACGTCCGCATGGAGGATCGGTCCCTGCAAAACGAGGACACACAACATGCCGACAATCAGCTGAGACACAGCACGACATCGCATGCGATTTCTCCTCTGGAGCCGAACGCACTATGAGAGACACACCTGCGACCTACGGTGGGGGCACCGGCACCAGGTGAGCGTATTAAAACGGAGCAACCTGCTCCTCGGTGGGTTCCGCTCAACAATACCACGGCTCGTTCAGGTAGGGAATCGGACCGCGCGGCGGTGGAACCACCGGCATTGGCACAGGGGAGACCGGGCGTTCAGCGGCTTTGTGTGCAGCCTCCCACAAACGCATGAAGATCGCGCGGCGATCAGCGCCCGCGGCTTCGCCACTCTGCACCAGGCTCAGCGCCTCGTCGCAGAGTCGGTCGACACGCGGATCGGGGTGGGACCAGTGGTAGGTCAGAGCGCTGTCGTCAAACACGCCGACCACGCCGGTGATCTCCGGCAATTCCAGAATCTTCGACCCGGCAGGGATGAGCAAACGCATCGCTAGCTGGATCGGGGAGACATACTCGACCAAACTCTGCTCGGCAATCACGGTTAGCAGCTCGCGATAATCGTCCAGCGTGGTCCATGGCATAAAGGCAACAAAGGTGGGATTCAGCGCCAAGCCAATGTCACGGCACAGCGCCAGCGCCGCAAGAAAATCCTGCCGCGTATGGCCTTTATCCAGCAATGCCAGAGTGTGATCCTGCACGGCTTCCACCGCACTGGTAATCAGCACGCAGCCGGTATCGCGCAACATCGGCAAACGCTCGGCATACCGCAGGAGGTGCTCGATCTTAATCGTGACATCGTAGGTAAGCTGGGGGAATTCGGCGTGCAGCGCCTGTACCAGCGGCAGGGCATGCCCGATACCGTTAAAAAAATCCGGGTCGCCAAAGGTGATGTGCTCAGCGCCCGCGGCGACCTGTTGCCGGATGTCCGCCAGCACGACGTCCCGTTGTACGATACGGAACCGCCCTTCGTAGACGGGCACGATCGGGCAATGCCGGCACCAATGCTTACAGCCACGGCTGGCCTCGGTCGAGCCGACCACACGTTGATCACCTGGCACCACAACGAGCTGGGCGTAATTCGCCAGCGGCGGCAGTTCGCGGCGATCCGGCACGAGAAACTGTTGCCGCTCGAGTGAAACCAACGGCTCGGGCTGCTCGGCAGGCGTTTCCTGCCCCGCTTGTAACCGGCGCACAAGGCTGAGCAATCCCGACTCGAACTCTCCCCCCAAAATCGTGTCGGCACCGAGCCGGCGCAAATACTCGGCATTCATCGAGGCGTATAAGCCGTAGAAGCAAATGTGCGCCTGGGGATTCAGTGTCTTGACACGCTCCAGCACATGCACCGCAATGCGCGTGGCCGTGTGCATCGGCACATACAATGCCACCAGGTCGGCGGTGATGATGTCGTCTTCGAACAAGCGCCCCTGCGACAAGTCCTGACACTCCACCGTTGCGCCCGCGCGGCGCAACCACGCCGCCGGCGAGGCAAGCCCGAACGGCTGGCGGCCGAGTTCATAGGTAGAAATGAGGACAACACGCATCACATCTCTCCTGCAATACATTCATCGACGTGGTACGCCGTATTAGCTGGAGGGCGGGACATACCCTGCGGGCATCTCGCCGCCGTCACCAAAGAAAAAAGCTTCCATTTGCTGCAGGATGATCGCATCGGATTGCGGATCGGCGATGTCCAAGCGCGACTCATTCATAATCATCGTCAAGCGGCTCATCCACAGCTGCCAGGCTTCCCACGAGACGTTGTCGTAAATGCGCTGGCGCAACGCCTCGCCGCCAACCGACTGCACCATATCGAGGGCCACTTGGCCTTGCATGCTCGCGGCATCGATTCCCGGGGCGTTGTGCTGAAGTTTGACACAATAGACCGTGTGCTCTGCCATGCCCACGCGCTCCTCTACTCGTTCCGGCACCTATAAAGCCAGACTATACCACATCCGCTGGAACATTGGTCCACGGTTGCCAAGGTTACAATATGACATGCCGCATACCAAGAGTGCTACACCAGCCCAGAGTTGGTATGATTATTTCTCTACGTGTCCTCCACATGCCGTCTTCCGGACACCTCTGCTTGTACTGCGCCACCCTCAGCGGACTGGAGAGGATCCCCATTATGCTGCGTTCCCGACTCTTGCCGTTCCTTGGTCTTCTTTTTGTGATGATCGCCGGCATACTGAGCATCGCTGACGCGGCGAATGCGCTGCGCATCCGGCGCATCACGCCTGCCGGAACCGATGTCCCTGCCGGACGGCAAATTGTGCTGCAATTTGATCGGCCCGTGGTGCCGGTCGGCCGCATGGAACGCACGCCTGACGAAATCCCGATCAGCATCGAGCCGGCGCTGCAATGTGCCTGGCGCTGGCTCAACACGACAACACTTGCCTGCCAACTGACAGCCGACACCGCCATGGCGCCGGCAACGCGCTATAGCATGACCATACGCCCCGGCATCACCGCCGAAGATGGTGCCATCCTGCGCACATCGCATACGCACACGTTCATCACGCAACGACCGAAGGTCAGCAGCACCTGGTTCCGCACCTGGAAAGCACCAGGCATGCCACACATTCAGGTGATTTTTGACCAGCCGGTGACGCAAGACTCCGTCATGCTGCACCTGTATATGCACACAGAAGACGGTCAACGCGTCGCACTTCGTGTCGACCCGGCGAAGCATTACGAAGGGCGCGGCTGGGTGGTACATCCAGTCGAGGAACTCCCCGAGGACATGTCGGTCGAACTGCGTGTCGAACCGGGCATTGTTTCCACCGCCGGCCCGGAGCCCGGTATCGAGCAGCGCACTGCGGTCACCTTCGACACCTTTCCTCCATTTCGTTTTCTAGGCGTACAATGTCGCAACAACGACGGCGATACCATCACTGTAGTGCCGTACGAGTATGCCCCGACGCGCAAACGCTGCAACCCGCTCCGCACAATCTCGTTGCTGTTTTCCGCCCCAGTAATTAGCGAGGCCGTCAAGGACGTCTTGCACGTCACCCCCGACCTGGCCGGCGGCCGCACCGATTATGATCCATGGGCCGACGCACGCACCTATTCACGCTTGTCACGGCCGCATAAGAGCGGCAGACGCTACCGCCTTCGACTCCCCACAGGGTTGAAAGCGTATACAACGTATCACCTCCAAGCCGAAGGACAACGTCTCCAGGATGAGTTCGGCCGGGGGCTGCCGAGTGACATCGACCTACGGTTTGCCACAGATCATCGGCCACCGAACTACCACCTGGAGCATACCCAGTCCGTACTCGAACAGGACGTCGACACCCATCTACCGTTGGTGATCACGAATATCGAGGATATCGAGCTGGACTATACGACCCTCACAACCCGGGGCCGGCATGCCAATCAACGCCATACCATCACTCCTGACAAAGCCGAAGACGTTGCGTATGCTATCCCCCTGAAAATACGCGAACTGCTCCAGGCCCCTTCCGGAGCGCTGCAGGGACGGATTCGTACTACACCCACGGTGGGCAAAGGCAGACCCCGATGGTTCTTTTCGCAGGTCACGCCATTCCACGTCCACGTTAAACTCGGGCACTACAATACGCTGGTGTGGGTCACGCGCTTTGCAGACGGCCAGCCGGTGAGCGACGCGCAGGTGAGCGTCTATATCGACAAGCTCAGCGTGCTGACGGCTCAACCAACGGCCTTGACAGAGGGCCAAACCAACCCCGACGGTCTAGCCCAGCTTGCCGGTACGAGCACGCTCGATCCCCAATTAGAGGTTTTGAACAATTGGCACCGAAAGCGCGTGCTCTTTGTCCGCGTGCAGCACGGTGAGGACATGGCTCTCGTCCCTCTGACGCGCACGTTTCAAGCCCGCGCCTACGCCGCCAATCAGACGTACGTCAGCACCGGCTCACAAAAACGCTACGGCCATATGCACACCTGGGGCACCACGGCACAGGGCGTATACAAAGCCGGCGATACGGTGCAATATAAATTCTACGTGCGCGATCAGGATACCCAGCGCTTCGTGCCGGCGCCGCGTACAGGGTATACCCTCAAAATCCTCGACCCCACAGGGAAAGTCGTGCACGAAGTCGTAGAGCTTACTCTCTCCAAATTCGGCGCCTACGACGGGGAATTCACCGCGCCGAAAAACGGCGCCGTCGGCTGGTATCGGTTCAAACTGTCCGCCGACTTCGACGGCATTGCACACACCTGGGAACCCTTGCGGGTGCTGATAAGCGATTTTACACCCGCGCCGTTCCGCGTCACGAACGAATTACACGGCACCCTGTTCGCCCCCAACGACACGGTGCAGCTCACGACCCAAGCCGCCCTGCATGCCGGCGGACCCTATGCCGATGCGCCGGCCCGCCTGACGGCTCGTATACGCCCACGCCCGCTCACCCCTTCAGACCCGCAGGCCGCCGGTTTCCGCTTTGATGTGCAGACGCATACCGGCACCGAGACCATCTATCAAACTGAAGACAAGGTCGACGCCGCCGGCCTGCTCGAAACCTCGTTTGCCGTGCGGGAAGCCAAAGCCTTGTACGGACAACTCCTGGTCGAAAGCGCCGTGCGCGACGATCGCGGCAAATACATTGCCAGCCAGGCCACAGCACGTTACGTCGGGCGTGACCGTTACGTCGGCCTGCGCCAGGAGGGCTGGTTACTGCAAGCGGGGCAACCGGCAAAGTTCCACACCGTTGTCGTCGACGACCAAGGCCAAGCGGTTGCCGGTACCGATGTGCATGTCGACGTCGAGTACCGGCAAACGACCGCCTCACGTGTCAAAGGCGCCGGTAATGCGTATCTGACGCACTACACTCATACCTGGATATCTGCGGCGGCGTGTGATCTCGTATCCAAAACAACACCTGCAACCTGCACCTTTACGCCTCACGCCCCCGGTACCTATCGCATGACCGCAACCATCGCGGACACTCAAGCACGTCAGCACAGCACGAAACTCTGGGGCTGGGCCCTCGGAGCCGGCCAAGTTCTGTGGGAAAGCAAGCCGGGCCACAGCCTGCAGATTACCCCGGAGAAGGCAACATACGCTGTCGGTGAGACAGCCCGCTACATGGTGCAAAATCCGTATCCCGGTGCCAAAGCCCTGGTTACCGTCGAACGCTACGGGGTGCAACAGCGCTGGCTACGCACGTTCACCAACAGCCTGGAAGTGGTGGAAGTGCCCGTCACCGCCGATCATCTTCCGGGGTTCTACCTGTCTGTGGTGGTGATGTCGCCGCGGCTGGACAAGCCGCTGCAAGATGGCCAGGTGGATCTCGGGAAACCGGCATTCCGTATGGGCTATGTGCAAACCGAGGTGCGCGATAACACCAAAGAACTGCTAATAGACATCCAACCGCGCCAAGCCATCTACAAACCCCGTGAAGAGGCCACAGTCGATCTGCATGTCCGCACCCGTCAGGGCGACACACCTCCTATCGAGCTGGCTGTGGCAGTGCTCGACGAGGCGGTCTTCGACCTCATCAGCGGCGGCCGTAGCTATTTTGATCCGTACAAAGGCTTTTACACGCTTGATCCGCTCGATTTGCGCAATTACAACCTGCTGCTGCGCCTCATCGGCCGCCAGAAGTTTGAGAAGAAAGGCGCCGACACCGGCGGGGGCGGGGGCCCGGACCTGCAACTCCGCTCGCTCTTCAAGTTCGTTAGCTACTGGAATCCCTCGCTCACCCCCGACACGTCCGGCAAAACAACGATCTCCTTCACGCTGCCGGACAATCTGACCGGCTGGCGCGTGCTCGCGCTCGCGGTCACACCGGAAGACCGCATGGGCCTGGGGGATGGCAATTTCAAGGTCAATCGCCCCACGGAAATCCGTCCGGCACTGCCGAATCAGGTCACCGTCGGAGATCGCTTCGAGGCGCGGTTTACCGTCATGAACCGCACGGATACCGCCCGCGCGCTCACCGTCACGCTCAATGCCACTGGCCCTATTCGCGCCACCAAGGACGTGACCACGACGATCCACGCCGAGCCGTACAAACGGTACCCTGTCAGTTTGCCGATTCACGCTCTACGCGACGGCATTATCACCATTCGGGCACGCGCCGGCGACCGGACAGATGCCGACGCCATCGAGCGTCCCCTCACGGTCCATACACGCATGGCTCTGGAAGTCGCAGCTACCTACGGCACCACCACCGACACACGGGTGCAAGAGACTTTCCTCTTCCCCACCGACATGCGCACCGACACCGGGCACGTAAGCGTCGTCGCGGCGCCGAGCGTCGTTGGCGGTCTCGCCGGAGCTTTCACCTATCTGCGCGACTACCCCTATATCTGCTGGGAGCAGCGACTCAGCAAAGGCGTCATGGCGGCACACTACCGCAACCTGGCGGCGTATCTGCCGGATAGCCTGGAATGGTCGGAAAGTACGACCTTACCGCAACGCACCCTCGACCTGGCAGCCAATTTTCAGGCACCGAATGGTGGCATGGTATACTATCGGCCGCAAAATACGTACGTCAGCCCCTTTCTGAGCGCCTATACCGCCCTGGCTTTCAACTGGCTCCGCACCAGCGGGCACACTATTCCGCCACAAGTCGAATCCCAGCTACACGATTATCTGCTGACGCTTTTGCGACGCAATGTCATGCCGGACTTTTACTCCGCCGGCATGAGTTCCACCGTACGCGCCGTGTCCCTGGCAGCCTTGGCCGAGCATGGGAAGATTCATCGCAATGACGTCCTGCGTTACGAACGCCATGTACCGGAGATGAGCCTCTTCGGCAAAGCCCATTACTTGTTGGCCTTGAGTCAGGTGCCGAACACGGACGCCCAGCAAACGGATACGGTCAACGTCATCATGGGACACGCCAACGAAACCGGAGGCAAATTCACCTTTGGCGAGAACGTCGATTCGGGCTATGAGCGCATTCTCGCCTCCTCCCTCCGCAGCAACTGCGCCATTCTCAGCGCGTTCTTGGCCTACGAACGCCGGGGCGGCGCGCTCGTCGCCAACCTGCCCTATAAGCTCGTGCGCACACTGACGCAATCCCGCAAACAGCGTGATCGCTGGGAGAATACGCAGGAAAATATGTTCTGTATGAATGCCATCACGGAATTCAGCCGGCAGTACGAAAAAGACACGCCGCAGATGACGGTGCATGCCTTTGTCGGCAAGACACAGATCGGCACCACGCAGTTCAATAGCGTCACGGACACCTCGGTGGAATTTCGCCGCCCCATCCGTCGCACTGATCCGGGCCGGAAAGCGACCATGACGTTGGCGCGTAGCGGGCGCGGGCGGGTGTACTACGCTACGCGGTTGTTTTACGCCCCGAAAACCTTACCAACTGTGCCGACGAACGCCGGCCTGGATATTCGGCGGGAATACAGCGTCGAACGTAACGGCACCTGGACACTCTTGCAAACGCCGGTGGAGATTGACCAAGGCGAGCTGGTGCGGGTGGATCTCTACCTCTCGTTGCCGGCAGTACGGAATTTCGTCGTAGTAGACGATCCCGTACCGGGCGGTTTAGAACCGGTCAATCGCGATTTAGCCACGGCATCGGACGTCGACGCGTCCAAAGCCGTAACGCAGTATGCCAACAATGCCTTCTGGTTTCGCCACGATGACTGGCGCAGCTACGGTTACGCCCGCTGGAGTTTTTATCACCAAGAACTCCGTCACCACGCTGTGCGCTTCTACTCGGAGTATTTACCAGCGGGTCGCTACCATCTGTCATATGTCGCCCAAGCAATAGCGCCCGGGGAATTCACCGTGTTGCCCGTGCATGCGGAGGAGATGTACGACCCGGATACCTTTGGCCGTGTCGTGTACCAGATACCGAAGGCGCTAAGGAGCAGGAGTACCCCAAGAGCTCGGCGGATGTGTCTGAAATGAAGCACGTGCATCAGCGTTCGGCTTGGTGTTTGCGCGGCGCCGTCGTAGCGCGAATGCGGAGTGTTGCCGGTACGCC
>CAJIAL010000335.1_pt1 | contig 12696 bp, 13 predicted proteins | sample 9199091 | NCBI WGS metagenome assembly CAJIAL01 (sample SAMEA7708270, study PRJEB35096) | sediment metagenome | biome: marine neritic benthic zone biome [ENVO:01000025]; feature: sediment [ENVO:00002007]; material: shallow marine sediment [ENVO:03000034] sea grass bed [ENVO_01000059] ... | reverse complement strand
GGCTGGGCTTATTCCCCGCTGCCGATGAGCCGATTTTGGCTTCCAGCACAATCGGCGTCTGCTCGGAGAGGAGCCCGGCTTTGGCTAACGGGTAGAGGCCAAGGATGGCCGCCGTGGCTTCGCAGCCCGCGCCGCTGACCAGCGAGGCTTGAGTGATGGCCTCACGATGCAGCTCTGGCACGCCATAGACCCAGGCATCGAGCATCTCTGGACAGGCGTGATCGCGCCCGTACCACGTTGTATAGCGCTGCGGATCACGCAGCCGAAAATCACTACTTAAGTCGATAATGCGTTCGCTTACCTGACGAAATTCTTCGAGCCGCGATTGCGTCATGCCATGCGGCAGCGCGAGAAACAACACGTCACATGGCTCGAGCGCCATCAAACTGGTGAATTTCAGACGCGTGAGGTGGCGCAGATTCGGATGCACGCTGTGCAGGAACTTCCCCTGCTGACTTTCCGAGGTGACATGCGTCAGCGTCACGGATGGGTGCTGGAGCAGCAAACGCACTAACTCTCCACCGATGTAGCCTGAACCGCCGACCACCGCGACACAAGTCTGGCTCACGCCGTCGCCTCCTGTACCATATACGCAATCATCTTGCTCGGGATATCCACGCCGGTGGTATCGATACTATTGCGAAATTCCATGGTGTAATTCACTTCAATGACTACAAGACCTTCCGGGGACTCGACCAAGTCAACTGCGAGCATGCCGCCCCCAACGGCTTTGGCCGCAGCGCGGGAGAGGGTGTCAATCTCCGGGGTAACGGGGCAGTTCGTCGCAGCGCCACCCAGCGCTGTGTTGGTGATCCAATGTTCCGAGCTACGGTAGATGGCTGCAATCGTTGCGTTACCCACGACAAACGACCGAATGTCACGACCCGGCTTGTCAATGTATTGCTGAATATAGTAAATCGAGTGGTGATAGGAGCCGAGAATTTGCTTATGCTCCAAAATGGCTTCGGCAGCTTGGCGGTCATTGATTTTGGCGACTAAACGACCCCACGAGCCGACACACGGCTTGAGCACAACGGGATACCCCATCTGTTCGATGGCGTCTAGCGCCGATTCCGGTGTGAAGGCAAGCATAGTCCGCGGGGTCGGTACTTTATGCTGTATCAACGCCTGCGTCGTCAGAAATTTATCGCCGCACACCCGCGCTACTTCGGCGGTGTTAATCGTTTTGACGCCCCAATCGTTGAACAGCTTCAAGGCATACAAGGCGCGCGAATGATTGATGCAGCGCTCCAAGACGATATCGTACTGATGCGCCGGGTGCAATTGTTGCAAGTCGAACACTGCGTTGCGATCGTCAATTTTTTCGTAATCGATCCCGCGCGCCCGCAAGGCTGCAAACAGCAACTTTTCTTCCACGCGAACCCGGGAACACAAGACACCCACACGCATATGGTTATCCTATTCTGTTATTCTCCCCAGTCCTCTTCTTCTTCCGGGGCTAAGGCGAGATCGAGGGGGTCGTCGGAGATCACCTCCAGCTCGACACCGCAATCCTCGCAGTCAATAATTTCGCCTGTTTCATAGGTCACGTTTTCGGCGATTTGGGCGCCGCATTCCGGGCACTCGGCCATCGTGATGCCCCCCTGTCCTTTCGTCCACATGACATAGTAGTGCTGGCGCGATGTGTCGTCCAGCTCGATGAGTTTGAAGTGAGCCATTATCCTACGGCATCCCTAGGCAGGATGCAACTGTCTGAGCAGGCGTTACCAACGCTGGCGCGGACGGATAACAAAGACCGTTGTGCCACGGCTTAGCAGCCTCCCGCTGGCTTCTTCCGTGATGCTGCATTCGCAGCGGCCGATCGTGCGGCCACGGTTGAGAACCCGGGCCTTCGCGAGGGCGACATTGCCCGCGGTCAGCGGGGCGATATAGTCAATGCGTAAGTCAACCGTAATCGCGACATCGCTCACATCGAGCCCAAACTCGAAGGCGACGGAGCAGGCGCTATCCACGAGTACCGCTAACACGCCCCCATCAGCAGTCCCGGCAAGGTTGACAATGCGCTCGCTGAAGGGCAGGCGCATCGTAGCCTGGCCGTCGTCCGCGCTGACAACCTCCATGCCGAAGTGCTTGAGGACCGGTTTGTTGTCATAGCTGTCCTTCAGGTGGGCAAAGGTACTTGTCGCCATAGCAGGCTCTCCTGTCATCTCGCCAGACGCTCCGCAAGGGTGCCGGCGTGTTGTACATTGCTTTACTGGGGGATGCAAGCCGAGTCTGGCACCGGCCGACGCAGGGGGATGAACAACAGCACACATGCCGAGATGGCAAAGATGGTAGCAATGTAATAAAAGACGGGTTGAGGCGCTTCCGGCCGGTAGAGCCATCCGGCAATGACCGGCGAGGGGGCACTGAGGGCTAAGCGCGAAAACGAGACAAATCCGATCGCGGTGGCTTGCACGTCGGTGAGTCCCATGGCATCGCGCACGTTGGGCAACAAGACGAGCAAACTCTGACGAAAGGCATGAAACAGGGCATGGGATGCAGTGAGACCGGAAAGAATAAAACCGCTTCGCTGTCGGATGTCAGCGGGTTGCCCAGGTACCGCTCCGGATTGTTGCATCGTTACCTCTCAGAGTCTGCGAACCCTTGTGGGTATGGGTCAGTCGGGTGCGTACAGAATTCCCAACAATTCTAGTCAATGTATGACTACACTCCGCCATATTGCCGATGCGGCGCACCGTCTCATCGACACGGCACGAATCGTTGGTTGGTTTGAGATGGCGGCGGCGCCGTTTGTCGAGTTCAGGCGCCTCGCGTTGGACCCGTCGAAACACCGTGGTATGATCGAGGGAGATTAGCTCCCGAAGATATCGATAAATTGGCCGGTCATGTCACGCGGAGCTTGAGCGGCTAAGAAAAGTGCAGTTTGGGCGATTTCTTCGACCGTGCTCCATTCCGGATCGCCTTTCGGGTCAAACGCTCTCGACATATCCGTATCCACCCAACCGGGGTTGAGGCCGTTCACCCGAATGCCGTGTGGCCGCAGTGAGCGGGCTAGGGAAGTGGTGTAGCCCACTACACCCCATTTGCTCGCGGTGTAGGGCCCTAAGTCGTCATCAGCCATGCGCGCGGATGAGGAGCCGATATTGATGATGACGCCACGTCCTCGATCCTTCATATGGGGAACCACGGCGTGACAACAGAGAAAAGTGCCGCGGAGATTGATTTGCATCATGGTGTCCCACTCCTCAACGGAGGTGGCCCATACTGGGGTGTGATATTGGATGACGCCAGCGCAATTGACCAAGATATCAATATGCTCCCACGTTGAGAGTACGCGTTCCACGGCGGCGGAAACCTCGTCATCTTGAGTGACATCGAGACGAAACGCCTGGGCATTGCCCCCCATCGCAACAATGTCTGCCACCACCGGCTCACATCGCGCGTGGTTTCTCCCGGTCACGGCGATACAGGCTCCCTCGCGTGCCAAGCCCAGGGCAATAGCGCGGCCAAGACCACGGTTTGCTCCGGTGATTAGCGCAACTTGATCTTGTAGCAACATGTCAACCTCCTGGGTTGGAATCGCCGTTTCGTCAGCCGCTAGGGGACAGGTGGATCGAGGCCACAATCTATATTAGGCCCGGCAAATGCGGCATTCAAGCGCTGGTCTCGCAAAACTCAATAAGGAGCTCAGGTTCGTATGACGCACAACCCGATCAACAGCCACGATACACAACCGACACCACAAGCTGAGGTGGTCTGCTTTGGCATGATCATCCCCGCCGTCGTTATGACGGTTGATGCGTTGCCAGCGCACAATACTGGGGTCCAAGCGAAAGCGGTGCGGGAGTTCATCTCGGATGACGCAGCGATTGTCGCGACTCTCCTGCGGGGCTGGGACGTGCGCAGCGGTCTCATCGGCACTGCTTTGGGAGACGACGATGCCGGCCGCAAAGCGGTGCAACAGCTTAAGCGCTTGGGAGTGCTGGGCCATATACGCCTCTCTCCCGATATCACTACGCCGTTCGAAGTGAATGTGTCCGACCTTTCGGGCGCCCGTACCTATTTCTGGCAGCGCCACCCTGATATTCTTGCCACCCTGGATACAGCCGATCTCTCCCTGCTAACTGGGGCGCGCCTGCTCTACGTGGATTGGTACGACGGCGATTATATTCTGCGTCCCATGGCCGAGGCGCGTCGCCAGGGCATCCCAGTCTTGCTCAACTTAGAGTCTGGCCACGAAGATCCGGAGGTCCTATCGCGCTATGCCCAACACGCCACCATCTGCCAGGTGGTCACCGACCCAGCTCAGCGTAGTGGAAACCCCCTAACGATTGCGCAGACCGTTTTGGCTGCAGGGGCTGAGACAGTGGTCGTTACCCTCGAAGAAAAAGGCTGCCTCGTGGCCCGCCGTGACATGTGGTTTCGCGTGGAGGCGCCAACGGTTGCTGTGGTGGATGGCTGTGGTGCTGGCGCGACCTTTTCGGCCGGCGTGATCTATGGCTCTCTGCGGAGTTGGGAGCTGGAAAGCGTTGTCCGATTTGCTATTGCCGCCGCCTCGCTCAAGTGCACAGTGGTCGGTCTGCAGGCGTTTCCGCTACCCGATATCCATCAGCTAGCGGCTGATCTCAAAATTGAGCATGGTGCAGTCGTGACCCCATAAAAGATGAGACGATGAAAGCGTTGCATCAGAGGAGTTGACGATGAGCCGTCAGTTGAATGTCGGATTTGTTGGGCTCGGTTATCGCGCTCGTGAACTGGTCCAATGCTTTTTGAAATATGGGCCTGGAATTCGGATTGTCGCCGGCGCCGATCCAAACGCATCTGTTTTCACATTGTTTGAAAAAGCAGTTGGAACACAAATCGGTTGCTATACGGATTACAAGCGCATGCTGCGACATCCGAATTTAGACGTGATTGTGGTCGCCACACCGGATCATTTACATCGTGAGCACACCGTTCTTGCCTTGGATGCGGGCAAACACGTCTATCTTGAAAAACCGATGGCCATCACTAGCGCAGATGCCTACGCTATATTGGATGCGGCATGTGGTTCGAACGGGTTATTGTACGTTGGCCACAATTTGCGACAAACGATGTTTCTCAAAACAATGAAAGAAATCATCGCGAGCGGCGCCATTGGTGACGTGAAATCCGTGTGGTGTCGTCATTTTATTTCATATGGCGGTGACGCCTATTTTAAAAATTGGCATGCGGAACAGCGCTTTGTAAATAGCTTGTTATTACAAAAAGGCGTGCATGACATCGATGCGATTCATTGGCTAGCCGGAAGCTACTCTGAGTGTGTTAGTGCCTTTGGTGACATCTCCGTGTATGGCAGGGGTGATGAAAACAGTGTGCAATCATATGATCCCAATGTCGACACAAACTTTCGCACGGAACATTGGCCGCCGAAGAGTCTGAAACATCTCAATCCACGACGAAATATTGAAGACAATATCATTATGAATTTACGGTTGCAGAATGGTGCCTTGTGCACCTATATGCAAAACCATTTTTCCCCTGACGCCTGGCGCAACTATACCGTTATTGGCACCGAGGGGCGCATCGAAAATTTCGGTGATATGAAGTCTCACGCCAAAATATACGTGTGGACGACACGGCACAATACGTATGGCGATCCGACATCGACCGTTGATCTTCCCTTGATTGACGAGGGGAGATTTCACGGGCATGCTGATTATGGCAGTGTCGCTGAATGCCTGGATCAGATTCTGTTACATCGGGCGCCGCCGATCACTATGTATGATGCTTATAATGCGGTATTGGCTGCAGATGCGGGAACGCAATCCATGCGAACGAACGGTAGCCCACAAAAAATCGATCCCATTACGCAAGGTCCAAGGTAGCGAATTCCACTGGGCCACTGTCCCGCTAAAGCGATGATCTCAGTCTCTTCGGCAGCATCAAGAAGGAATTCGATGATGGTACGCGTCTATACCTCCGGGGTGTTTGATCTGTTCCACGCGGGTCATCTGGACGCGTTGCAAAAAGCGAAAGTGCTGGGTGACTATCTCATCGTCGGCGTGGCGACGGATGAAGACGCGGCCTCGTACAAACGCACCCCAGTGATACCGTATGACCAACGCTGTCGGATTCTTGCCAGCATCGATGCTGTGGATGAGGTGATCTGCGGTCCCCTGTATCCGACGGATGCGTTCTATCAAAAATGGTGTATTGACATTCATTGCCAAGACGCCGATCAACAAGACTTTTACGTCACGGCTAAACGTTTGGGAATCGTTCGGTTTGTGGGCAGATCGCCAGCGGCCGAAACCAGCGATATCATCCGCCGGATCTTAACTGACTATGGATCACATGACTAACGACCTGCAGGCATTTGAGTGCGTGTGGTCGGTCGCAATGTGGCGGTTGGCCGAGCGCATGCTCTACGATCTCGATCAGGTGCTAAGGGCTCATGGTATTCGCGTCTTTATGGTCTATGGCACCTTTCTTGGGGCAATTCGACATCAAGGGGTGATCCCATGGGATGATGACATTGATATTGGGATCTTGGGGGAAGACGAATCTCGATTGCTTCATGCCCGGGGCGACTTGCGCAACCGCGGCTACCAATTGAAGCAGCATAAGCTACCATGGGATCATAACACCCTCAAGTATTACAAGGTTTGGATCGCCTCGCGACCGTCATGCACGGGCTATTTCTATTCATGGCCGTTTGTGGATATTTGGGTGTTGCGACCCACGGGCCGTCTCAACGAGATCACGGACGGGGCGTTGCTTTGTCACAGGTCTGATATCTTGCCCCTGCAATCCTATCCGTTCGGCAATCTGTCTCTTGACGGGCCGTGCAGCGATGACCTTTTGGTGCAATCCTACGGGACAGAGTATCTGGACACGTGTGTCAGCAGTAATCTGAATCACCGGGAAGAAAAAAGATTGCGTCCCGTCTCGAAGTCTCGAGAATGTGTGCAGCGCCACGGCTATTTCGTCCAGGTTCACGCCCGCGACTCTGTGAACGACTGCTCCAAACTCGCCCAAAACGCAACGTACCAGCTGAAACGATCGAACTTGGGGAATGACCTCGTATCGCAAACGGGGCATGTGTACCGCATCACCTCGACGGCTGCTGCGCTGTGGGACCTGTCGGATGGGACGCGGACGATTCGGGACATGCTTGAGCGACTCTCCGATTGTTTTTCGGTGCCGGTTGTTGATCTAGTTGAGGACGTCTACTCAAGTGTTAAAGCCCTCCATGCACATGGCGTAGTGCGCATCTCTTAGCGGAAGACACGTCCTCACAGTCCGCCAGCCATTACGCGCTTGCTCTAACGGCGAGGCGAAGCTCTAAAATAAACTCTTGGTCATAGGCTTCAAACGGCACAACCCAGACTTGGCACGGCTCCTTCGGCAGCGGTATGACGTGCTGCGTCCCCCGTACAATCGTGGGCAGGGACATCTCAAATGTATATGGCCCGTTTGCCAACGGGGCGCGTGCCGTGCCTACAACCATATTCAGGATTTCTTCGATCCCATCCTCAATACCCTCTTGCGTCTCCGCGCTCTCGTCCAAAAACGCGCTGACGACTTGCGCGGCAAGCTGCTGGGGAAAGCCCAGGAGTGCGGTGCCGGTGATGGTACCTGACAAGCCAATAAGACTGGTGATATCGGCTTGGAACGTCCGGCGCTCGGTACAGATCGCGTGTGCGGTAATCGATAGAGAGGCCATCGTGCCTAGCGTTTTGATGGCGTTCATTTCTGTGGAAGAAGGGCGTTAATGGCTGCCTGTTCATTGTCGTAACAGGCAAAGAAGCTAGTGAGTTGCATCAGTTTGAATAGGTTGACGATGGAGATATGGGCATTGCAAAACACGATGTTTCCGTTCACTTGCTTCGCTTTTTTCACACAATGCAGCATTGCGCCAAGGCCCGTGCTGTCTATCATTTTGACATGGGAGAGGTCGATAACAATCCGATGCGTGTCTTGCGCAATGTGCTCGAGGATAGGAGCTTTGAAGGTATCTGCGGTCGCAGCATTGAGAAGCGTTTCCATGACAACGGTAATGAGGACATCATCGATATAGTGGCTCTGAAGATTCATCTTTACTCCCCTCCATCCTTAGTGGTCGGTTTCACAATTACCGATAGGGTTCTCAACCCCGCATACGCATCACTGCGGGTTGGAAACCCGCCTAGGCAACCCTCTCCATAATTGCGGTGCGCAGCACTTAGGCGGATTCGAACGATTGCGAGCAGCGTGGGAGCGGTGGCGAAAGCGCTCCTCCTGGAGTTAGGATGCTACCCATACGATTCCTAGAGTGATCCAACAAAGTCATTCGGGTTTTTGGTACAATGGAGCCCTTACACCACATTCGAAGGGCCTAACGATGTTGACCATCACGAACACGACCGTCGGTCGCGATGAGGTCTGGAGCGCCTTTCGGCACAGTCACGATGTGCGCTCGTGCGAGCGATACCGCTTGAGGCGGTAGGCCAAGAACAACAGTGATTGGACACAAAGCTAGAATCAATGTCTTGGCGGCTCTGGGTATCCCCTGCGCTTTCAGCTCTGGTCTTGTCCCTGCCAAGGCGAATGCTGTAGTGAGTCAGCCCTTATGATCGGCGTGCCATCGAGGAAACTTAAGACCTCATCAGGCTTTTCTTGGGCGTTATGAGCTCGTGGCGCCTTTGTGAGTGTCAGGCAATTACTCGAATTGGTGGTGCAAGACGTCAACGAGACGGTCGCTGGCGCGGGGCGCAGTCCGCGCGACCTCATCAGACAGCAGGTGTGTGTGGAGAACCTGGGGCCTTCGAACATGTAAAGCCTCATCGAGGAGAGTGGTCAGCCCTGGATTTCCACGAACACAACAAAAGTAAAGATTCACTCTGGAACTAGCGATACCGCCGATGCCTTGTGCTATCTTGGTCTCTGTCTGCGACCACGTCCCGCTCTCGCTGCCGAACCCCTTGTTCTTCGCAAGCAACTCGCCCTCTATCAGGATCGCCGGGTCAAGCCGAGACGTGCCACGCATGCCATCAGTTTTACCCTGAACTGGCTCGCTCAGTAGTTCGATTGACGACAGGCCTTGACGGTTGTCACTCCGCAGACCTTTGTCTGTTGGCATCGCCAGGGGTTTGCGTATTCTGGCGGTGGAAATCCAAGTCGTCCTTTTCTGGCGTTCCGGTGCTGGAGGAAACCTGCAGGAGGAAAATACGCCACACCACATCGGTATCATTGAGGACATGTGATTGGCGAGCTGGGAGCGCATGCCCCCAGAGCCGGGAACGCATTGACCCATCGTGGTATTGCCGCTATGATGCGCAGCAAACCTGCCGCAGATTCCTCGGGGACAACCCGGATAGCTACAAGAGGAACAGTCATGCAGCACGCAGCCGTAGGCATTATTGGCGGTGGCATCCTCGGATTAGCCACGGCGTACAATCTCACACAACGTTTCCCGGATCGTTCAGTCGTGCTTCTCGAAAAAGAAGCGGGGCTTGCCCATCACCAAACCGGGCATAACTCGGGAGTGCTTCATTCCGGCATTTATTACAAACCCGGTTCGCTGAAGGCGATCAATTGCCGCGAAGGCAAACGCGCCATGGAGGCGTTTTGCGCTGAGGAAGGCATTGACTACGACATCTGTGGCAAAGTCATCGTTGCCACCAACGAGCGGGAACTGCCGGCGCTACAGAATATCTACGAGCGTGGGCAAGCCAATGGCGTCACCTGCGCTATTATCGATCAGGCCCATTTGCGGGAGCTTGAACCTGCAACGGCAGGCATCCAGGCCATTCACGTCCCCGAGGCGGGGATTGTCGATTACAAACAAGTGTGTCAGCGACTGGCCGAGCGAGTGCGCGAGCGTGGCGGACAGATTATTACGAATGCCCGCGTCACCGGTATTCTCCACCAAGCAGGGCAGGTCATTCTGCAAAGCTCGGCGGGGGAATTTACGGTGGAGTCTGTGGTGAATTGCGCCGGACTCCACTCCGACCGCATGGCGGCCCTGAGTGGGACGCCGCCTGGGCTCAAAATCGTGCCGTTTCGCGGTGAGTATTTTGAAGTGAAACCGGAATCGCAGCATCTGTGCCAGAATCTGATTTATCCGGTGCCCGATCCGAGTTTTCCGTTCTTGGGCGTGCATTTTACCCGTATGATCGAAGGTGGGGTGGAGTGCGGACCGAATGCGGTGTTGGCATTTGCCCGCGAAGGGTATACCAAATCCGATATCAATTTGCGTGATTTGTTCGAAACCCTGACCTACCCCGGGTTTCTCAAGTTGGCGGCGAAGTATTGGCAAACGGGGATGGGGGAGATGTGGCGCTCGTTCAGTAAGGCGGCGTTCGTTCGGGCGTTGCAACACTTGATTCCCTCCATCCAGGAGAAGGACCTGGAAGCCGCGCCGGCCGGGATTCGTGCCCAGGCCATCGCTCCGGATGGCAGCATGGTCGACGATTTTATGATTTACGAGACGGAACGCTTTGTGAACGTGTGCAACGCGCCGTCGCCTGCCGCGACGTCATCGCTCAACATTGGCCGACTGATTGTCGACAAACTCGCGTCACGGTTTGACTGAGCCGTGTCAGCTGTGCACGACATGAGTCTGTATCGCTAACCTAACGAATGTATGTAGAGGGTGTGGTTATGGAAGGTTTACTGCGAGACCTGCAACAACGCATTGCTGGTGAGGTGCGCTTCGACGCCTTCAGCAAAATGCAGTACAGCACGGATGCCAGCATGTATCAGATCGAGCCGATCGGCGTGGTTATTCCCGAGCATGCGGACGACGTGCAAGCGGCGGTGGAGACGGCGCGTCGTCATGGCGTGCCGGTGTTGCCGCGTGGTGGCGGTACCGGCCTGGCGGGTCAAACCGTTGGCGAAGCACTGATTCTGGACATGTCGCCACATATGAACCAGGTGTTGGAATTGAACACCGAGGAGCATTGGGCCTGGGTGCAGCCTGGGGTTGTGCAGGATCAACTCAACGCCTATCTACGGCCGCATGGCTTTTTGTTTGGGCCGGACACGTCTACCAGCAACCGTGCCACGATCGGCGGCATGACCGGCAATAACTCGGCTGGTGCGCGTTCGGTGCTCTATGGCAAGACGATCGATCACGTCTTGGAGCTGCAGGTGGTGCTGTCCGATGGCAGCACGGCGCACTTGCGGCCGTTGGAAAAAGATGCGTTCGAGAGTATGTGCCGTGGCGACACCCTGGAGGCCTCGATTTATCGGGACATGGATCGCATTGCCCGTGAGAATCGCGATGAAGTGCTGGAGCGCTACCCGAAAATCCTGCGGCGCGTCAGCGGCTACAACCTGGATGAATTCGTCCATGATGGCCCCTTCAATCTGGCCAAGATGGTCGTCGGCTCGGAGGGTACGCTGGCTGCCGTGACTGCCGCCAAAGTGCGGATCATGCCGCGTCCGGCGGCGACGTCTGTCTTGGTGATTCATTTCGACGATATGATCGCCTCGGTCGAATCCACCGGTCTGATCTTGGATTTCAAACCCTCGGCCGTGGAGATGGTCGACCATCAAATTGTCAACGCTGCCCGCAACGCCAAGGAGTTCGAGGGACGTTTGCCGTTTTTGCAGGGCGATCCCGATGCTGTGCTGATTGCGGAGTTCTACGGCGATAGCGACCTCGAAGTGGCGGACAAAGTGGCCAAGCTCGAAGACAGCCTGCGGCGGGAAAAGGTTGGCTATGCTTATTCTCAGGCCTTGACCGCGGCACAGCAGGGCGATGTCTGGAAAATGCGCAAAGGCGGCTTGGGATTGCTCATGAGCACGCGCGACCCGCACAAGCCACTGGCTTTTATCGAGGATACCGCGGTGGCGCCGGAAAAACTGCCGGCGTTTTTGCGGCGCTTTCGCCAAATTATCGAGGCACATGACACCTCTGCCGGCTATTACGGTCATGCCAGTGTCGGTTGCCTGCACATTCGCCCGGGTATTGATATCAAGCAGCCGTCGGAAGTCGACAAGATGTTTGCCATGATCCAGGAAATCAGCGACCTGGTGATGGAATACGGCGGCTCTATGAGCGGCGAGCATGGTGATGGCCTGGCGCGAAGTTGGCTGAACGAAAAGCATTTTGGGCCGACGCTGTATCAGGCTTTCAAAGAGGTCAAGCGCGCCTTTGATCCGGACAACCGGATGAATCCCGGCAAGGTGGTTGACGGGCCGTCGCCAAAGGAAAACCTACGGCACAATGCGGTCTATCAACCGATTGAGATTCGGACCAATCTCGATTTCAGCCGCGACGGCGGTTTTACCACGGCGATCGAGATGTGTAATGGCAATGGCGCCTGCCGTAAGACCTCTGAAGGCACGATGTGCCCGTCGTACATGGCGACGCTGGACGAGCAGCATTCCACCCGTGGTCGGGCCAACGCGCTGCGGGCCATTATTTCCGGGCGCTTGCCGGGCGAGCAGTTTGTCAGCCAGCGTTTGTACGACATTCTCGATCTCTGTCTGGAATGCAAGGCGTGTAAGACCGAATGCCCGTCGAATGTGGATATGGCGAAGCTGAAGTACGAGTTTCTCAGCCATTACTACGAGGCGCATGGGACACCCTTGCGGGCCAAGATCTTTGCCAATATCGCTACCATGAGTCATTTTGGCCAGCGCTTGGCGCCGTTGGCCAATCGCATGGCGCGGAGCGGGCTTGGCAAGTGGTTGATGGGAAAAGTTGGTATTGCACCGCAACGCACCATGCCGGCGTTTGCCACGCAGACGCTGAGTCAG
>CAJIAL010000487.1_pt1 | contig 12700 bp, 12 predicted proteins | sample 9199091 | NCBI WGS metagenome assembly CAJIAL01 (sample SAMEA7708270, study PRJEB35096) | sediment metagenome | biome: marine neritic benthic zone biome [ENVO:01000025]; feature: sediment [ENVO:00002007]; material: shallow marine sediment [ENVO:03000034] sea grass bed [ENVO_01000059] ... | reverse complement strand
GCAGATGGCCCAGGGCGAGTCGTTTTCGTTCGCAATCCAGCGCGGCCTGACCGTGGAAACCGTCTTTTAGGAGACCCTCATGGCGCAATTACTACGACTCACCGTGAATGGCGAGTCGGTTGAACATCAGGTAGAGCCCTACTGCTCCCTCCTCGATATGCTACGGGATACCTTACACCTGACCGGTACGAAAAAGGGCTGTGATGAGGGCGACTGTGGCGCCTGTACAGTGTTGCTGGGCGACAAGACCGTGACAGCGTGTATGGTGCTTGCACTCGACGCCCGCAATCAACACGTCACCACCATTGAGGGCCTGCGGCAAGACGGTACGTTGCACCCGATGCAAGAGGCCTTCGTCCAACACGGCGGCGTGCAGTGCGGGTTTTGCACCCCAGGGCTGATCATGTCTGCAGTGGGACTCTTGATGGAAAACGAACATCCTACGGAAGAAGATGTGCGGTTTGCCCTCGGCGGCAATCTGTGCCGATGCACGGGCTATTCTCGGGTCGTTACAGCGATTTTAAGCGCGGCCGAAAGTCAGCGCGCGAACGCGTCATAACGTCTGCAACGGAGGAGCGCTGCCATGCCAGACGCGACGGTTTTAGGACGAAATTATCCCAGGGTGGACGCGGCAGACAAGGTATCGGGGCAGTCACAATACGCCAGCGATATCTACCTGCCGGGCATGCTCATGTGCAAGGTGCTGCAATCCACACGGCCCCACGCAACCATTCGGCGCATCGACGCGTCGCGGGCCGAGCGGCTCCCGGGCGTGCGGGCCGTGATCACGGCGGCCGACGTCCCGGATGTGCGCTTTGGCAATGGCGCGGTGAAAGATCGCCAGATTCTGGCCCGTGACAAAGTGCGCTATATCGGCGAACCCATCGCCGCAGTGGCGGCGGTGGATGAAATCACCGCGCTCGAGGCGCTGGAGCTCATCGAGGTCGATTATGTAGACCTCCCGGCGGTCACCGATCCGCTCGAGGCGCTCAAACCCGATGCGCCGCTGGTGCATGAGGCACTCCCAAACTACGACGGCTACAAGCCCACTATGGGTGGCAATATCTGCACCGTGCTCGATGCGGATCGTGGCGAGGTGGACGACGCGTTTGCTGGTGCCGATCACATCTTCGAAGACACCTTTCGCTCCCAGGGTATCCATCAGGGCTATCTCGAAGCCATGGCGTGCGTCGCCAGCGTGGATCCCTCCGGCCGCATCAATGTCTGGACTTCCACCCAAGCGCCGTATCAGGTGCGGGCCTCCTTGGCGTCGGTGATCGCCCGCCCGATGGCGCGCATTCGCATTATTCCCACCGAGCTCGGCGGCGGCTTTGGAGCCAAACTGCGGCTGTGTGTCGAGCCCTATCCGGTCTTGCTGGCGCTGAAAACGGGCCGGCCGGTCAAACTGATTGCCACCCGCGAAGAAACATTTACGCTCTCGGGCTTCCGCCTGCCGACGATTGTCTACCTGAAAACCGGCGTCACCAACGACGGCATGATTGTGGCGCGCGAAGCCATCAGCATTTTCGATATGGGCGCCCACCTCGGTGCCGGGGTGCAATCGGGCGTCAGTCATACGATTGGCCCGTACAATATCCCTAACTTTCGGGTGCGCTCCTACGCGGTGTACACCAATAAAATCTGGGCCGGCTCGTACCGTGCCTCGGGCGTGGCCGATGTCACCTTTGCGGTCGAATCCCACACCGACATCATTGCCCGCCGTCTCGGCATCGATCCCTGGGAGTTCCGCAAGCACAACGCGTTTCACGAAGGGGATGTCGCCATCACCGGCGGGGTCATTCCGCAAACCGGCCTGCACCAAACCATGGACGCGATCAAAGCGCGTATGGACCTACCGCGACAAGCGCAGGAGGGCGTAGGCATCGGACTGGCAATGTGTCAGTGGCGCAGCGGTAGTGGTCCCTCCACCGCCTCGGTCAGCCTGCAGGAAGACGGCACCGTGAGCCTGCTCACGGGCTCCGTCGATATTACCGGCACCGACACTGTGTTCGCCCAGATTATCGCCGAGGCGCTGGGTATACCGCTGGAAGATGTGGTGGTGGCGAAACGCGATACAGACATGGCGCCGTTTACCGGACCGAGTGGGGGCAGTCGGATTATTTACAGTCACGGCAAAGCAGTACTACTGGCGGCGGAAGACGCCAAGCACAAGCTCATCGAGCTCGCCGCCGAGCACCTGGATATGCAACCCGGTATGCTGGTCTGCGCCGGCGGCCGCGTGCACGTGGCCGACAACCCGGATCAGGGCTACACCATAGGCGAACTCGCCCGTATGAGTCTGACCTCCGACGCTGGTCCAATTCTCGGCACCGCCTCGCTCTCCTCCATGCCGTTCGCACCGATCTTTAGCACCCAAGCGGCAGAGGTGAAAGTGGACCGCGACACCGGTACGATTCGCGTCCTGCGCTTCGCCCAGGCCCAAGACGTCGGGGTGGCGATCAACCCTATGGCCGTGGAGGGTCAGATCGACGGCGGCGTGGTACAGGGTATTGGCCGCGCCATTAGTGAATGCGTCACGATACAGCACGGCAAGATTGCCAACCCGTCCCTGACCACCTATCTCATGCCTATGGCGGCCGACGTGCCCAGCATCGAAAATATCTTGGTGGAAGCGCCAACCGCCGACGGTCCATTCGGAGCTCGCGCTGTGGCCGAGCCACCGGGATTTGGGCCGCCGGCGGCGATCGCCAACGCGATTGAGGATGCAGTCGGCATCCGCATCAAGGATTTGCCGCTCAGCGCGGATAAAATCCTGCGGGCGTTACACGGCGATTCGCCAAATGCAGAAGATTTAGATCCTGCACTGCTCAACCGACTCCGGAGCTAAGGGATACGGGCGTTCCAATCCGGTGTTGTCACTGCAACTAGATAACCGTGGAGTCAAACCGCCATGCCCAAGACTGTCTTCTACTCCAGCGTTGGCCCGAAGCTCACGCTGTTTGATATCGACATCGCCAACGCCACGCTGAGCAAACGAGGTGCAGTCACACTGCCAGCCAACATCCAGTATGCCTGGCCGCATCCATCGAGTCGGTACTGCTACGTTGTCTCGAGCAACGGCGGTCCCGGCATGATTCCTGGCGACACGCATCTGGCCAGCGCGTACCGTATCGATCCCGGCTCCGGCACGTTAACACCACACGGCGAGCCCCACGCCCTGCCGTCGCGCCCCATCCATTGCTGCGTCGATGCGACCGGCGGGTATTTGCTGACCGCCTTCAACTTTCCCAGCGGGGTCACCGTGCACCGCATCAACCCGGACGGCACGCTCGGCGACCTGGTCAGGCAGCCCACTCAGCTCGACAGCGGCATCTTCGCGCACCAGATCCGCATGACCCCGTCTAATCAGAGCGCGATCCTCGTCACGCGTGGCAACAATGCCAGGGAGGGAAAGCCAGAGGAGCCCGGCGCGCTCAAGGTCTTCGGCTTTAACCATGGCGTGCTCACGAACCAGGCGTCGATCGCGCCGGGCAATGGCCTCGGCTTTGGGCCCCGACACCTCGATTTCCATCCGCAGCAGCCGTGGGTGTTCGTCTCGGTCGAGCGTCAGAATCAACTGTATGTCTATACATTGCAACCTGATAACTCCCTCGCGCCCGACCCCCTGTTCATCACGACGACCCTGGCCGATCCCAGCACTATCCGCCCCGGGCAGGCAGCGGGCGCGATCCACGTCCATCCCACGGGGCGGTTCGTCTACGTCACCAACCGCAATTCCGGGGTCGTTGACTTCGCGGGCACGCAGGTCTCTCATGGCGGCGAGAACAACGTCGCCGTATTCGCGATCGACCAGGCCACTGGGGAGCCAACGCTGCTCCACCATAGCGAGCAGCACACGATCCATCTCCGCACCTTCAGCATCGATCCGAGCGGGCGTCTGCTGGTCGCAGCGAGCATCCGGCCGATGGCTGTACGTGATGGCACCACCGTCACCACCCTCGCGGCCGGCCTGAGCGTGTATCGGATCGGCAGCGACGGCACGCTCGACTTTGTGCGCACGTACGACGTCGACACCGAGACATTCATGCAGTTCTGGAGTGGCATAGTCACGCTGGCGTAATGAGGCGGGCATCTCAGATCGGTCTGTACACTGCGCCGCGAATATTGTATGAGAGAAGAAAGTTCGCGCAGTACTACTCTCGAATGCACGCTTGCTGAAGAGGGTGTGGCGTATTGGTTCTACATGTGGACAGAGGAAGAGGAGGCGAGACACGCGATGAGTGAAGAACAAGCGGCAATTCTGCGGCCAGAAACGCTCGTGGAGGAGTTCAAAAAGAACGGCGTTACCCACGTCGTGACGATTCCGGATAGCGAAACCAACTATCTGTACGAATTGATGCTGGAACAGCCCTGGTTGGATGTCGTTCCTGCAGCACGCGAAGGCGAAACTTTCGCCATTTCGTTTGGTCTGTTTGTCGGTGGTAAAGTCCCCGTGTGTCTGATTCAAAATACCGGCATGCTTGAATCCGGAGATTCTCTCCGGGGCTACGGGCTGGATTCGAATTTCCCCTTAGTCTTCGTTGTCGGGTATCGGGGTTGGACGCGGCGCGGCAAGATCACGGATTCCGTGGCGCGTTACACCGAGCCGTTCCTGACCGCTTTTGGCGTGAACTACTACCTGGTCGAGCAAAACGTCGACGCACCGCGTATCTCCATGGCGTTCGAGGAAGCCCGTGCGACGAAGCGGCCTGTCTGCGTGCTCATTGGGGATGAATACCACGGTTTTAACCGCTAATGACCATTGGTTCGCAAGAGTTGGTATGTGAAGAGAGGGGAAACGTAATGATTGATGTGGCAGACGTATTCAAAGCCTTTCAGCAACAACGTGGGGATGCGGTTGTGATACCCGTCGGGACCTCCGGGCGCCGCTGGCGGGAATTTACCGCCAATGAGAAGCGTGATTTAAATCTCGGCGGAGCCATGGGGCATGCGACCTCCGCCGCGTTAGGCGTCGCGTTGTCGCTGCCGAACGAGAAAATTGTCTTGTTTGATGCCGAGGGCGCTCTGTTGATGAATCTGGGCATCCTGGCGACTATTGCGGGCAAGCAGCCCAAGAATTTTTATCATTTCCTCTTGGATAACGAGTGCTACGCCACCACAGGCGGACAGCCCGTGCCGAACGCCAAGAACATTAATTATGCCGGCATGGCGAAAGATGCGGGGTATGCCGCGGCCTATAGCTTTGATACTCTCGATGATTTCGTCATGAATCTGGAAGATATTCTGAATACCACGGGTCCGGTGTTTATCGCCCTCAAAGTGATTCCGCAGGTCGAGAACGAGCCCATCGGGCGGCGCAAGCGAGCGCCAGTGCGCAGTCGAGCCGAGACCGTGCGCGTGCTGCGGGAGGAGCTGGGGATTACCGACGACTAGTCATATCGATGCTGGTAAATGTACGTGCATGTAGCAACTCCCGTGACGCAGCGATGCCGTCGCTGTCTGGGCAAGGAGAGGGTGTGGAAGGTTTTCAATTATCCGAAGAGCTGGTACTACTGCGCGATCAGGTACGGCGGATCATCCGTGAACAAATCATCCCGGTGGAACAAACCATCGATCCCGATGCGAGCGAAATCCCGGCTGAGGATTACGCCCGCATTGCAAAGATGACGCAAGATGCCGGGCTGTGGTGCATGGGCTCCCCCAGACAGTATGGCGGGGGAGGGCTGAACGCTTTTGCCATGTGCGTGGTCATGGAAGAGATGGTGCAACATCGCTTGGGGCTCTACAACCCGGGCGCCGGGGTGTTCGGGCGCAATGTGCCCGCCCCAATTTGGTCCGGGACTGAGGAACAGATTCAGAAGTATGCCGTTCCCGCCTTGCGTGAAGGCCATCATACCTTTTTCGCCATCACCGAGCCCTCTGGTGGCTCCGACCCGGCCGGGGCCATGCAGACCCGGGCCGTGCGCAAGGGTGACGTGTATGTGATCAACGGCAACAAGATCTTTATTTCTCATGCCGATATCGGCGAATGGGGTGTGCTGTTCGCTCGCACCGATCCGGAGGCGGGACGCCGAGGCATTTCGGCGTTCATTATCGAAAAGGGCACACCCGGCTTTACGGCGCGTCCGTTCAAAACGCTACGGACCTCTGCCGTACCGAATGAGGTGTCGTTTGAAGACTGCGAAATCCCCGTCACCCAGCGTATTGGGGAAGAAGGACAGGGTTTGTATTTGGCCTTCGATTTGTTGACTCGGGCGCGTTTTCCGTACTCCGCCGGCAACCTGGGGATTTCTGTGGCGGCGCACCGCATGTCGGTGGACTATGTCAATAAGCGCCAGACCTTCGGGGAGTATCTGGCGGATCGCCAGGCGATCCAGTGGATGCTGGCCGACTCCGAGATGGACATCCACACCATGCGTTGGCTGATTTGGGCCGGGGCCTGGAAAGCCGACCGCGGCGAGGATGCTCGGGTAGATGCCTCCATGGCCAAGGTCTATTCCAGCGAAGCCCTGGGCCGGGTCATCGATCGCTCCGTGCAGATGCACGGCGGCTATGGTGTGAGCAAGGAATTGCCGTTGGAACGATGGTACCGGGAAGCGCGCATCCGACGCATTGGGGAAGGGCCTTCGGAAGTGCACCGTATGGTTGTTGCGCGGGACTTGCTGCGTCCCGGCCGGACCAAACGCCGTGAACTGGAGCGTTCGGCCCAGCAGGGATAGTGGTGTTTACCGGCCTTTGTAGTCCGGCGTGCGTTTTTCGGCAAAGGCGCGGGGGCCTTCCCGACCGTCTTCTGTCGCGCGCAGGCGTTCCTGGATGGCTTGCTCGAAGCGTAAGCCTTCGCTGAGCTGCATGTATTGACCGCGTACCGCCAGCTCTTTGATGGCGCGGACGGCGAGCGGGGCCATCGACGCCAGTTCGCCGGCGCGTTCCATCGCCACGTCCATGACGCTGTCATGCGGCACCACTTCGTTGATAAGTCCAAAATGCGCCGCGCGCTCGGCACTTAAGCGCCGGGCGAGCAGCAGCATTTCCATGGCAATCGGATAGGGCAACTGGCGGATGGTGCGCTGCGTTCCGCCATTACCCGGGAGGATACCGCGCTTGACCTCGGACAAGTCGAAGGAGGCATGTTCCGAGGCTACGCGAATATCCGTCGCCAACAGCAGCGTCATACCACCTGCCAGGCAGAGGCCGTTGACGGCGGCAACGACCGGTTTCCAGACTTCCAGCCCCCGGTTCAGAATCTGGTCGCTCTGGGTCTGCCAGAATTCATAGACTTCGCGCTCACGGTTCATACTTTTGAGGTCCGCACCGGCGGAAAAAATTTGACGATCCGCTGGCCGATTGGGTTGCGGGGCGCCCGTGACCACGGCGACCCAAATGTCCGGGTTGTCACGCACCTCGATCCAGGATTCGGACAGCTGTGTGTACATCGACGGCGTCATCGAATTCAAGGCTTCCGGCCGATTAATTGTAATCTTGGCGATACGATCCACCACTTCGAAGTCAATACTCATGTCTCGTGTTTCCCCTCTGTGTCGTCAGTTATTTTATTCAGCCGGTTCGAATGAAAGAAACGCCTTGCTATGCGCTTCCACCACACGGATTTTCGGCTCGACCCGGTCCCCGATTTCGATCGGTTGCTTGAGTCCCAGCATGGCGCCCAACATACGCGGCCCTTCGTCCAGCTGCACGATGGCGACGGTGTAAGGCATAAAATCCTTGAACGCCTTGTGGTAATTTTGGTGCACGACGATAAACGAATAGACCGTGCCCGCGCCCCGCACCTTTTCCCACGTGAGTTCAGTCGCGCCGCACTCGTAGCAAAAACTCTCCGGAGGGTATTGATGCGCTCCGCAGCCCTGGCACTTTTGCAAGCGCACTTCGCCCGCCGCTAACCCCTCCCAAAACGGGGCGTTTAATGGGGTTATCTCCGGAAACAGCTCACCGAATTCGTCAAAGTTCAACTCACCTTCTGGCATAGCTTTCTTACCCTTTAGTGTTCGACACAATCATCGTGGCATGCGTGGTGAGGATGCCGCCCTGTTGACTGACCAAGCCGACCTCGGCATTGGCGACCTGCCGTTCGTCGCACTCGCCGCGTAATTGCCGCACCGCCTCGACCACTAATTGCGTGCCCGGCATACCGGTTTCCGACAACAGACCACCCGACGTGTTACAGGGCAGGCTGCCACCGATGCGCGTATGCTGATCCTGGTAAAAAGCACCGCCCTCACCGCGTTTGACGAAGCCGTATTCTTCCAGCGTGATGATCGGCACGATGGTGAAACAGTCATAGATTTCACAAAAATCGATATCCTTCGGACTCATACCGGCGGACTCGAAACACATTGTGCCGGCCACCGCTGCCCCGCTCGCCGCCATGTCCCGGCGGCGGAAAAACTCCCAACTCGGGTGTGACTGACCGATACCCTCGATATAGATCGGCTGTTTTCTCATATCCTTGGCACGGTCTTCGCTGGTGATGATATACGCTGCACCTCCATCGGAGACCGGACAGCAATCCAGCAGGCTAAACGGCTCAGCAACCCACCGCGATTCCATGTATTCATCCATGGTGAAGGTCTCCCGAAACTGCGCATTCGGGTTCATACTTGCATGGGTACGATGGGTCATGGCGACCTGGGCGAGTTGTTCCTTCGTGGTGCCGTATTCGTGCATGCGCCTTCGTGCCACCATGGCATAACTGGACGGGGCGCCAAACAATCCGGCCACCGCGCCGTCACGACCCCGAGCACGCGCATACGACGCCCGCGTGCCGGTGCGTGGGTTGTCACCGTACGAAATGGCGATGACCTCAGCCTGGCCAAGTTCGATCGCACTGATGGCATATTGAATCAGCCCGATATTGCTGGCGCCTGCCTGGTCCAGCGTGCCCGTGACCTTGGGTTCGACCCGTAAGGCTTCGGCGATGCGTGGTCCCCAGAGCATCGGGAAGGTTGAGGTGGGCGCCTTCGTCACCACGCCGTCCAAATCCGCCGTCGTAAGCCCGGCATCCTCCAATGCCGCCCGGATGGCAAGCACGTTCAACGCCACTTGCGAGAGGCCGGGCGTTTTGCCGTATGCGGTGTTCCCGACCCCGACGATGCAATAGCGCTGTCGTAGATCTTTCATCATGGTGAAAACTCCTTTGTCTCCACAGTGTTGTGTGTGAAATCAGAGCGCAGCCGAGACGGGCGCTCGCGCCCTGATGTCTGGGTGGCAATCTCGTGCGAGTCAATTTAAAACAAGGCAATTGGATTCGCCGGTGACCCTGTCCCGCCTTCAACGAAAAGTGGGGCAATCATCAGCATAAATTCATACCGACCTTGTTGAGCACATACCTGCGCTAACGGCTCCAAGAGCGCGTTGTCGAGTAAGGCAAGGCCGTAGGCAAAGATGGCGCCATGCACGCTCCAGGGCAGGTCATACCCGTTGGGGGTGAAGTCCATCATATCCCACACCAGGATGGCGATGTCATTGTCGCGCAGAAACGGCAAGCACGAGGCATGCAGTCCCGGCCGTTCAGGACTGAAAATATCCAGCGAGGGCTGATAGTACTTGCCGGGATGCTCTGCCTGCATGGCGTCGCGGCCGCTATACACCACCACGGCATCGCCGGGCTCTAAGGTAATGCCCTCGGCCTTGGCGATATCCTCGAGTTCCCAGCCATGCACCGGTTTGTCCATGGCCACATACGGCTCACCACGATGCTTTGGAACATCCAGCAGAACTCCACGGGTAATCAAGCCCTCTTTCCAATGTTGCACCCCACCGAAGGTGGCACCGTCAAACGTGATCTCTTTGTTGGGTTCCCGTCCGTTCCACATCCCTTTGTCGTCCCAGGTATGACAGAGCGCATCGAGATGAGTCGAGGCAATCCCATGATAAAAAATGCCGTAAAAATCCGCTGAAAATCCGCCCTCGCCACGTGGGATGGTCTTCATCCAGTGCTGCGCCGGATGAGGATTACCATGCCGGGGTTCTTTCGGAAACGGACGGCTCAATGACACACTCTGACCCGAGCGCACGAGCGACGCCGCTTTGACTTTTTTCTCCGGGGTGATGAGATTGATCGCACCGACTTCATCATCCGCACCCCAACGGCCCCAATTGCGCCGTTCATGCAAGTACGACAGCACCTCTTCACGTGTCGGAATCCGCCGTTCGGCCATAGTGCTCTCCTTTGCAATGTGACCCGTGTGTCGATGGTTTCACGCTCACACGGGAGTTCTATATCTAGTACAACCGAGCAGAAATCCTTAGACTGGTATCACACGGAATATTATCTGTGACAGCAAGGGAAACACCCCCGCCAAACTGGCGGGGCAATTGCGGTGCGCAGCACTAGGGAATCAAGACGATCTTGCCATAGGCGCGTGATTCAATCACGGCATGGTGGGCCTTGGCGGCTTCAGCCAGAGGAAATTCTTGCCCAATGACTGGGCGTAGGGTGCCGTTGGCGAGTCCGGCATAGAGCGCGGCATGCATACTGGCGCGCTCAGCTTCCGAGGCATTTGCCAGGCTCATACCAAGGATTGCGGCATCGCGACCCATCGCCGCTCGCGGGTTGATCGACACTGTACCCTGATTGCCCGGACCACGGTTGCCGATTACGACCACGCGCCCCCCACGGGCTAACACATCCAGGTCGTTACCCAGGTTGATGTTGGCCAACATCTCGAGAATGATATCGACGCCACGTCCCTCGGTCAGGCTCTTGACCTGATCCAGATAGCCCTCGGCCGTGTGGTCCAAGACATGATGGGCGCCTTGGTCGAGCACAAGCTGGCGTCCACGCTCGGTGCCTGCTGTACCGATGACGGTGAGCCCTGCGGCACGAGCCATTTGCACGGCAGCGATGCCCACGCCACCGCTGGCGCCGTGGACGAAAAGACTTTCGCCAGGGAGAGGTCGCGCGCGGTGAAAAAACGCCTGATACGCCGTGCCGTACGCTACGTTCATCGCCGCTCCTTCAGCATAAGACGATTGTTCAGGCAAGGGATGGACGCGATCAGCCTGACACAGCGATTTCTCCGCATACGTGCCGCTCACTGAACCGGCAATGTAGACGCGATCCCCCACCGCCTTGCCTGTAACGTCGGGCCCGACCGACTCAATAATGCCGGCCCCATCGTGTCCTGGCGTGTAGGGCGTAGGGGGCTTGGGATAAATGCCTGAACGGATGTAGGTTTCGACGGGGTTTACGCCAACGGCGTGTACGCGTACCACCACCTGCCCGGGGCCGGGTTGGGGGTCTGGCACGTCCTCAATTTGCATCACCTCTGGCTCCCCGAACGTATGCATACGAATCGCTTTCACAATGGTGTCTCCTCTAGCAATCAGTCTCCAGACGCGCGCAGCGCGACCTGCATGAAGGAGCCATTATACACCAAGGTTGCCGAGGACATGGGCATCGCCAGGCTTTTGTCGCAGATTGATCACCTCTGTGGTATACCGTGGTGCATCGGGTTGGCTTGGTGCTTCCTGATGCTGAGGAGGAGCAAGCCCTTGCAACCGAGGTCTAGTCAAAGTTTTGCTATCATGACTGATAGGCGCGAGAGCACACACTTGCCACCCGTTATGCCTCCCAGGGATCAAACAGCGACGCGCCCGTTGGCTGCATGTGGAGTGTATTACGGGTCACTCACGTCAAGCCAGACACCAAGGCGGTGGTCGCTAGCAACCCGTCATGCACCGGAATGGCCTGCCCGTATTGAGGTCCCGCTCATGTTGAAGATAATGTGAGTTCATTATCCAAGGTTGTACAATTATGCTGGAGTACCGAGGACGAAGACGACATCATTGAAACAGTCAACCACATTGGACGAACCGCCTGGAAACACGTGTTCGAAAACTGTCCGGAATTTTCGACTTTTCCAGGCCTTACCTCTGAGTTTTCACAGCATTCACGTGTTTCCCCAAGCTTGACACGTACCGCCAAGGCATGCCAGACTGTCGCCCATGAATACTACAACCTATATCACACACATCGAGACCGACGGCCGTGCCCTCATTGAGGCCGTCGCGGCCGCTCCAGAGGCCCAGGTTCAGGCCTGCCCCGGCTGGACCACTCGCGATCTCGCCAAACATCTGGGTGGCGTGTACGCCTTCGTGATTGCGCAGCTTCACGCTGGCAACCCCGAGAGCCGGGCACCGTCGAACGCCCCGGAGGCCCCGGAAACGGGTGATATCACACCGTGGCTTCGCGATCGCCATCAGGACGTGCTCGCGGCCCTGCGAGCCGCCACGCCAGATGCCCCCGCCTGGACGTGGATTCCCGAGAAAACTGCGGCATTCTTCTACCGCCGTATGGCGCAGGAAACCGCGGTGCATCGCTGGGACGCGCAGCAGGCAGCTGGCACGTTGACACCCCTTGACCCAGAACTCGCAACCGACGGGATCAACGAGGTGATGACGGTGTTTATGCAACACGCACCGCGTGGTCCCATTGACTATCCGGCGGGTTCGCTCCACTTGCACCGCACCGACGGCGAGGGCGAGTGGATGCTCACGGTACAAGATGGCGCCCTCACAGTCGCCCACGAGCACGCCAAAGGTGATGCAGCGGCTCGCGGCCCCGCCCAAGCTATCTTGCTCTATTTGTGGGGACGTGGTCGAGCCGGCCTTGCGTGTCATGGCGACGAGGCCTTGCTCGACGCGTGGGGGTCGATCACGCCCTGACCCGCGTCATCACTCCCTAGTACAGGCCGACAGAAATCCCTGTGCGGTGTAAACG
>CAJIAL010000098.1_pt1 | contig 12710 bp, 9 predicted proteins | sample 9199091 | NCBI WGS metagenome assembly CAJIAL01 (sample SAMEA7708270, study PRJEB35096) | sediment metagenome | biome: marine neritic benthic zone biome [ENVO:01000025]; feature: sediment [ENVO:00002007]; material: shallow marine sediment [ENVO:03000034] sea grass bed [ENVO_01000059] ... | reverse complement strand
GTGCTATCTTGGTGGGTAACTCCGGCGACAGTCGGAGCGTGAATCCGCCGGGCGGGGCGGCGCGCCCTTGGATGTGTATCCGGATACGACCGTCAACGTTGCGGATATCGTACGCAATGGTACCGAAGAGGGTTGGCAGCTGCCGGACGGTGATCCCCTCTTGTATCCATGCCGGATCGATACCTGCGGCGAGAATGAGTCGATCGCCTTCTTCATAAGCAAATAGTGCGCGTATTGCGCTGATATACCCGGAGCCGACCCACGTATGCGGCATATCGCCGATATAGGATGGTGCTCGGCGGCGTCCGTGTACAACTTCAGCCAGGTGATTCCAGGCTGGTGGTTGGGTCGAATCGTAGGTAAATGCCCGCAGCATCTCGAGAGCACGTTGCCGTTTGCCCAAGCGTACGAACGCCTCGGCTATACGGACTTCATACGGCGTGAAGGTTGTTGCACCGCCGGGTCGTAGACGCCGCATGAAATGCTCATAATAGCGATCGAAGGTGTGGGTGGCGTAGGGTTGAGGGAGAAAGGTGGCTTCGTCACTAACCATAATGGCGATGGCTGTTGAGGTTGCATCAAAATCGCCTTTCTCCACGCTTCCCGGGAGATACGCCAGCTGATCGCGCTCGATCACACGCCGCATGGATGTGTACAGGGCGTTGCGGGCATCGTGCAGCTCGGTCCGTATCCAGTCCGCATCGTCATGGTTGCCGGTACGTTCTGCCAGATAGAGGCCGTCTTTTAACCCCCGGAGGTACCAAAAATCGTCCCAATAGCTGTGCATGGCCGGATAGTAGCCTTCATGACTATTCGACTCCGGCAAGATGCCGTAGTATGCCCGCCGCTCAGGCGGCGTTTGGTAGGCCTGTGTCATGCGCTCGCGACGCAGCTGGTTGCCATATCGCAGCGCGCGCATGACGGCGGGATAGGCCTCTGGCAACAGTGAGTCGTCGTTGGTATATGCCACATAGTGCCGTATCAGGAAGGGAAATTGTCCCTGGCTGTCGTATTCATGGCCCTCGCGACTGTCGGTCACAAAGCCCACCGGCTTGCCGCCGTCGAAGACGATCCAGGGAACCCACCCGTTGTCGTCCACGAGCGCTATCGCCTTGCGGACAAATTGGCGCACGGGTTCGGTGATGCCCATACGTAATAACGCCAGGCTTGTCATAGCGCCGTCGCGCATCCAGGAGTGATTGTATTTTCGCGGCCCCGGTTTAATCCACGGCCCGTCTTGGTTCAGCAGAATATACGCCAGGTTGCTGCGGAGCATCTGGATAAGTTTGGGTTCCGGGATGGTGAGCGTGACGCGTCCCAACAGTGTTTGCCACTGGCGCCGCTGTGCGTCGATATGCTGGGAGAACGCCACTGACGGGTTCTGCCACATGGTGAGCGAGGGAATCGTGTTGTGCAAGGGAAAGATCAGCACACGATCAGCGTGCGCACCGGGCGCGAGATTAATATCGTACACCAGCGCTGCTTCACTTTTGCCCTCATCATCCCTGACGCTAGTAGCCGTGGGACACGCCGCTTGGCGGAGGCAATCCAGCACGGTGCCCTGGTCATAGGTCAGCAGAACGGTTTGGCCTGGCACTGCCGGTGCAAGAACGCGTGTGTGGTCGTTGATGCGGACATGCTGTCCGGTGGTATGTTGCACCGTCTCCAGCGTGCGGATCGGGCTGAAGCCGCCGTGCTGCCATTTGGGATTGAGTTGCAGCGGCCGGATGGCCAGGATGAGCCGTCCCCGCAGTGCCTGTGTGCCGTGATTCTGGAGCCGGTAGCGCACCGCGGTGCTGGAGGCGCCAGCGGCGCCGAAGGAGACTGTGGCGATGTGGAGCGACCACGTGTCGGTCGTCCACACGACGCGCGGCAGGGGCAGATAGTCCGCCTCGAGCGCTTGTTCTGCCTTGATATCAGCCCACGAGATGAGGCGGTCTCCCAGCTGGACAAATGGCATCACACTAAAACCATCTTTGTACGGTTCGACCACACCGGACTCGCTCATTAAACTCTCTTGGGTGTCGCCAACGACTCCGGTAATGGTCCAGAATTCTTGTTCGCGCTGCATCCAGCGGGGATACCAGCCACGCGGGCGATCATGCGCTAAGGCTTGATATACCCGGAGCGGTGTGGCCTGTTCCTCACCACTCTTGAGCTTGATCTCGCCCAGGGCGACGCCCTGACTGCGATGGGTCTGTTCGAGCCGTAATCTGATACGCGCCGCTTGCATCGCTGGGAAATACAGTACATCCTGTCCGCCGTTGCCCTGTGAGACGTGCTTGACACGCTGCCACTGGCCGTCGGCCATGGCCAGCTCAATGGCATAGACTGTGGGAAAATTCGTGCCCCAGACGAGTTCCAACCCGCCGAGTGTCATGGGAGAGGGAAGTGTGATGATGACATCCTGCTGGTCGTGCGGCGACGAGTGCCAGTACGTCTTGGGTTGGCCGTCCACGATGCGTTGCGGATCGCTCCCCGCCTGGGGGTGACTGACCTCAATAGTTGGCCATTGGCGGGCGTCTAGCAGGTTCACCTCCCAGATAGAATATCCCCATCCTGTGCCCCGCTGACGACCTTGCAAGCGCAGAAACCGGGTGGTCAACGGCTCGAAAAAAAGCCAATCGGTCTTGCCGTCCCCCGCGGTTTCCACCGTGACGGTGCGCCAATGCGTCCCGTCATCCGACACCTGAATGGCATACTGCTCGCCGTAGGCCGTTTCCCAGAGAATCTGGAGTCCGGCCAGGCTTTGCGGCTGCTCAAACGCAATTTGCCACCAGGCATCGTCGGTGAAAGTGCTGCTCCACCGCGTTGTGAGATCGCCATCAATGGCTTTGTCGGAGCTGTATGCGTCCTGGCCTGAGGAGGCTGTAGCACGTCCGCGTACGTGATGCGCCGCATAGCTCTCCGCCAGCAGGGCAACGCAGAGGCAGACGATGATGAGCGATACGTCCCACAAGCGCCGATGGTTCATGATCCTATCCTTTGACAGCTCCCGAGGTGAGACCGGAGATGAAATCCCTCTGCAGGAGCAAAAAGAGGCACATGACCGGCGCAATAGACATCACGGTGCCGGCCATGAGCAAACCGTAGTCGGTGCCATACAGCCCTTTTAATTGAGCAATGGCGACAGCCAAGGGAAACTTTTCCGGCGTTTGCAAGATGATTTGCGGGTGAATAAAGTTATTCCACGCGCCGAGAAACGTAATCAGGAGAAAGGCCCCTAACATCGGCCGTACCAAGGGCACAATCATGGTGAAGAACAGCCGGAGTTCGCCGCAGCCATCCATACGGGCCGCCTCGATCAGATCCAGCGGTACCGTGTTGAGCATGGATTGGCGAAAGAGAAAGACACCAAACGCGGGGGCAATGCCCGGGAGGATCAGACCGACGAAGCTGTCCAACATCCCCAGGTGATAGATCAACTGATACCCCGGGGCCAACAGCAATGGCGCGGGGATAATCAGTGACGCCAGCACCAGCGAGGTGAACGTCTTGTTGCCGCGAAACGCGAACTTGGCCAGGGCGTATCCCCCCATGGCGGCACACAACGTCGCCAGGACACTAAACACCGACGCGTAAAAGACAGAATTGACCACCGCGCGCGCAAAACCCAGACTGGGGTCAGTGAACAGTACGGCAAAATGCTCCAGGGTCAGTCCGCCCCAATCGATACCCAGCCAGCCATCACCCCGCGGTAGAAAATGGGAAGAAAAAAAGGCCTCCTTGGTCTTGACGGCCGAACACACCAAGTACACAAACGGTAGCACGGTGATAGCGGCACACAGGATCAACAGCGCATAGGTCAGCCTATGCACCATGTGCCTCCACGCCATGTTGGCGTCAGCCATGACGTCATTGCTCCTTCATGACTAGTCGCTGCAGCACGGTGCATCCGACCAACACCAAGGTCAATGTCCAGCCGATGGCGCTGGCGTATCCCAGATCACCGGTCTCAAACCCATACTGATAGAGATACATCACAACCGTCAGGCCTTGGTTTTGCGGTCCTGGCCCATTCAGCAGAATGAAAGGGAGTTCGAAGATCTGAAAGCTACCGATGAGCGACAGCAGCGTCACAAAGCCGGTCACCGGTGCAATGGCGGGCAGAATCACATAGACGAACTTCTGCCAACCGTTCGCCCCGTCCACGTCCGCCGCTTCCAGCGAGTCTTTGTTGACACTTTGTAAGGCGGCCAGAAAGTACAGCATGTTGAAGCCCACAGACATCCAGGCGGCCGCGATGATCAACGCCGGCATCACATAGAGCTCCAACCAGGCGAACTCCGCCGGAAAATGTGGGATGAGAGCGCGCAACGAGGCGTTTACCAGGCCATCACGCTCGTGAAACATGAGCGAGAACATCATGGCCACAAACACAATGCCGACCAGGGACGGCGAAAAGAAGATGAGTCGAAACACGGGCCGTCCGTGCAAACCGGGTCGATTCAGGAGCATGGCCAACCCGAGGGACAAGGGTAGCTGGATGACCACGGAGGCCACGGCGAAGACGAAGGTATTGCGTAACGCAATCCAGAAAAGTCGGTCTGAAATAAGGTCACGAAAGTTCTTGAGTCCCACAAACACGGCGGTTTGCGGCCCGAAGGTCTGTTGCATGGCGAGCACGATAGATTGGGCCAGCGGGTAAATCATAAACGTACAGAAGATGAGAACGAATGGGGCCATGAAAACGTACGGCGCCCACCTCGGATGGGATGTGGATGCCTGCATTTAATCGTGCTCTTGTGCGAGAAAGACGTTACGCCGTATTTGCTGCCGTACCAACGCTTCGGCGCGCGCAAGTTGGCGCCTTGCCTCCGGCAAGAGGCTCTCCACGGTATATTTGCCGGTTTGCTTGGCGTACGCTTTCAGTGCCAGGGCACCATCGCCCATTTTGAAGCGCGCCAGGGCATTGAAGGGGGAAGAGGTCCGCGCCGGCACGTCGGGCGCTGCAGCGATGTACATGCGACCGGTACGCTGCCTACTAAAATAGGGACTGGGTTCATCATAGACGGGATCCGTCCAGTTCCGCTTAATCGGACTAATGATGCCGGTGGTGCGGAACAACTCACGTGCCAGCTCCGGCGATAAATACACGTGTTTCGCATAGCGCCAGGCCTTGGCAAAATTGGCTGCACGCCTGGGAATCCCCAGCATAGTGCCGCCCATAACCGTGGTGCGCCGCCCTCCCTTCTTCCAGGCGGGCAATGGCATCAGCTTCACCTTGCCCGCCAACTGTGGCAAGTCTTGGCGCCACGCCCCGGTCAGCCAGTCGGGCATGAAGCTACATACGACCAATCCGTCCAGCCGCATTTTGTTGCCTGCTGCATCGAATTCCGGCGCATTCACGGCGATCCGCTTGGGCCCCGTGGTCCACGAGACGAGCGTGGCCAGCACACGGGCATTGGTCTCTGAGTGTATCACGAGGCGTTCTTGCGCATCAAAGAAGGCGCCGCCGGCCTGCAGCATGAGGATTTCAATCAGTTCGGGATTGGTTTCCCAGATATTCAGGAGATAGCGGTCAACCACACCGTCGCCATTGTTATCCCGCACCAGTGGCCCAAGGAGACGCACGAAGTCGTCCCAGGTCTCAATGTCGGAGACGTCAATGCCTGCGGCCTCAACAATGTCTGCCCTGTAGGCGAGCAGGACCGGGTGGACATCATGCGGCAGGCCGAAAATGCGGCCGCGTGATGTCCAGGGGCCAAAAGAGGGGGTGTTGATCTGCTCGTAAATGCCCTCCGTATGCAACCTGTCGGTCAGATCAACAAAGCCCACGTCCTCTAACGGCCCTTTGAACGCCTGGGCGACGATCAGCGCATACACTTCGACCAAAGACGGCAATGGTGTGCCGGCGAGAAAGCCTGATAACAGACGCCGTTGGAGCGCCCCCCCGGAGAGCAACAGGAGGTGGACCCGGTTCTCCGGCGGTTGCGCCTTATTCCACACCGCGGTCATGGGGGCATACATCCGCTGGTGGCTCTTGGCGAAGATCCAAAACGCCATACCTTCTTTGTGGGGAATGGGCCACAGCACAAGCATCAGCGAAGCCGCTACGGCCAAGGCGCAAATGATCCACCCTCCAGGCGACAAGACGTCCAAGTATGACTCGAGACCTCGTTGCAACCACCTGCGCATAGGCGTGTTCGCCTTTCAACATGAGTGTCCGATGATGCTATCGCCTTAACAACATCCTCCGGCAGAGGCGGCTCGCGCCGCGAGGAGCTCGGGCGGTGTCTGATCCGGCTCCCAGCCCCACGGCCGCGGACCCCAATCGGGCTCGAAGGCCTGACCGCGTTTGAGGGTCACGACCGGCACCACGGCCTTGTCGACCCGCAGCGGTGTGCCGAGCACGTCATACACCACCCAGTCACCGCTGTTGATGTTGAGCACCGAGATGTCGGCTTGGCGCCCGACGGCCAGGCTGCCCAGGCGGTGTTCCTCGCCGATGGCCTTGGCCGGGTTTGCCGTCGACATCCTGACCACTTGCTCCAGGGTAAAACCCAGGCCGAGGAAGCGCGTCATGATTTCCGTCATGCTATGCACCGTGTTGAGACGGCCCGGCACGGTGAGGTCGGTGCTGATGCAATGTGGCAACAACCCCTGCTCGACAATACGACGACCAACGTCGAAACTAAAATTCATACGGCCATGCGCCGTATCGAACCACACGCCGCGGTCTGCGGCTTCTCGCGCTTCGGGCACCAATTTGCCGTTGGCATCGAGTACACCACCGGGGTTGGCAGTGAAGTAGTGGGTGAGGATATCCCCTTCTTCCAAGAGCGGCAGCAGGCTGCGAATGACCGTCGGATCGTAGCGTTTCTCCGTATCACCGATATGTACCATGAGCTGAATGCCGCTCTCGCGTGCCGCCCGTTTGGCCAGTTGGGGCATGTCCATACCCATAATTTCCAGCGCCGGGGAGACCATGCGGGCTTTGATGCCACGAATCAGGCCCTTGTATTCGTCGGCAACGCGCAGTGTCGCATCGAAGTTGATACTGCTCTCGGCGATAATGTCAGGAGTGGTGGCTAATCCCGTCTGACAGATGTGCATAAAAGGAATGATTTCCGTGTGATACTTCGGGATGATGTGGTTCGGAAAGCCGGCAAACGTTGCACTGCCGGAACTACCGGCGTCGACGATAGTTGTTACGCCCGAGTGCACGCCGCCGAGGTCGGGATCGACGCCGTTGCCGATAAACCCCTCGAAGACATGGGCATGGAGATCGATCAAGCCCGGCGTGACGATGTTCCCCGCCACGTCCATGACGCGCTTGGCTTCGTCGCTCGGGATCGACGGCGCAATGCGGGCGATGTTTCCGTCTTGCACGGCGATGTCCTGCGCCCCGCTCAGCCCTGTGGATGGGTCGACAATCGTCCCGCCTTGTAACACGATATCGTACATGCCGCTCTCCTTCTATTTTTCGTCATCCGCACTATAATCATGCCCGCTGAAAACCGCGCGCACATCCGCGGCGGTTTTGGCACGGCGTAAACCAGTGAGCCGGGATTCTTCCTCGGCCAACAGCGCCTTCACACTCGTGAGCACCGCTTGCATCTTGTCCGCCGGGAATTTACACGCCCCGTTCTCGTCCATGTGAATGATTTCACCCGGCGAGACATCCATGCCCGCCACCGTGACCGGCGTGTTCACCGCCTGTACTGCCATAGCACCATGCCCAGCCGATACGCCACTGAGGAGATACTGAAATTTCATCGGGCGAATGGCATCGATATCACGCGACGGCCCGTTGGAGACGACGCCGAGGCAGCCGACGGCTTGCATCGCTGTGGTCATGATTTCCCCGGCCAACCCCACTTTATCCGCCACCTCCGGCGGGAATTTTTGCTGCAAGACGAGAATCGTCGGTTTGGGCGAAACGTCGAGCGCATCAACCACGTCCATAAACGTCAAACGATTGTAATTCGGATCGGGTATGCCGTACACGCAGGTCACAGCATAGCCGACAGTGGGACCCAACTCGGGATACATGCAGCGCAGGGACGTATCGGTGTACCAGTTTTCCGTCCACGGGTTGTACAGTCCGAGGCACAGCGGATTGCCCGGATAGGTCGCCACGACGTTGGTGATGGAGGGGGTGTCGATCTTGCGGAGTTCTTCGAGGATTTGGTGGGTGGTCATGTCTGCCATGAGATGCTCCCTTGTTCGTGAACCCTGAAAATGGGAAAAAGGCACGGGAGGCTTGAGGCTAAATCGTACCAGCCTCCTGAAGCTGCTGCATGTCGGTATCGTTTAGACCGAGTAAGCCTTGATAAATCTCCTGATTATGCTGCCCGACGCGGGGGGCGGGGCTATAGACCCGGCCGGAGGCGTGTGACAGGCGGGGGTAGACTGCCGGAATGGTGGTGGTGCCGAGATAGGGATCCTCGACGGTCACCAAGTCTTCACGTGCTTTGAAATGCGGATCGGCAAAGATGTCGGCAATGCTGTTGACCGGGCCGAACGGCACGCGCCACTCGTTGAGCCGGCGATAGACCTCGTCCGCATCCAGGTTCGCGACCCACTCGCGGATGAGACCGTGCAGGGCTTCGACGTTTTCGAGCCGGACGTCGGGATTGCAAAAGCGCGGATCGTCCACCAGCTCGGGCTGGTCCATGGCTTTGGCAAGACGCTCCCAGAGCTGCGGACTGAGGGCAAGAATCAGCACCCACTTGCCGTCGCGCGTCTGAAATTGATCGCCGGGAATCGACCAGGTGCGCACCGTGCCCATGCGTTCGCGCACATAGTTGGAGGTGCTGTACTCCGGTGCCAGTTGTCCGGAGAGGCGAAAGATCGATTCGTACAGCGCCAGGTCGACCAACTGCGGTTCGTCACACGGCATATGATCGCGATGGTACACTGCGGTGAGAATCGACATGGCGCCGAACATGCCGGAAATGTAGTCGCCGAGCATGTAGCCGGGGTGCGCCGGCGGCCGGTCCGGTTCGCCAGTGACGTAGAGCATGCCGCCGACGGCCTGGCCGATGCGATCGTAGGAGGTCCGGTCACGGTAGGGACCGGTCTGGCCGAAGCCGGAAACGCGTACCATGATAATGCGCGGATTCGCCGTCGCCAGGTCGTCGAAACCCAATCCCCAGCGCTCCATCGTGCCCGGCGAGTAGTTCTCGACGAAAGCGTCCGACTTGGCCACGAGTCGCCGGGCCAGTTCCTGCCCTTCTGGTTGGCGCAAGTTCAGGGTGATGGATTTTTTGTTGCGGTACTCCACGGCGCGCAATGAGCCGCCGGGCTTGGCGTCCGGCTTGGCGAGATCCGGCAGCTCGACCTTAATGACCTCGGCCCCGAGATCGCCCAACAGCGTCCCGACAAAGGGCCCGGCGAGGACGTGCCCGGCATCGATAATCCGCAAGCCCGTCAGCAAGCGGTCGTGGTCGTGTGGTGGTGTCGTCATCGTTCTCTCCTTCGGGCAAGTCATGAGTGCAGTTGTCAGGCAACGCCCAGTGTAGCACAAACGGCAGACAGCTCCATCTTCCCACACAGCCCATACAGCCGGCGAAATCAAGGAGCATGAGATTCGTACACCCAACGCCTGGGCCATGCCGAGACGGGCGCTTGCGCCCTGAAGTCTGTGTGCCAATCTCGTGCACGCCAATTTCGTGTTCTCACGACGACGCGCATGGTGCATTGGAGGCACAATCGGTGTACGATACATTCCGTCCACCTCGCTGCGACTGCGACTCTCTCTATCTAAAGGTCACGTCGCAGAGGCAAGCGCCCATATGCATTCGTACGGTGTCTACGAACCTGGAGGTCTCATGGAACTGCCCTATTTACTCTTCGATGTCGACGACAACATCGCCACCATCACCCTCAACCGCCCGGAAGCGCGGAACGCGTTTAGCGAAGAGATGCGCCAGTCGATGGATATTGCCCTGAGCAAAGTCCGGGAAGGCGCGGGCTCAGAGATTAAAGCCCTGATTCTTACCGGCGCCGGCGGGGCGTTTTGCGCCGGCGGCAATGTCAAGAGCATGAAGGAACGCGGCAGCATCCCGGCCGAGGTGAATCGTCGCAACATGCGTCACAGCTTGAAACAACTGGAAACGCTACGCAGCTTGGAGTTGCCGGTCATCGCCGTGGTGGATGGTCCTGCCGCCGGGGCCGGGTTTAATATGGCGCTCGCCTGTGACTTTATTCTCGCCAGCAACCGTGCCCGGTTTATTCAAGCATTCGTGCGCATCGGTCTGGTGCCGGACTGGGGCGGCCTGTATATGCTGCCGCGCATCGTCGGGGTGCAGCGGGCGAAGGACCTGATGTTTTCCGGCCGCTCCCTGTGTGCGGAGGAAGCCAAGCAGTGGGGCATTGTGTACGAGGTGTATGATGCCGACGACCTGATGCCGCAGGCGCGGGCCTTTGCCACACGATTCTGCCAGGCCTCGACTGGCGCCATTGGCCTGACCAAAGATATCCTCAATCAGACATTCGATATCGATTTTCACACCGCGCTGGATCTCGAAGCCTCGGCGCAAAGTATGATTCGGTTGAGTGATTATCACCGTGACAGCGTGCAGCGGTTCAACAGCAAGCAACCGCTGCAGTTTAACTGGGACCTGATGGACAAAGAGGGTTCTGCGTAGCAGGGTCTCCTACCGTAACCGTGGAGGAACCATGCAGTGGTGGCGTGGCCGCACCCACAGCCAACAACCCCAGCACCGTAACCAGTGTCACCAGCCGCTGTCACGCGGCCAGACACTATGCGCCTATGCGGCGATGCTCGTGTTTGGCTTGCCCTCGGTGCTCATCGCACTCGTAGGCGGCGAGTTCTGGCCCTTTCTCGACTATCGCATGTACGCCGAGGCGAAACCCTCACCCGAGGTCGACTGGCTGGCCCTCATCGGCCGTACAACTGACGGCACGGCTTTTCCCCTGGAGGACGAACGCTACATCGTGCCCTTCGGCCCGACGGAAGTGTTGCGCGCCCTGTATAACCTGGACGTGCTGGGGAAACGCGACCCAACTCCGGCGCGCCGGGCGCTCAGCGGGTTGCTCGCAGCCTATGAGGAGAGGCGGCGGGCCGGCGGGCACGATGGCCCGCCACTCCGGGCTGTGGAAATTTATCGCGTTCGGTGGACGCCACAGCCCGGGGCAACTGCCCCTCCATCCACAACCCGGACGTTGCTGCACACCGTCGCCTTCCCGCAACCACACCAATGAACACGCTCGCACGTGCCTGGCAGCGCTTCTGGTTTACCCCAACCTCCCCGTACATGCTGGGACTTTGCCGTTTCTGCTTCTTCGCAGCGTTCTATGGACTCTATATCGCTCAAATCGATTTGCGTGACTATGCCCTGTTTCCCGAGGGCTTTTACCAACCGCGCAGTTTCTTCGCCTGGTTGCCATTTTCACCACCTGGCTGGGACGTACTGAACGGCTTGGTCACCGCCTTCACACTGGCGGTGATCCTCGCGGCACTGGGACTGTGTACTCGCGTGGCTACAGCAACCAGTTGCGTCCTCGGTCTGTACGTCGTTGGACTCCAGTTTAACTACGGCTATCTGCACTGGGCGCATGCCGTGGTGCCTCTCGTTATGGGCGTCCTGGCGCTGGCGCCCTGTGGTGATGCCTTGTCGCTCGATACTGTCATCCGGCGTTGGCGCACACAATACATCCCGACTCCGGGCGGGCAGTATCGCTGGCCTATCCAGCTCGTACGCCTGCTGTTCGTCACGGTATTCCTCGCAGCCGGGCTGGCTAAATTACGCACGGCAGGTTTGACGTGGATAACCAGCGATACCCTACGCCATTACTTCCTGGAAAATGCCTACGTCTTTGACGCCGATGCCACGGCAGCCTGGAGCCAGCCGCTGGTGCAGTGGTTGGTCTTGCATCCAGGACTCTGTAAAGTCCTCGCCGCCGGTGTGATCATCGTCGAAGTGAGTGCTCCAGCCGCACTATTCTCCGCCTGGGCACGGCGGCTGCTCCTGCCGATACTGTTCCTGTTTCAGCTTGGCAATACCCTGCTGTTGTACCAGAATTTTTTCTTTGCGTATCTGGGGCTGTATATATTTTGGCTGCCGTGTATGGCGGGAAGACAGGTAGGCTGTGGCAACGATTGACCCGGCATAATTCCGGCGTATAATCGAGACGAAATGCTTGTGTTTGCCGGTGGCGCGTCATTGACCGCGACGCCGTCCTCGCCCCTCTTGTGGAAGGAGACGCATTGTGAAAGTCGGCATCGCGTTAAACATATTGACGAAGGAAGGGCATTCCGACGCTTCGGTGTTCAGCGAACACATGGCTCTTGGCGACCTCGCTGAACCGCTAGGCTTTGATTCCCTCTTCGCCCTGGAACACCATTTCACCGGCTATGCTATGTCGCCGTCGCCGACGCAATTGCTCAGCTATTACGCCGGACGCACGAAGCGCATCACGCTGGGCACCGCGGTGATTGTCTTACCCTGGCATGACCCGGTCCGCGTCGCGGAGCAAATCGCCTTGCTCGACGTCATCTCGGGAGGCCGTTGCCTCTTTGGCTTCGGCCGTGGCGCCGCCAGCGTCGAGTACGCCGGCTTCCGTATTCCGATGGAAGAGGCACGACCGCGGTTTGTCGAGGCGGCCAAGATCGTCGTCAAAGCGCTCAGTAACGAGGTGTTCGACTGGGATGGCGAGTTCTTCCAGATTCCCACCACGTCTATCCGCCCGCGGCCGATTTCTCACCCCGAGCGGCGCTTCTATGCCTCGTCGGTAAGCCC
>CAJIAL010000313.1_pt1 | contig 12780 bp, 13 predicted proteins | sample 9199091 | NCBI WGS metagenome assembly CAJIAL01 (sample SAMEA7708270, study PRJEB35096) | sediment metagenome | biome: marine neritic benthic zone biome [ENVO:01000025]; feature: sediment [ENVO:00002007]; material: shallow marine sediment [ENVO:03000034] sea grass bed [ENVO_01000059] ... | reverse complement strand
TCCAGGCCGGTGCCCGACGCCATGGCCGCCGTAATCGCCACGATGCTGGGATCCTCCTGGGCCAAGGTAATGAGGGCTTGCGCAAAGATGTTGGTGTATTTGGGCGGGCCGCTGCTCGGCTTGAACTGGCCTGTGGCGATGTCAAACGGCGAGGGGCCGTGGTAGGTGACGGCGTCGGCTTCCGCGATTTTGTAGCCCATGCCTTTTGTCGTGGCGACGTGTAACAGAATGGGGCCTTGCAGCTGCTTGACGTTCGCGAGCGTGTCAAGGAGGGCGGAGAGATTGTGCCCGTCAATAGGGCCGACGTACCGAAAACCGAGATCCTCGAAAATACGGCCCGGGACGAAAATACCTTTGATCGCATCTTCCAAGCGCCCAGCGGCTTTCACCATCATCTTCCCTACGCCGGGAATATGTTGGAGGAGGCGCTCCACTTCGTGACGCATGGTGTTGTAGATTTGCCCAGTGATAATGCGATTGAGATGGAGAGAAATCGCCCCGACATTTGGCGAGATCGACATCTCGTTGTCGTTAAGAATGACGAGCATGTTTTTGCGGAGCGCTCCGGCATTATTCAGGGCTTCCCAGGCCATCCCCGCAGTCAGAGCTCCATCACCGATCACCGAAATGACGTGAAAATCCTCGCCTTTTTGGTCACGGGCTTCGGCGATGCCCAGACCGGCAGAAATTGAGGTGCCGGCATGCCCGGCATTGAAGATATCGTGGGGACTTTCTTCGCGCCGGCAAAAACCGCTCAATCCACGGTATTGGCGAATCGTGGGAAACTGCGGGTGCCGTCCGGTCAGCAGCTTGTGCGGATAGGCCTGGTGCCCAACGTCCCAGATAATCTGGTCGCGTGGGGAGTCAAAGAGGTAGTGCAGGGCAATAGTCAGTTCCGTTGTACCGAGATTGGAAGCCAAATGCCCGCCGTTTGCTGCAACGACCTCAAGAAGACGCTGACGCATTTCCGCTGCGAGCTGCGGTAACTGCTCGCGTGTGAGGTGTTTGAGATCATCAGGGCCATTGATGGTGTCAAGCAATGGATACATACGAGACCTTCTACGGGTGGGGCGATAGTGGACTATCGCGTTGTTCGATGTGCAGCGAGGAGCTGCTTATTAATGATCTCCTACATGGAGCAAGTCTGCCACCGGGACTTTTCCTCTAAAAAGAACACCGTGGATGGACAACCTATTCTCAGAGATTGCGTGAGACGACATAATGAGCAATCTGGCGGAGGCGCTCTGCGTGTTCGCCAAACATGTCAAGGGCATGAATAGCCTGTTGGACAAGGTCTGTGGCGTGTTGACGTGATTCTTCAACGCCAAGCAGCGCGGGATACGTCACTTTTTCTTGTTCGGTATCGCGTCCGACTTCCTTGCCGAGGAGGGCGGCATCGCCTTCGACATCAAGAATGTCATCGGCGATTTGAAAGGCCCAACCAATCTGATGCCCATAGGTGCGTAGAGCCTGGATCTGCTCGGGTGTGCCGCCTCCTAAGAGGCCGCCCATGGTCACGGACGCCTCGATCAACGCGGCAGTTTTGTGCTGATGGATATATTCAAGCACCTCAAGGCCGACCTGTTGGCCTTCGGACTCCATATCAATAACTTGTCCGCCAATCATGCCGAAGCTGCCTGCGGCACGTGCCAGACAGTGACTCACTCGGAGTATGACCGGCGCAGGGAAGTGGTCGACGAGCTCCGGGGCGCTCAGCAATTCGAACGCATGTGTCAGCAGGGCATCACCGGCCAGAATCGCCAGAGCTTCGCCGTACACCATATGACTCGTCGGTTTGCCACGCCGATAGGCATCGTCGTCCATGGCCGGGAGATCGTCATGAATCATCGAATATGTATGCACGTATTCCAAGGCGCATGCGGCGGGCAAGACGGCAGTCGTCTCGCCTCCAACGGTTTCGGTTGCTGCCAGCACGAGGATGGGGCGTAGCCGTTTGCCACCGGCGAACATACTGTAACGCATGGCATCCATCAGGCGCGGCGGGTACGCGTCGAGCGGTGGAAGAAGGCGGTCAAGCGCGGCTTCCACACGCTGTTGTTGTTGGCGGAGATATTCCTCTAGCGGCACCATGGTGTGCTGTGTGCCTCCTCAGGCCATGGGGTTGTCATCACCATTATAGTGTGATGGGTCATCGAACGCGAACGGTTCGGCTGCGAGCGTCCCATCGGCTTTGCTTAATAACACATCGATCCGTTTTTCCGCTGCCTGCAGTTGCTGATTGCAGTGCCGGGACAGGGCGACGCCTTCCTCGAAAAATTGCAAAGATTTATCGAGATCGAGATCCTCGGTTTCGAGTGCTTCGACAATTTCCTCAAGACGTTTCAAGGCCTGCTCGAAAGTCGGTTCGGCCATGGCTCGGCTCCTTCTGGTGTATTGCGTCGACTGTACAGGTTAGTTGTCCATCACTCAGGAGCACCTCCACGTGTTGACCGGACTGGAGAGCTGTCGTACTGGACACGATATGCTGCGTCGCCGGATCGCGACAAATACTATATCCGCGTCCAAGTACGGCGAGTGGACTCAAGGAATGCAGGGTATTGCTCAGACCGCTCAGCGTTTTCCGACGGAGCGTCAGTTGGGATTGTACGACGGTGGCAAGCCGGTGTTGGAGAGCGTTGAGGTGCGTGTATACGCGTTGCCAACGGACACGCGGATTCGATCGTGCCAGGGCTTTGATTGCCGTGTGGAGGCGTTTGAGACGTTCCTGGGCATTATTCTGCCAGCCCTTCTCCAGTTGCAGGACCAAATCGTCGACTTGCTGTTGCAAGTTTTCGACCAGCCGATGCGGCTCGCGCAAAGGCCGGCTCGTGGTGAGCGCGTCGAGCGCGGTGCGTGAGCGCTCGAGCGTATAGTGCATGGTCGTGTGCATCCTGGTGGTGAGGGCGGTGAGCTGATGTCGGAGTTCTTCATCGCTTTTCACCACGAGCTCCGCCGCTGCCGAGGGCGTGGGGGCGCGTAAATCGGCGACGAAATCGGCAATCGTGTAGTCGACTTCATGGCCAACCGCAGAAATGATCGGAATGTCCGACGCGGCGATTGCGCGGGCAACGGTTTCCTCATTGAAGGCCCACAGATCTTCGAGCGAGCCGCCACCACGCCCGACAATCAGCACCTCAGGACGGGGCTGAAAGGCGTTAAGGGCAGCAATCCCGCTGGCGATTTCTGCCGCAGCTTCAGAGCCTTGAACACGTACAGGGTAGAGATACAGATGTACATTGGCGCGACGCCGGTGCACGATGTGAATAATGTCGCGGATGGCGGCACCGGTCGGCGAGGTGACAATGCCAATGCGTTGGGGGACGAGCGGTAAGGGTTGTTTGCGTTCCTCGTCGAACAGCCCTTCGTGTAAGAGGCGATCGCGCATCTGCTCAAAGGCCAGTTGGAGCGCACCGACTCCCTTGGGTTCAAGCGTTCTGGCCAGTAATTGGTAATCGCCACGGGGTTCGTAGACCGTCAGACATCCCCCGGCGATCACTTGCATGCCCGACTCAGGCGTGAACGGGAGTTGCCGTAGCGAGGAGCGAAACATCACCGTCCGTAACTGGCTGCGATCATCTTTAAGGGTAAAATAGGCGTGACCACTTTGGACCACACGCCAATTGGAGATTTCTCCCTCGATCCATACCGTGGCGAATGCTTCTTCCAGGAGCTGCTTGACGTCTCTGGTCACCTGGGTAACAGTTAGGATTTGAGGCGAACGTTCATCAGAGAAGGGTAGAGTCACCGTAGGCCTCCATGTGTCCTAGAGTACGCTCCCAAGGGGAAGTCCTTCTAGCGATGTGCCAGGGATATGGACAACCATTCATGATTGTTGGGCCATGGTCCGTGGGCCACGTATCTGAACGTAGTAGAGTACGTGAAGCAGGGCCATCGTACGCTGGCTCATGCCCATTGGAGGTGGCATCGACGCTTCACACCAGGTGGTAGAGTTTGAGAGTGCGCGAATCTTGCTGGGCAGTATATACCGACGAGTCAGCAAATAGCTTATTGATTTATATGCCCCAAGAAAGTACGTCCGCCTGATGGTAGCGTGGGTGGGATGCGCTGTCAAGCGTGCAGACTGAGGCAGAAACCCACGGTTGCGTTCGCTCGGTGGGATGTGGCACAATGCACCCCCTTCTGGCGTGTGATGATGGTCCAGTTGATCGAGCGAGTACGTAATCCGAGTAGAAGGATACGGCGACGACTTGGAGGCATTGCAACAGCGCCCATCGTGTCGTGTTCGGACTCGGAAACGCGTCGGTTGAAACAGCCGCAAGGAGTATGTGCGAGTATTGACTGAGATACGGCGCATGCGGTATGGTTATGCGGCTTTACTTATGTATTCCTGCGACTGTATTCCTGCGACAATGGCGCCGTGCCTACGGAGAGGCATCATGGTGGATACCCCGACAATTCCCGGGCAGCAGCACACCCCGATTCCGGGAACGAAAATCGACGATCAAATTTTTCTCACCCGTGCAGATGAACTGACTGCGTGGGCCCGCCATTATCGTGTGGCGCGTCTCATGAAGTTGGTCGGTATTACCAAACTCTTTAGCTGGGCTCGCCTCTCATCACTGTGGCCCATGACCTTCGGGTTGGCCTGTTGTGCTATTGAAATGATGGCTACTGGTGCGGCGCGATACGACCTCGACCGCTTTGGTGCCGGTGCCTTTCGAGCTACTCCGCGTCAGTCGGATGTGATGATTGTGGCGGGCACGGTGACACTGAAAATGGCAAGTCGTATCCAACGGTTGTATGCGCAGATGCCTGAGCCACGTTTCGTCATTTCCATGGGATGTTGCGCGACATCCGGCGGGCCATATTGGGAACATGGATATCACGTCTTGAAAGGGGTGGACAAGGTGGTCCCTGTCGACGTGTATATCCCCGGGTGCCCGCCTCGTCCTGAGGCGTTGCTCGAAGCGTTTTTGAAGCTTCAAGAAAAAATCCGCACAGGCGCGTTTCACGCGGTGCCCAAAGAGCCGGCAAAATTAGTGCGTCCAGCGCCGCAACTTGCTGCCAAGGCGGCTGCCACGGCTGCGAAGGCGGCGCCGAAGAAAGCTGCTCCACGTAAAGCGACCCCTGCGGCGGCGGAAGCGGCGCCGGCGGAAGTGGAAGTGCCGGCAGAATTGATGAATAAACCTTTTAAGGAATTGACGAAAGAAGAACGTGTCCTTGTTGCGCGGGCACGGTCGCGGGCGATGCGCGCCAAAGCCGGTGTGCCTATACCGGGTGCAGAGGACGCGGCTCCCGCTGCAGCGCCAGCACCAGCTGCGGCTGCTCCTGTGGCGGCTGCTGCCGCTGCCGCACCCGCCGCGGACCCGATGGCGGAGGTGCCGGCGGAGCTGTTGAACAAACCGTTCAAAGATCTCAGCAAGGAAGAGCGCGTTATCGTGGCGCGGGCGCGGTCGCGGGCGATGCGGCTGAAAGCTGGCTTACCGGTGCCGGGGCAGGAGGCTGCCGAGCCTGTCACTGCAGCTCTGGTTACCGAGGAGGAAGACGTTCCAGTGGCGGCTGCTGCCGCTGCCACACCCGCCGCGGACCCGATGGCGGAGGTACCGGCGGAGCTGTTGAACAAACCGTTCAAAGATCTCAGCAAAGAGGAACGGGTGATCGTGGCGCGGGCGCGGTCGCGGGCCATGCGGGCGAAAGCTGGCTTGTTAGTTCCTGAGGCGGCGGAGGGGGCTCCGGCTCCAGCTGCACCTGAAGACGAGGAAGACGAGCCGGTTGCCGACACTAGCGTCGCTGCCAGCGACGAGGGAGCTGGTGATCCGATGGCTGATGTCCCGGCGGACTTGCTGAACAAGCCGTTCAAAGAGTTGACCAAGGAAGAACGCATTATCGTGGCGCGGGCGCGGTCTCGTGCCGTGCGGGCTAAGGCTGGCAAGCCGGTCGGTGGCGCTGATGCGTAATGATTATGTGTAGGCCGGCAGGAACGCTTGTGCCAGCCTTTGACTTTCTACAAGGGTGAGCCATCGTGACCGCGGAGGAGATTCATCAGCAGTTGCAGGAAAGATTTGCGGAGCACATGCGCGCTTTCGACGGTGAAGCGCGCGATCCGTATGTCGTGGTCGAGGCCTCGGCCATACATGAAATTGGAGCATACCTTCGGCATGATCCGGACTTACAGTTCGACTTGCTTATGTGTTTAAGCGGCGTCGACTATGGGCCGGAGAAAACGCTGGGGGTTGTCTATCATTTGTTTTCGACCACCTTGCGCCATTACATCACGGTGAAAGTGGAGATTGCACGTGAGGGCGGTGTGGTACCGACCGTCTCCGATATCTGGCGCACGGCTGAGTGGCACGAACGCGAAGCCTATGATTTGTACGGTATGCAGTTCGAGAATCATCCTGATCATCGGCGTATTTTGTTGCCCGATGATTGGGAGGGACATCCGCTGCTGAAAGATTATGAAGTGCAGGAATTCTATCATGGTATTCGCGTGCCGTACACCGGCGATCCGTCGAATGTCGGCATGGAAGTGTATCGCACGCAGGACCAGGAGCCAACCTAAGCAAGGACGGGGGTATGCGCGAGTATTTTGTAAACATCTGGCAAGGCATTTGGACGCCGCTAGTTGGTATGCGCTTGACCTGGAGGCGGTTGTTTACGCCGTCTGTAACGTTGCAATATCCGGAGGAACGGTGGGAATTACCGCCGAATTCTCGCATGCAACTCTTCGTCAATATGGACGACTGTATTGGCTGTGCCCAATGCGAGCGGGCTTGTCCGGTCAATTGTATTACGATCGAAACCATCAAAGCGATTCCGGATGAGGTCGAGGAGACGACGACCGGGCATAAGAAACGGTTGCATGTTCCCGTCTTCGATATCGATATGGCGAAGTGCTGTTATTGCAATCTGTGCACGTATCCCTGCCCCACCGAATGTATTTATATGACGCCGAGTTTTGAGGACGCTGCGCCCGACCGCTTTGACCTCTTGTATCGCTTCACGCAAATTGCTCCTGAGCAGGCTGTAGAGCTGCAGGAGAAAGCCCGGAAGTTTGATGAGGAAGAAGAAGCGAAGAAGGCCGCGAGAGAACAAGAAAAAGCTGCGGCTGCAGCGGCAAGCGAATAGCACGGCGATAGGAAGCGAGCATGAGTCCAGCACTACAGGAAACCGTCGGCAACGAGTTCCGTCTCAGCTATGAGCGCCAAGGGGATGACCTTATCCTGCAAATGGGACCGCAGCATCCGAGTACGCACGGGGTGTTGCGTCTCGAGTTGGTGATGGACGGCGAACTCGTAAAGAAAATCACGCCGCACATCGGCTATCTGCATCGCTGTTTTGAAAAGCATGCGGAAGCGATGACCTACCCGCAGGTCATTCCCTACACGGATCGCATGGATTACCTCGCGGCGATGAGTATGGAATTGGGTTATGTCCTCACCGTCGAAAAGTTGATGGGCCTCACGGATTTGCCTGACAGGTTGCATTATATCCGTGTCATCGTGGCTGAATTGCAACGCATTGCGAGTCATCTCCTGGCCATCGGTACGTTTGGTCTCGATGTCGGCGCGATTACGCCCTTTTTGTGGTGCTTTCGCGACCGAGAGAAAATTCTCGATTTATTTGAATGGCTCAGCGGGGCGCGACTCCTGTACAACTATCTCTGGATCGGTGGTGTCATGGGGGATTTCCCCACCGGTTATGAGAAGGGAGTGCTGGAGTTTGTGGATTATTTTGAGCCGCGCGTTCGTGAGCTGAATGATCTCTTGTCGTTCAATAAAATTTTTATCGAGCGGACGGCGAACATCGGCGTTATATCCCCGGACGTGGCGATCAGTTACGGGATTGGCGGGCCGAACCTCCGAGGCAGCGGGGTACGGTGGGATATGCGGAAGGAAGAGCCATACTGTGTGTATGATCGCTTTGAGTTCGATATTCCTGTGGGAACGGGCGAGTTCGGGACGTTAGGTTCGGCATGGGATCGCTATATCGTGCGTGTGCGGGAGATGATCGAATCGGTCAAGATTGTGCGGCAAGCGATTGACCAACTGCCGAGTGGCGATCCAAACGGCGGCATGCCGCGACGTGTACGTCCACCTGAGGGCGATGCGTACATGCGGACGGAATCACCGCGTGGCGATATTGGGTTTTATCTTGTCAGTGATGGTTCAGAGAATCCGTTCCGTTGTAAAGGCCGTTCGCCGTGTTATACCGCGATCAGCGCTATCGATGATATCGGGCGCAATAGCCTCATTGCGGATGCTGTCGCGGTTGTCGGTAGCTTGGATATTGTGTTGGGGGAGATTGACCGATAAAGTTCTCCCGGCGTACATGCCAGCGGCACGAGTAGCTGCCTTACGTCATAACGTCATAGAGAAGGCCCGACTCAGTTCAATGCATACTGAGTCGGGCCTTTTGTCGTTCGTATGCAGCCGTCACCGTGTCTATTGCAGGGTGTCTATCGGTGTGTGCGATAATGTGCCAGGGCGGCCTTGACTGCGTCTTCGGTCAAGACGGAGGCATGGACTTTCTGAGGCGGTAAGCCATTGAGCGCGTTGTTGACCATGACGCGGGTGAACTGGCCTGCCTCATCAATGGTTTGTCCCACAAGCATTTCTGTGGTAATGGAGCCCGCTGCAATAGCCGCCGGGCAGCCCATCGTTTGAAACTTCGCTTCGACGATACGATCCCCTTCGATGCGGAGAAAAAGACGCATTATGTCCCCGCACGCCGGATTGGAGACTTCAGCGGTGGCATCGGCATCTTCGATGATACCGATATTGCGTGGATGCTCAAAGTGTTCCTGCACTTGATCCGAGTACATGCGGTGTATCCCTGTGCGTGCGCCTATGACGCGATGGTGGAGTCAAAGGCGCGGGCATTGTTGACAATGCCTGGCAAAATCTCCAGAACATAATCAATGTCTTCACGGGTTGTTGAACGCCCCAGGCTCAAGCGAAGCGCGCCAAGGAGATACTTCTCCGGCAGGTGTAAGGCTTGGAGGACGTGCGACGGTTCGAGGGAGCCGGAACTGCAGGCTGAGCCTGTGGAGACAGCAACCCCCTGCAAATCCAAGCCCATGAGTAAGGTTTCCCCTTCGACATCGGCAAAGGCGACATTGGTTGTGTTTGGCAGACGCGCTACCTGCGCGCCTTGAATACATACGGCGGGAATGCGTTCAAGAATCCCATGCTCGAGGTGCTGTTGGAGGTGCTGTTGGCGTTCCCACTCCGTGTGCATGTCCCTTACAGCCAGGGTACAGGCGGCTCCCAAACCCACGATACCGGCGACATTTTCGGTGCCGGCGCGCAGCCCGCGCTCTTGATGGCCGCCGTAGAGCAGTGGCCGTAGCGTCGACGAGGAGCGCACATACATCCCGCCAATACCTTTCGGGACATACAGTTTGTGCCCCGAGAACGAGAGAAAATCCACCCCAAGCTCATCCACGCTGAGTGGCATCTTGCCGAAGCTTTGGACGGCGTCAGTGTGCATCAGAATACCGCGTGCATGGGCGATCTCGGCGATCTCGGTGATAGGCTGAATCGTACCGATTTCGTTGTTGGCATGCATAATCGAGACGAGAATGGTGTCGTCTGTGAGCGCCTCCTGCACTGCCTGCGGATCGATGACCCCCTGCGCGTCGACGGGCACATAGCTGATGGTAAAACCCTGTCGGGCCAGGTGCGCGCAGGTATCAAGCACTGCCGGATGCTCGATGCAAGAGGTCACGATGTGTCGGCCGCGTGCTTCCAGTGCTGCCGCGACACCTTGCACAATGGTGTTGTTGGCCTCGGTACCGCCGCTACAAAAGACGAGGGACGAGGGCGGCGCACCGAGCAGTGTTGTCACATGATCGCGGGCTTCGTCAAGTAGCACACGCGCTTGCCGTCCATAGCGATGCACGCTTGACGGATTACCAAAGGCGGCGTGGTAGCATTGCTGCATGGCGTCCAGGATTTCGGGATGTGGCGGCGTGGTCGCGTTGTGATCGAGATAGACATGACGCATTGGCGTGATAGTTCCTTACACAGGGCGAACGCTTGGACAACTGCGCGGTTCATCATAGCGAAGCCCCGAGAAAGCTGTCAAGCAGCGCAGAATAGACTATGAGCTTAGGCGTCCCGTTGTAGCTCTTCAACGTGGACGGCAACGCTCTGTCCAAGCGCATCCAGATTATATCCCCCCTCCAGCACTGAAATCAGCCGCTGGTTACTACATGCCGCGGCAATCTCCTTGACCACCTGCGTCATACGCCGATATCCTTCTTCAGTGACTTGCATTTGGGCCAGCGGGTCTGCCTGATGGGCATCGAAACCGGCCGAGATCAAGACACAATCCGGCCGATACTCCAGTGCCCGTGGTAACAACTGCTGCTCAAAGACGTCAATGTAGGTGGCGTCCCCGGTTCCTGGCGAGAGGGGTACGTTCAGGGTGTAGCCCGTCCCACGCCCTTGCCCGGTTTCAGTGCTCGCGCCGGTACCCGGATAGAAAGGGTATTGGTGGGTACTGAAATACAACACGCTTGGATCGTCTTCAAAAATATGCTGGGTACCATTGCCATGATGCACATCCCAGTCAATAATCAAGATATTGTCTAATCCATGGTGCTGTTGGAGATAGCGCGCCAGAATGGCTACATTGTTGAATAGGCAAAACCCCATGGGCCGATGGGCCTCCGCGTGATGCCCCGGAGGCCGCACAGCACAAAACACGTGTGAGAGTTGGCCTGCGATCACTGCATCGGCAGCAGCGAGCATCCCGGCCACAGCCTTTAAGGCGACGGTGTACGAATCACGACAGGTAATGGTATCAGGGTCAAGTGCGGCGTAGGCGTGCTCGCGCGTTGTTTCGACGGCACGGATATGGGCTTGTTCATGGACTCGCGCCACCCAGGATGCAGAATCGTGGGTGATATCAAGGGATGACAACGGCTGTACGTTGTCGCTGGTCTCGAGACTTTGGATGACGGATTCGAGTCGGCCGGGCCGTTCCGGGTGTTGTGGGCCGGCATCATGCTTGAGATAGTCGGGATGATACACCAGACCTACCTGCATAAAATTTCTCCTGAGAGCGACGGTCGTCTATATGATGGCGTGTCGAGTATAGCTTTCTACTCCTTGCGCGGCAATGCCTCGGGCGCAATACACGGTGATAACACATGAAAGCCATGGTTCTTGCTGCAGGTTTCGGCACACGTATGCTGCCGTTGACGGAGCGTGTACCGAAGCCACTCTTTCCTTTGATGTCCCAGCCGCTTCTCACGTCTGTGCTGTGGCAACTTCGTAGTGCAGGAGTGGAGGAAGTGGTGGTCAACCTGCATCACCATGCGGTACAGCTAGCGCAATGGCTCGGAGATGGTCAGCAATGGGACTTGCAGGTGCATCAATCGTACGAGCCGGAAATTCTCGGTACCGCAGGTGCGATGAAACGAGCTGCGACACTTTTGCACGATGCACCGTTTATCATGCTGAATGCCGATGTGGTCATCGATATCGATCTCGCGGCCGTGTGGCGCTGGCACTGTGAGCATGACGCGAGTGTAACCATGGTGGTCAGACCAGATCCGGCAGCGCGTCAGTATGGTGCCGTTATCGTTGATACCACAGACCATGTCCGTTGTATCAATGGTCGGCCGTATACAGACGTTGCTGGGGAGGATACCGTTTTTACCGGTGTGCAGGTGGTTTCACCGCACGTACTAGACCGAATTCCGCGGGACTGTCATGTGAGTACGACGGCTGAGACCTACCCTGAGTTGATCGCTCGTGGTGAGCGGGTCGTGGCCTATCGGCATACAGGGTATTGGATGGACGTCGGTGTGCCCGAGCGTTATCTCCAAGCCCATTGGGACATCTTGGACGGGAAACGTGAGGCAGACTGCTTACGGTATACGCCGCCCGACACGCGTATTATCCGTACGCCAGCCGAAGCCCGCGCGGTTGGCGCGGCACGCCTTGTGCCCCCGGTCGCGCTTGGACAGGAGGTCTCGCTGGCGCCGAACGCGTATATCGGGCCCTATGTCGTACTTGGCAAGGGATGCTGCGTTGAGGCTGGTGCTGAGGTGCGAGAGAGTGTCCTTTGGGAACATGTGACGGTGGGAGCCAATGCCTCCATACGGCGGACCATTGTTGCAGACGCGTGCCGTATCCCGGCTGCCAGTGCATGGGACAACACTGTCTGCCAGGTCTAACAAAGGAAGCGAACATGCCGACTGCTACGATGTTGCACGTTGAGACGGTTCAACCCTGGCTTACTAGCCTTTTTCCGCACACGCAGCCCCCCCTCGCTGTGACCCCCCTTGCAGCAGATGCCTCGACGCGTCGCTACTATCGGGCGCGGTGGGATGAAGCACAGCAGGCTCACCCTGCCTCATGTATCGTCATGGTCTGCGAACCCTGGCAGGACAACGAGACGCCGGATTTTCTCGCCGTGGCCCGGCATTTGCGTGCGAGTGGCGTCCGCGTGCCCGACGTGTATGGCATTGCACCGGCTCAGGGGTGGATGTGTCTGGAAGATTTCGGTGACCGTACGCTTGCTGCAGCATGGAAACAGGGTGCCGCCACGGAGCGGCTGGTGTGGGGACAGCGTGCCATGCAAGCCTTAGTATACATGCATGCAGCTGGAACACAGCAGCAGGATGCGGCATGCCCGGCGTTTCAGTCGGCGTTCGATGTCCCCAAATTGTTGAGCGAATTGCAATTTTTCCGCCAACATGCCATCGAGGGATTCTGGCAGCAGCCGCTGACGGACGAGGAGCGTGTTGCCTTCGATGCTGCATGTGAGCCGTTATGTACATTCTTAGCGGAGCAGCCACGGTAT
>CAJIAL010000801.1_pt1 | contig 12949 bp, 11 predicted proteins | sample 9199091 | NCBI WGS metagenome assembly CAJIAL01 (sample SAMEA7708270, study PRJEB35096) | sediment metagenome | biome: marine neritic benthic zone biome [ENVO:01000025]; feature: sediment [ENVO:00002007]; material: shallow marine sediment [ENVO:03000034] sea grass bed [ENVO_01000059] ... | reverse complement strand
GGTTCAGATACCGACGCTGCGGGCCGTTTAAGGCGCCGGTGCGCAGGGCGTCGAGGATCTCGACAAAGATGAGGTCGCGCTGGCGGTAGACTTCAGTCAGCTCCACCCGCGCCACGTTGGCCTTGGCATAGGCATGGGCATCAAAAAAATAAGGACTGGCGTAGACCGTCTCAAACAGCGCTTGCTCGTCCTTGGGCACCACGGGTGGCAACTGGTAGAGGTCGCCAATAAATACCATTTGAACCCCGCCAAACGGCTGCCCCTCATAGCGGCCATTGAGCCGGAGGAATTTCTCGATGCAGTCGAGCAGATCCGCTCGTACCATGGAGATTTCATCGATGATGATCATGTCGAGCTGCTTGTAGATCGCGCTCTGCCCCCTGGGGCGGGAGCGGACTTTATCCAAGGTGATGCCGGGCCGGAAGCCAAAGAACGAGTGGATGGTTTGACCGCCCACAGTGACGGCGGCCACGCCGGTCGGGGCCAGCACGACAAGTTTTTTGGATGTGGTCTGGCGGAAATGCTGAAGCAAAGTGGATTTGCCAGTGCCCGCTCGCCCCGTGAGAAACAGATGGGCCGAGGTGGTTTCCAGGCTCTCCAGAACCTGTTGGCCCTCCGCGTTGAAGGTCAAGGCCGATTCAGGTTGCGACGGTGTTGAGGTGGACATGGGTATTTTTACTCACCTTTGGGCAGGGGCGGGATAGTGTATACCTTTTTTCGCGAATTCACTTCGGGCCAAAATAGCCATCCTTGAACGGACTGCAAGATAAGCTCTTACGGATGCCCAAAACGTAGGAAGAAAAATTCGCGAAAGATTCCGTACACAACCGTGCCCCATGACCCCTAGCCGTTTGTGCAGTTGTCCAGATCAAAGTGTTTCACACCGGTGGAACCGGAGCGGCCGTCAACGGAGCATCGTTGACGGCCGGGGTATCCGACTCTCGCTAGTCCAGGACCGCCATGGCCTCGATCTCGACCATGAAGTCGGGATGCGAGAGACGGCTGATGCCGATCGTGGTGCTGGCCGGCAAGGCTCTGAAGTACTCCATGCGGACATCTGGGTGCCGGAAAAATTCGTCGATATCGGTCACGTACGTCGTGGTCTTGACGACATCATCCCAGGTGGCACCAGCGGCGGCCAGGGCGGCGTTGATGTTCTCGCCCACCTGACGTATTTGCGCCGCCATATCACCCACCCCGACCGTATGGCCGTCGCGGTCTCTGGGCACTTGCCCGGAGATAAACACCAGGCGCTTGCCTTCCACCGACACGGCGTGGGAGTATAGGAGGTGCCCACCCACCACGCGCTTGGCCAGGGTGTCGGGATGACAATTCTCTCGTGGCATGGCAGTCTCCTACGCCTTAGGGCCAATTCCTAGCTCTTCCGCATGAGGCTTCAGGGCGTCGATGATGAATGTAATATGCGCGCCGAGGTCGACGCCGAGAAGGTTGGCACCAGCTTGTACTTCATCGCGCTCGACTTTGGCTGCAAAGGCTTTGTCTTTGAGTTTTTTCCGCACGCTTTTAGCGGTGAGTGTGCTGACCCCTTCCGGTCGTACCAGGCATGCCGCGATAATAAACCCGGTGAGCTCATCGCAGGCCAACAGAGCGCGATCCAATGGCGTTTCGTAGGGCACATTCCATTTGGTGTAATGGGCAGACACCGCGTGGGCGATTTCCGGCTCGCCACGTTCCTCGAGCCAGGCGAGCGTGCGATGCGGGTGCTCTGCAGGCCACTGCTCGTAATCCGCATCGTGGAGCATCCCCGCAATGCCCCATTGCTCCACGTCCTTGTCGCCCTCGCCGTACTGATGTGCCGCACGGCGCATCACGATCTCGACCGCGCGCGCGTGTTTGCGGAGCGAGTCGGTCTTGGTCCAGTCGCAGAGAAGATCCCAGGCTGCTTCACGCGTCAGCATGTCAACACATTCCTCCAATAAAGCGATGTCTCGTTTGGAGGGGACAGATAACCATCTATCCCCCCAGTGTTACGCGGCTTAAGCCTCCGACGCCTGCAGGAGGGCGACTTCGGATGCAACCGCCGTACCTTTGAAAAAGTCACATTCCACCGGATTGAGTGGTTCGGAGTTTCAACCACGCACGGCTTTGGGGCATGAATCAGGGAAACACGTAGGACAGCAACGCGTTAGGTTTTTTGCGTTCAATCGACAAACGTCATGAATCTAACAAGTTGTCTACATGCATGCACCAAAGTCGGCTGCTGGGTTCTATTGACTTAGACTTTCCGAAATACGCGGACGTCCGTCTCCGTGTGATACGCCACCAGAATCGCTCCCTCCGCCGCCACCGCATCAAACAGCTCCTGCATCAGCGCTTGCTCTTCCGCCCACGGATAGGCAAAAAACATGCCGATCTCGGTGACGGCGATCTCCATGCCGTCGTAGCGCAGTGGCCCCCTGGCCTCGTTGTCGTGGTCGCTCAACGACGCGGGCGTCACCAAGGCTGCCCCGCCAACGCCCGCGTACGCGTCATAGCCCGCGGGGAACATACTGGTGCAGAGGATCTGCACCGGAATCCCCAGGCGCCGCGCTATCGCGCTCGAGAGCCGCACCAGCTCCTCTTCGATCTCAAGACCGTAGGCCTCGTACCCGAGCAAGGAGGCCAGACACGTCGCCGTGCCAAATCCACTCCCCCACTCGCAGAATATCCGCGTGGGTGGCAGGTGTCGTGTGGTGACTTCCGCCAAGGCCGCAAACACCCGCTCCGGCACACTCGGCACGAATCGTGGCGCCTCGTGGTCGTCAGTGTCGGCAAAAAACCGCTCCCAGCCGCGACTACAGGTCTCAATGAGTCGCGCCACGGTGTCCGAGATGCCCGCCTCTGGTCCTTCCAGTGCTATCGCTTCAATCGCCATCGACCCTCCTGTCCACCATGCCGCGCGGCACTGCCCAGGCGACCATGAGGCACCGCCTGCGGGTGTGCATTGGGCCTGGTCGGCCGCCCTGTGTCCTGCGGGTGCGGCTTGCGCAGGACAGCACCCCACGTGTGACGGTTTGACCCCTCCGGCGCTCCGTCCGACGGGGCGGCTTCACCTCGGCGTGGATGGCCCGGTGTGTCCCAGCAAGGCCGCTGTCGCCATGGTCATGCTGCGGCGTGCGTCGATACCTCTGGCCTGTGCCCGTTGCGCGCGTCTAGGACGATGCATGCGGTTGTCGGAGGAGTGCCACCACTATGCCCTGGCCTCCTAAATAACCTGAGTTCGGGATAAGCGAGAGGGCCTTGCCAGCCCACAAGGACCAGCATATGGTGGCTGTATCGACCAAGATGCAGCCTCAATCCAACGGAGGTCCCTATGAGCCAGCTGATCGCCATGTTCTGCGATATCGATGACTTTTGCAAGGTCTTTGAGCCGATCTACAGGCAGCGTCTGCTCCACAGTGGCCAGCGCCAGCGGATGCGCCAGAGTCAGCTGAGCCTGAGCGAAATCATGACGATTATGGTCTATTTCCACGCCAGTCACTACCGCGATTTCAAGCACTATTACACTGAGTATGTGGCGAACCATCTGCGTTCGTATTTCCCGGCTCTGGTGAGCTACAGCCGCTTTGTCGAGCTGATGCGTCGTGCCCTGGTGCCGCTTTGCACCTATCTGCACACCCGCAAAGGCCGCTGCACTGGCATCACCTTTGTCGATTCCACCCCGCTGGCGGTGTGTCATACCAAGCGCATCGGTCGCCACAAAGTCTTCGACGGCTATGCCACACGGGGCAAATGCTCCATGGAGTGGTATTTTGGCTTTAAACTGCACCTGATGGTCAATGACCAGGGCGAGCTCTTGGCGTTCCGGGTGAGCCCGGGTGAGGTCGATGACCGCGACCCGGTGGAGCGGATGGCCGAGGACCTGTGGGGCCATCTTTATGGCGATCGCGGGTACATCTCCAAGGCCCTTCACGACGCGTTGTTGGCGAACGGTCTGAAGTTGATCACGTTGATTCGACGCAATATGGACCAGCGGGCGCATTTGAACAATAATGGAAAGCCTCTGATAATTGCTCAAATGCGCCCGCTGGTCCGGGGTGAAGTCTATTGTGAGAGCTTGGGTTGAAGGTCGTAACGTCAAAAAACTCGAACGTGTCATTTCACCAGCATTTAGCCTACCGTCGTCCATTTGTTTTCCACGCCGTTCTGCTTCATACTCAACGTCAATTGAGAAGCCGAGGCGGAGGTGAAGAAACCATGGATTGGAAACAACTTTTGGCCTACATTTCAGGGTCTGTTGAAGAGGAACTCCTGCTGCGCATCGAGTATCTCGTTGCGGAAAATCGTATCTTACGCGACCAAATCACGGGACGCGTCCATCTGACGGACGCCGAACGCCGGACCCTGGCCGAGATCGGCAAGAAGCTGAGCAAGCAGGCGTTGGAAGACGTGGCCAGTATCGTCAAGCCAGACACCATCTTGGCGTGGCATCGCAAGCTGGTCGCGCAGAAATTCGATGGCTCGAAGCAGGGCAAAGCACTCGGACGTCCCCGGATCGACCCCGAGCTGGAAGCGCTGGTGCTGCGAATGGCGCGAGAGAACCGTTCGTGGGGTTATGACCGTATTCAAGGCGCGTTGAAGCATTTGGGGTATACCATCAGCGATCAAACCGTGGGCAATATTCTCAAGCGCCATGGCCTTCCGCCGGCCTCCGAGCGCAAGAAGACCACCACCTGGAAAGAATTTATCCAATCTCATCTGGACGTGTTAGTGGCCACTGATTTTTTCACCACGGAGGTCTGGACGTGGTGCGGCCTGGTGACGTATTACATCCTCTTTTTCCTGCATGTCGGGCGTCGCCGTGTCTACATCGCTGGTGTGACGCCACATCCCAACGCCGCGTGGATGCAGCAGATCGCCCGCAATGAAACGATGGAGGCGTGGGGCTTCCTCAAGCCCGGCCAGTACCTGATCCACGATAGAGATGGCAAATACTGCCCGGCTTTTCAAGACATCATCGACAATGCAGGCATCAACCGGGTGCTCCTGCCCCCGCGATCGCCCAATTTGAACGCTTTCGCGGAGCGGTGGGTGCGCTCGGTCAAAGGGGAGGTGCTGTCCAAGCTGATCTTGTTTGGGGAGTGCGCACTGCGGCATGCGCTCAAAGAATATACGACCCATTTTCATGAGGAGCGTCCTCACCAGAGCATCGGGAATGTGATCCCGTTTCCTACGAGTCCAGCCGCCAATGATCGTGAAGGGCCTATGCAGTGCCATGAGCGACTTGGCGGACTGCTGAAATACTACGAGCGCAAGGCCGCATGAGTTTTTTGGCCCTTCGGGTGATTCGGCATATCGACACGGTCCTGCGGGAATTCGGGTCTGGCCTGGCGGATGTGATTAAACTCGTTGCGTTCTATGCCAACGATGGCCGAGTTGATGAAGCGGCGTTTCTCGCCGAGATTGGACGGCATGTCCGAGCTTACACCGATCTATCAGCGGGCGCAGGGCCGGCTATCAGTCTCGTGCCCCTGCCGTGCTTGGCCTTGCCTGGGATGATGGTGGAAATCGAGGCCATCTCATGGTGTCAGTCGAAACAGTGGCGATAACAAGAACCTGACGCCTGTGATCCGCAAAACCAGGAATTACCTGTGTTTCTGTGTCTTGAACTAATATGATCAACATCTATGATCACTCTATATCGAGCCACTTACAGTTCGACACGAGCACTAGGAGCGCTGATAATAGAAGCCCATTCCGTCACCGTAACTGTTGACATCGCTGTGGGTGACGAAGATTTGAAACTGTTGACACCGAAGGGGCGAAGCGTACCCCTGAACCTCCTCTAGAAATAGATGTAGGAAGGAATCGTGGCAGATTACTATAAACTTAAAGTTGAGCCGATGACAGAGGAGACATTTGGGCCTTATGGCGTCTTAATGGACGCAAAGGAGCAGCCCAAAGACCATCGTGAGTTCTTCCCCATCGATTTTCAGGTGGACGGCAGAACGACGCTCAACGTCATCTGGCAACCTCAACAAGGCATTCGATTTACCAAGCTGGAACGCCATTTTGGGGTGACTCAGGGCTTTGTGCAGCTGAGCGGGGCGCCAGCGGTGGTGTGCGCGGCTGCGCCCACCGACTTGACCGACCCGGAGGCAATCCCTGCACCGGATCAAATCCACGCGTTTCTCATCAATCCCGAAACGGGATACACGTTCCACCGAGGCACGTGGCATTCACTCGACCGGTTTCTCCTGGCCCCTCCGGGAGGGACTTTCATGATTTTGAATACGGCTCCCAATCCAACGCAGATCGTGGATTACCAAAACAACAGCAGTATGACGTATCCCGATCTCGAAACGCAGGAAAACCCAGTCGTTGTTGAGCTGAAGCAGAACTATGGCATCACGTTTGAGCTGACGTTATAAAACAATTAGCCAGGCTCAGAGAACCTACACGCCCAATTGTAAAACTCGCAACCGCTCTCTAAGCTGACGCCATGATCGACATGGTCACGTATCTGAACGCGTATCACGATCGATGTTTGAGAGGACTTCATCATGCTCTTCTATGACAATCTATCAGAATTCATCGCCAAACAGAGTGAAAAACTCCAACAATTGAAACACGCAAACATCCCCGAAGTGGGCGTCATACTCGATGTTCTCGGGCCCAATGACAATCAAGATCGGGAGGCCAATCCTGGGCGTCATTCGGTGACCCAGCTGGTGGATCAGCTCACGATTGACTGCTACGGTATTAAAGGTGATCGACATCGCGGTCTCACCCGCCCTTCGACCGGGCGGGAGGCCCCGCTCTATAAACGAACGGGTGTGGCGATTGTCAACCGGCGTCAGCTGTTTGCTGTCTCGCCTTATGAGTGTGATCTGTTGAGCCAGCGTCTCGAGGTGGATATTACCCCCCAACTGCTCGGCGCCAATCTGGTCATCGGCCGAGAGGACGGGGCCGACTTTTGCCTTTCAGACGTGCCTCTCAACACCTATTTTGTCATTGCCCCAGCCGACGCCGTGGCGCCAGAGCAACCTCCCATCGCGACGTTGATTCACTACATTCAGCAAAAGGGGTGTGGTCGTACGGGGCAAGCGGTTGCGACCGCCTATGGAGACGCTGCCTTGACGAAACAGTTCGTCGCCCATGCGGAGCATCACCGCGGTATTCTGTGCAGTGTGGAATATCCGGTTGAGTCGTCTGCTGTTCTCAAACGAGGTCAAAAAGTCTTTTTCAAATTTCCAATGGGTAGTTGTTACTGACGAAGTCCATTCTGAATCAAACCGAGACTACTCGGTACATAAAGCAAACGGTGGAAGCCCCACTGAGGCGGCCGGAACCGGAAAGGGAGCGAAGGGACGGACTGAGGCGTCGACATGGGGCGAAAGTCGCCGGCAAACCGCGACTCCCCGGACCTATGGCTACTGCGCCTGTCCTCGACCCTACCAGGGGCTTCTCGGCTATTTTTCGGTGACGCCGGTCCGGCTGGTTGACCCATCGCCGAGTCAGCCTATAATACGGGCTAGCGCAGCGTATGGCTCGGCGCCTGAGGGGCCCCAGCTGTGTTCGGCCTTAGCCTGTTGCCAAGGAGTACAAGGAATGGCCTCACTCGAAGAGCGTTACGCACAGAAGTTTGCGCAGTCGATGGCGTGGTACCAACGCGGCCAGTCACTTTTTGCGGGGGGGATTACCCATCAAACTCGGTTTACGTCGCCGTTTCCCGCCTACATTGAGCATGCCGAAGGCCCCTACAAGTACGATGTGGATGGTAACCAAATTATCGACTATGTGATGGGCAACGGCTGTCTGCTCATGGGGCACAATCCCCCTGAAATCGCCGAGGCGGTTGCGACCCAGGCAAATCGCGGGACCCATCTCGGCGGCGCAACCACCCACGAGGTGAGATATGCCGAGGCGGTGAAGCGCCTGATGCCCACTTTAGAGCGCGTGCGGTTTACGTGCTCGGGCACTGAGTCGACCTACTTGGCGTTGCGCTTGGCTCGCGCCTATACGGGTAAAACCAAGCTGGTGAAGTTTCACGAGCACTACCACGGCTGGCACGATTACGCCACCCCTGAATCGGGTCAGGGGCTGGGCGGCGTGCCAAAGGCGATTCAGGACAACATCCTGGTGGCTCCAACTAACGCCAAGGCGGTGGACCGGATATTAACAGATGATGACGACATCGCAGCCGTCATCGTCGAGTGCAACGGCGCGCACTATGGCACTTACCCCTTGCCGAATCCGCAATTTCTGCAAGACATGCGTGAGGTGACGGCCGGGCACGGGGTCGTCTTTATTATGGATGAGGTGATCACGGGATTTCGTCTGTCGCCTGGTGGGGCGCAGGTGCGCTGGGGCATCGAGCCCGACCTGAGCACCATGGCCAAGATCGTCGCGGGTGGCCAGCCGGGTGGGGCGGTGGGCGGTCGCGCAGACATTATGGAACTCATGGCCTTCAGAGATGACCCCGAGTGGAACGCCGCCCACCGCGTCTCGCAGGGCGGAACCTTTAATGCCCAACCGGTGACAGCTGTTGCCGGGACTGCCATGCTTGAGGCGATTGCCAACCGCGATGTCAATGCCAGGGCGGATGCGATGGCCCAGCGCCTGAAAGCGGGACTGAATGAGGTGTTCAGGCAGCAAGATGTCATTGGGCATGCGCACGGCATCGCCTCGATTATTCACGTGACGCTGGGGGCGGACTGTGATTGTGACCGCAACCTCTGTACCCTGCCGTATGCTGATATTGCGGCGACGATGCCGGTCACCAAGACCCGCGCCCTGAGACAGGCCATGTTGGTCAACAACGTGGATATGATGGGCGGCCGAGCCTTCCTGGTCTCTGCTGCTCATGACGAAGCGGTGATTGACCAGACAGTGGCTGCTTTCTCCCAGTCTCTCACAGATTTGAAAGCAGAAAGCGCTATCTAAGAATAGTGAGAAGTACAGGGGGAGGTAGATATGGCTGTTGCACAGGCGGTTTCGCCGCAACGGGACTTCGATGTCATTGTGGTGGGAGCCGGTATGGCCGGGCTCTACGCACTCTGGAAGCTGCGGCAGATGGGCGCTACGGCTGTGGCCCTGGAGGCCGCCGATGATGTGGGGGGCACCTGGTATTGGAACCGGTATCCCGGTGCGCGATGCGACATCCCTACCACGGACTATGCCTACAGCTTTGATCCGGAGCTCGAGAAAGAGTGGACGTGGTCTGAGAAGTACGCCACCCAGCCGGAGATCCTGAGCTATCTCCAGTACGTCGCGGACAAGCACGATCTGCGCCGCGACATTCGCTTCTCTACCCGGGTGGAGCACGCCGCGTGGGATGAGGCAGCCTCCTGCTGGCAGATACGCACGCAGAATGGCGAAACGATCACGGGCCGCCATTACATCATGGCCACGGGCTGCCTGTCTGCGCCGAAGTCTCCTGACGTCGAAGGGGTCGACCGCTTCGCTGGCTCGGTGTACTTCACGAGCCGCTGGCCTCACGACGGCGTCGACTTCACGGGCCAGCGAGTTGCCGTCATCGGCACGGGCTCCTCGGGCATCCAGGCCATCCCGCTCATCGCCAAGGAGGCGAAAACGCTGACCGTCTTCCAACGCACGCCGAACTTCTCAGTTCCCGCAGGAAACGGGCCGATCCCACCGGAGATGAAGGCCGCCTTGGACGCCGATACATCAAAGTATCGCGAGGAGGCGCGGTGGTCTCGCATCGGCGTGCCGCTGCCGGTCGCGGCCGAGGGCGCTTTGCAGGTATCGGATGCGGAGCGTGAGCGCCGCTTCGAAGCTGGCTGGCAGGAAGGGACGCTGTTCGGCCCCTTTTCCCAGTTCAGCGACATTGTCGTCAATCCGATGTCCAATGAACTCGCGTCCGAGTTTGCACGGAACAAAATCCGCGCGAAGGTGAACGCCTCCGAGGTGGCCGAGGCCCTCTGCCCGTACGATTATCCGCTCGCCACCAAGCGCATGTGCCTCGACACAAACTACTACGAGACGTTCAACGAGCCGCATGTGAAGCTGGTCGACCTGCGTCAGGATCCGATCTCTTCGATTACCGAAATCGGTATTGACACGGCATCCGGAAGCCACGACTTTGACGCCATTGTCTTCGCCACCGGCTTTGATGCCATGACTGGCGCCATCGTCAACGTCAACATCTCTGGCCGCGATGATCAGAAGCTCAAGGAGGTTTGGCAAGAGGGGCCGAAAACCTACCTTGGCCTCATGACGGTTGGGTTCCCGAATCTGTACATGGTGACTGGACCACAGAGCCCGTCGGTCCTTTCCAACATGTCGGTTTCCATCGAGCAGCATGTCGAATGGATCTGCGACGCCATCGCCCATATGCGAGCGAGCGGCTACGACACTATCGAGCCAACCCAGACCGCCCAGGATGGCTGGGTGCAGTACAACACTGACTGGGGGGATATCACGCTCTTCCCCAGAGCGAACTCCTGGTACATGGGGGCCAACGTTCCCGGCAAGCCACGGGTGTTCCTGCCCTTCGTCGGTGGCGTGGGGACGTATCGCCAGGCCTGTGTCGATGTGGTCGATCAGGGCTACCTCGGATTCTCGCTGTCCGGCCCCGACGGGTCGCAGTGCAACGATGGTGTGATCCGCCCTCTGCAGCCCGACGTGCAGCTCGTGCTTGACGCCATGGCCGCGATGGACCTGCCACCGCTCGAGTCGAGGTCCCCCGAGGGCGCGCGTGAGTTCATGGAGCAGTCGGCAGCCATGCGCCCGCCGGGACCGGAGGTCGGGGAGATCGTGGATGGCACACTGCCGGGGGCCGTGGGTGAGTTGGCCTACCGGCTCTACCGGCCGGCCACGGCAGGTCCTCATTCTGTGGTTGTGTACTTCCACGGTGGGGGCTGGGTACTCGGCAACGCGCAGTCCGACGATCCGTTCTGCCGCGATCTGTGCGTTCAGTCCGGGTGCTTGATTGTTTCCGTGAACTACCGGCACGCGCCCGAACATCGCTTCCCGGCTGCGCCCGAGGACGGCTTTGCGGCCGTGCGATGGATTGCTGAGAACGCCGCGTCCCTCGGTGGTCTCCCAGGACCGCTGTCGGTCGCGGGCTGGAGCGCCGGAGGGAACATCGCCGCCATCGTGTGCCAGATGGCGCGCGATGCCGGGGGGCCCGCCATCGCGGGTCAGCTACTCGTCACGCCGGTCACGGACTGTGATTTCAACCGGCCGAGCTACGGCGAGAACGCCGACGGCTACATCCTGACGACGACGCTCATGCATTGGTTCTGGAACCACTATGCGGAGCCCTCCGAGCGCTCGGACCCGAAGGCTTCACCGCTTCGAGCAGCCGATCTGTCGGGCCTGCCGCCCGCTGTGGTGGTGACGTGCGAGTTCGACCCGCTCCGGGACGAAGGCGCGGCATACGCGGAGGCCCTGTTCGCCGCTGGCGTGGAGGCCCGACACCTGCCGTGCCGCGGGCAGATTCACCCGTCGCTCACCGCCGTCGACATGGTGATCTCCGGTGCGCAAATTCGCGTCGAAATGGGCGCGGCGCTCCGGCGCTTTGCCGAGGTGGCTTCGACGGCCTGACGCATTCGCGCGGTAAGGTATAGAGCAACCTGAGGGCGAAGAGGAAAGGCTACTATGGCAACGGTTGGGGCCGGCAACTACACCTATGAGTTGATTGAAGATTGGGCGCAACTTCCCGAGGGCTGGCCCCTGGGGCAGACTGGTATTGTAACGGACTCTCGCGACCGAGTTTATTTGTTTAACCGTAGTGACCATCCGCTCATTGTACTGGAGCCCGATGGCACGTTTTTGAATTCTTGGGGTGAAGGGGTGTTGTCGTCTGCGCACGGTATGTTTATTGACCCTGATGAGAACATTTATCTACCGGTGTTCCACTCTCATGTGATTCTCAAATACACGCCCTCGGGAAATTTGTTACAGACAATCGGGACTTGGGATGAGCCCTCAGATACGGGTTGGTCGGGTAATTTTCGTGACTTGGTGAAGCAGGCCGCAGGCCCGTTTAATCGTCCGTCTGATGTGGCGATGTCGCCGTTGGGAGAGTTGTACATCTCAGATGGGTATGGCAATGCGCGGATACACCGGTTCACACCGGATGGCGAATTGATTGCATCCTGGGGAGCGCCGGGCAATACCGCGCCGGGTGATTTTCATTGTCCGCATGGGGTTTGGGTGCATACGGACGGTCGGGTCTTCGTGGCAGATCGCGAGAATAGTCGCGTTCAGATCTTTTCGTCGGAAGGCGAATTTTTAAGCCAGTGGACGAATTTGGCGCGGCCGACAGATATTTATATCGACAACGATAACACGGTTTATGTGACGGAGTTTGATGCGCTCATCTGTATTATGACGCTTGATGGTGAGGTCTTGACGCGTTGGACGGTCCCGACCGTGATCCCCGGCGAAGGCAATGGTGGTCATGCGGTATGGGTCGATTCGCGTGGCGACCTCTATGTGAATCTGAGCGAAGAGGGCCAACGGTTGTTAAAATACCGCCGGTGTGGTTAAGCTACCGAATCTGTCGTCATCCAGATTTTAGACTTGAAGCGCACTCCTCAGCGTGGCTAGTCCCTGAAGCCGTACTCCTCTCTCCACCCCAGGTAAGCGTTGAGACCTGCCGACAGGTCATACTCTGCGGTGAAGCCGATGTCATCCCGCAGTCGGGAAACGTCCATCCGGGACCTTGAGCCGCCATATGAGACATCGTTGCCGTCGCCCGTAGATGCCTCCACCACCTGGATACCGGGCCGCAGCTCCTTCAGGGTGTCGATGATGTCTCCCAAGCTGACCCAGCGTCCGGAGGATACGTTGTAGACAAAGTGGGATGGGTTGGGTGCATCCAACACGCTACAGATCCCGCCAGCGATGTCAGCCACGTAGGTGTAGTCGCGACCCAGATTGCGGTCGCTGACGGCGATGGGCTCACCGCGAACGATCCTTCCCGTGAGGTCCTTGACCACCGACTGGTTGGCCCGATGGCCGGTAACCCGCTCCATCG
>CAJIAL010000294.1_pt1 | contig 12978 bp, 13 predicted proteins | sample 9199091 | NCBI WGS metagenome assembly CAJIAL01 (sample SAMEA7708270, study PRJEB35096) | sediment metagenome | biome: marine neritic benthic zone biome [ENVO:01000025]; feature: sediment [ENVO:00002007]; material: shallow marine sediment [ENVO:03000034] sea grass bed [ENVO_01000059] ... | reverse complement strand
TGTCTGCAATCGTGAGGGTGCTGGAACGTGTCCGGTGTCTCGACGCTTGTGATCGGAACACCCGCTCTGGCAATGTGCGCAACCAAAACAACACGCGGATGATCGGTACCCGGGAGAGATCGACGTGTCGCGCCAGGTCGTATGCTCGTGCCGGAGCAGCCGAAACCACGCCGCACTGCACCTCGCTCACGTCATAGTATGGCAGGTACTGATCGAGCAACATCGCTTCTTACCACCCATGCGGGATGAACGTGGACGGTACCCCTATAAATGGGTGTCTGCGACGGAGCGTACCACGTTTTTGTGCGTCGGCGCTAGGCGCTCTGATGACATCCCGCACCACGAAAGCGAAGGCTCCAGCAGCCCATCAGGCTTATGCAGTGTCTGGTGCCTGGAGACATGACGCTCCCGCTGTGATGGCTTGACAGGTTGCCCGCAGGCGACTACGCTGCTGCGGCTCGCTGCACGCGAGCACACACAGACCCGATGCGCCGATGCTCCGCAGACCATCGGCGCGTCTCAGTGAGGAGATAACGCCATGATTATGCGGATTACGTGGGGCAAATTGCGGTCAGGCACCTGGAGTGACTTTGAGCAGGCATACCATACCACCGTGGTTGGTCACGATGTCAAAGGACTGCAAGGGCGCTGGTTGGCGCAAGATGTCAACGACCCCGATGGTGGATTTGCGGTCAGTTTATGGCAGAGCGAGGAAGACATGCAGGCATACGAGCAGAGTGATTTCTACCAGCAGAAAGTGCTCCCAGCGCTTCAGCCCTACTTTGCGGGGGAGTACACGACGCATCGCTGTGACGTGAAATATGCACAAGAGTTGTTCCTCAATAGCACAAGTTCAGGTTCCATAGCCCCGCACAGATGCCAACCGAATCATCCTCAAAGTTCTCTTTGCGATTGCGGAACCGTTGCACCAAGATGTTGAACCGCTTCATACCGCCGATGGCATGTTCAACAAAGATACGAATTTGACTGATGGCTCGATTCTCAGCACGTTGGGACGCCGTCAATTGCGGATTCGGGTTCGCTTTACTCTTCCGGGGTTTCTTGTGCGGAATCTCAATCAGATCGCCTTCGTAATCCGACAGAATCCCCTGATAGCCCAAGTCGACCCACACTTCCAAGTCACGCAACCAGTCCAAGTCCGGAGGCAACTCGTGTTTTAACATCCGGTAATCATGGGTTCGACCACTAAACGTGCGGCCCAGAAACACGATCCATTTATCGGGCATCGACATCACCGTATTCTTCAGCATATGGTCTTTTTTTTCCCACTATAGTGCTCCCGTTGAGTGGCATCATCTTGGGACCGCCGACAGGCGCGTTCGGTCGCATCAATGATGAGCTGATCCACGCCCGTTAACGCTTCTCTCAAGGCTTCGGGGCTCTCCATCTCTCGGTATGGCATCAAGTCCAACTCCACCAAGGTGTCATACAAGATGGGGGAGAGCTTATGGAGATGTTCATTGGCTTTAGAGCGGACCATATCGAACTGAGCCCCCAGCACGTCAAACGTTGGATACGTCTTGTAATAATAGAGGACAAAGAGCAGCTTATCGGCCATGGTGGGCAATTTGCCTTTGATGCCAGCCCCGGGTTTTCGGCTTCGGTTGCCCGCTTTGACACCGTCTTCATAGCGTTGTTGCTGGGTCTCCTGATAGACGTTGCTGAAGGCGGGTAGCAAGAAGTCAAATTGCGTCTGCGAGACACCCGTTAACGCTTTCATCTGCCGATCATCTCGGATAGTCAATCCCATCAGTAAGCTCCCTCCACCGCGGTTTTTTAGGAGAGTAGATTACCGAAATCACTATTAGGGAACAACTCTATTAAGTAAGAATGAACTAGGATTAAATGATTCCTACTTGATTCCATCCGGCTCTGCTTGAATTAAGTGATAATAGCCTAAGGCCTGTGCTTTCGATGGGCTCGCTTGACAAGACCGTTCGCCAGCAGAGTCAGCGTTGGTTTGAGGCCGAACTCTATCGGCTTAAGGGTGACCTCTTACAATCGCATCTTGGGGCACTCGCGGAGGCTGAGACTTGTTTGTACCGTGCCAAACAGGTAGCACAGGGCCAAGGCGCACGGGTGTTTGCCCTGCGGGCGGCGGTCAGCCTGGGTCGTATGTGGCAGCACCAGGACAAACGTACCGAGGCGCGCCAGCTCCTTGCGCCGATCTATGCCAGGTTCACGGAAGGGCTGCATATGGCGGACCTCAAAGAGGCAGAAGCACTGTTAGGTGAGTTATCCGATTGAAAAGGCGCGTCATGAGTTATTCAATAAGGAAACGACATGCTGACCAAACGCAACCATAGGTGTATCCATGAGAGGTTGTCGCGTGTAGGGGCGCTCTTGTTGCTGTGGGCGTGGACACTGGCGGGATGTGGTATTGAGATTCCGCCCGCCCATGCGACCCACCACAAGCACCTCCGTTATCAGGCTCCGGACCGTCACACCTGGCAGTATCCCGCACGGGTGATCAAAGCTCTGCATTTGCAATCGGGCATGAAGGTGGCGGACCTCGGCTCGGGGACCGGTTACTTCACGTTCCGCCTGACGGAAGCGGTGGGGCACACCGGCAAGGTCTACGCCGTGGACATCGATGAAGCAATGAACGCCAGCGTGGACAAGCAGGCCGTCCAGAAACAGGTAACAAACGTGCAGACAGTTCTGGCAGTGGAACATGACCCGCTGCTTCCGGAAAAGGTCGACCTGATTTTCTCGGTCAACGCCTATCACCACCTGAAAGACCGCTCCGCCTATTTCAGCAATGCCGCGCGTTATCTCAAACCCGGCGGGCGTGTAGCGATTATCGATTTCCGGGAAGGCGCGTTCCGGCACTTCACGAAAAAACAGATCCTGCTCAAAGAGTTACAAGCTGCTGGATACACGCTGGCCAAACAATATGATTTCCTGCCCCGGCAGAATTTTCTGGTGTTCTCGCCGGTAAAGAAATAACCCGCAGGGGAGACATCGGAATGGGGGGCCGATCGCATTGTAATGCTTCCGGCGCAATTGTCGGAAAGCGATGTGGAGGTGACACGCCTGTTAACCACCTAGCAATAGAATCCGGCACCACACAATCAACATCCTCGCACGGCATGCCTACGACGTCCCCGGCTCCAAGCGCTGCTGAGTTTCGGCATCGGCCAGAACATCGGCCCAATCCCACAACTGCGGAATGGTTTGCACATCAGCCCACAATTCGGCCTGATCGGCATAGTGCGGACTGCCCGGATGACCGGAGGCTCCAAGCGGTACAATCCAACGGGACCGCCGCCAATCGGCCGGATCGTGAATGTAACGGTTCACCGACATGGAGGTCGCCACAAAACGTTCCGTCAGTGAATACCCACCTTGTTGCGGCGTGTCACCATCGCCGCTGACTTGCACTGTCGGCGGGTCCAACACATCGGCAAACTCCGGAAAAGCACGGGAGAGGGGATGACGGGGCCTGGTATGATGGATTCGTCCCCAGGTCCAGGTCGTCATATCCTCGCCAAGGCGGTCGCGGAGTTCGGTCACAGCACGCTGCAACGCGGCCTCCACCAGGCCGAGCCAGGTCTGCCCGGCCGGTAAGGACGATGGGTCGTCATTAGCCATGTCCTGCATGGCCTGCGCAAAGATCTGACCGGCATGCGTCGGCCCTCCCCGTCCCGTGCCATAGACGGAATACAACGCTTGGTCGGAGCAGTCACCCAACGCGTTTTCGACCAGGTCGACAAACATGTAGGTGCGGGCCGCGGCGTAAATCGCCGCCGCGGCCGACGTTCGGTCCATGCGGCCGTCCCACGCCACCAGCAGATCCCGGGCAGCAGCCAGATGCGCCTCCACCGGCTGCAGTCGTTGCACTATCCGGACAAAGGCCTGTGCCGGTATGGACTGGCGATCAGCGTGAATCGCAGCCATGTCTTCCACTTTCGCCGTGCCGGGTTGCAAGGCCTGAATGCGCTCGGTGACGCGGCGGGCCCGAAAGTCGGAAGCAAAGTAGGTATTAATGTAGTAAGGATAATCCTCCGTAGTCACGCCGTTATTACACGTCACGGCAAACCCCGCCTTAGGATTGCGGATATGCGGCAGCTCGGCAAACGGAATTTGTCCGTCCCACTCATGCTCGCCCGTCCACCCCGGAACCGGCCGCCAGGCGTTGGCCATCGAACGTAGGGGAATCCTGCCGCGATAGCGATAGCCGAACTCTCCCTGCACATCGGCATAGACAACATTGTTGACCGGCTCGGTCCATTCCCGCAGTGCGTCTTCCGCTTCGTCTGCCGAGCGCGCCACCAACAGCGCATACACACTGTCGGGCCATGGCGTGCCGCTGCGTGTACCGGTGTGCGAGAATGCCAACCCCCAGCCGTTGGTCGGATCACCAGCGATAATGGGGCCATGCTGCGTCGCCACCACACGAAGCGACTCCGAGACGCCATCGCGCACCTGGAGCGTTTCGTCCGAGACCTCCGCCGGCAGCCAGGTGTCTTTGAAGGCGTATTCGAGCTGGCCATTCTGCGTACGGAAGTGTTCGATGTAGAGATCCTGATAATCGCCGTAGCCGTGGGTCATCCCCCAACCTACGTAGGCCGTATGACTGAAATGCGGGGCGCCGGGCACCCCGGGTACCGCATAACCGCTGACCTCGAATTCGGGGCAAACTATATGCGTCTGGTAATAGACGTTCGGCGTATCCAAGCCGCGATGCGAATCCCCGGCAACCAAGGGTAAACCCGACGCCGTCAGCGCTCCGGAGACCACCCACGCGTTACTGCCGCCATCGATCTCCCCAAGCCAATTGAGTTGCTCCGCCACTGCCGCCAACTCGTCCATACACTCGAGCGGTGACCCCTCGTAGGTCGTACCTGGCGGGGTTGTCACCAAGGCACCCTTGGGATAGCCACGAAACAGCGCCGCAGCCTTCTCCGGCCCGATACTCAGGGTCAGACGGGCGCGCCACAACTTCATCTCATAGGTGCCCATGAGCATGTTCCGAACTTTGTACACCGCGATGCAGTGCCAGGGCTCCCAGGGCTCGGGCGTGGCTCCCAGAATGGCGTACTCTATCGGTAACGACTTGGTGGTGTTCAGAAAAGCGTTGACGCCGGCAGTGTAGGCATCGAGCATGGCCCGGGCGGCGCCATTCGACACGGCATAATCGGCCTGCGCCGCCTTGGCGAGCCCGAACGTGCGCATCAGTCGATCTTCGGTGAGACCGCTGTCGCCAACGTACTCGGACCAACACCCCAGAGCCCGCTTGCGATCGTAATCCATGTGCCAGAGGCGATCTTGCGCCGTCACAAAGCCCTGCGCAACAAAGGCGTCGTGTTCGTTCGCGGCCCGAATGTGGGGAACACCCCAGCGGTCCCGCACAATGTCGACCTGCTGGTGCACGTCGGGCAGGTGAAGCGTTGAGGTCATATCAGGCAGCGCCGCCTGCAAGTCGGCAGGGGTTACACGAGTACTCATGAGTCCTCCATAGTAGATGCATCTCACGACGAAGAAAGCGGGACGAGTTGTATTTCAAATATTTGGGGCCACAATTTACCGGTGACAAACAACCGGTCACGCTCGGCATCGTAGGCAATGCCATTGAGCACATCAACCGGCTGCAGGCGATCCTCCGGCGGTAACAACCCGCTCAGATCGATCCAGCCCACCACGTGCCCGGTCTGCGGATCAATACGGGCAATGCGGTCGGTCCGCCACACATTAGCATAGACTTCCCCACGGATGTACTCCAGCTCGTTCAACTTGCTCACCGGACCCTCAGCGTCCCGCACGGTCACTTGCCCCAGAATGGCAAACGTCTCGGGATCGCGAAAGTAAAGGGTAGAGGTGCCGTCGCTCATAATCAGGTGCGTGCCGTCATACGTCAGCCCCCACCCCTCTGTGGCATACGTCACCTGCCGCTGGAAACCGAACGTTGCTTTGTCATAGACGAACCCAACACGGTCCTGCCATGTAAGCTGGACGATGGTGTTGCCGACCACGGCGATACCTTCACCAAAGAGGTTCGGCGCTAAGGAGGCACTTTGCAGCACGGCCCCTGTGCTCAGGTCCACCCGGCGCAGGGTGGAACGTCCACGTAGACCCGTGCCTTCGTACAACACGCCGTCTGCAAAAACTAAACCCTGGGTAAACGCCGCGGGGTCATGGGGGAACGTGCCGACGATGGTATAGGTGAACATCCGTGGTTGCGGCACTGCCGTGGGTGTTTCGCCGCCGTTGCCGTTATTGGAACAGGCGACACACCACAAGGTCACACCAAGTACACACACCCAGGACAGCCATTGGAAACTTGTGTCACTGCGCATACCATACACCCCGTGCCTTGATCTCCGTCTCTGCTTGTGTGCATCGTAGCACACCTGAGACTTCGACGCTGCAGGGCCGACCCTGTGCTGAGCGACCACGGACGTTTGACACGCCACGAACGGATGTATAGGCTGTGCGCATGGACACATCGGCGTCGCTTTCAGCAGGATTCACCCGCACCCCTGTGCGGGGGTGGGTGGTCGCGTTGCTCTCGCGTGCGCAACTGAGTAGCAGTGCGGTGATTTCCTATGCCTTCGGTATTTATTTGCCGTTTATCCGCCAGGATCTCCAGCTCTCACCATGGGAAGTCGGTCTGCTGCAAGGAGCCTGGTGGATCACCTCGGCGCTCTTGGCGCTGCCTGCCAGTGTGATTTTTTCGCGCTTTCGTCCGCTGCCGCTGATTCTGGTTTCGCTGCTCTTGGCCATTCCGTTCCTGTTTCTGCAAGGATTCGCGACCTCGTTTGCGATACTGTTCCTGGCGAGATTGTTGTTCATGTGCGGCATTGTCCTTGCGACCCCGGCGCGGCCGTTGGTGTTGCAGCAATGGATTGCGCCACACCAATACGCCTCCGTACAGGCCGCGGGTCTCTGCGTGCATAGTTCCATCCTGGCCATCAGTATTAGTACGAGTGCATTGCTCATCACGGTCATCGGCAGTTGGCGCCTGGCCTACGTGGTACAGGGTGGCCTGTTTCTCGCCCATGCGCTGCTGTGGTTGCTGATCGCACGGGAGCGCTACGCCCCGGTGCAGGGCCTCAAACGGGCTTTGGAGCAAGAACAGGATTCGCCGATCCGGGCTTTACGAACCTACCCACGCGGCTGGTTATTGGGCATCACCATGTTTGCCATGTCCGCCACCTGGACGGCGATCGTCACGTTTCTGCCGACGTTGTTGCTGGACCAACACGGCCTGCCGCCCACACGTAGTGGTCCGCTCCTGGGCTTCTTGTATTACGGATTAATTCCGTGTTCACTCTTGGGCGGGTGGATTGCCAAACGTGTGACGAACCGGAGGCTGTTGTTGTGGATTCCGGCACTGTGCAACGTCATCCTCGGTGTGCTGGTGGTCTATACTGCGACACCGTGGCTCTTGATGCTCCTGCTCACGGGTATAGGATTGGCCTGGGTCGTCTCGCCGATTATCGAAGTCTTGCCGTTTGACTTTCCGGGCATTCGTCCCCGCGAAGTCGCCGTACTTAGCTCGCTGATCCGCACCCTGATGGGCCTGGGTTTTGCGGTAGGCCCCATGCTCACAGGCCTGGTCGCCGAACTGACAGGCTCGCTCCACACGGGCCTGTTAACGCTGTGTTTGTTGACGAGTATTGGCGTTATTGCCGGGTTGTTGTATCCACATTCTAAGGAGATTGCTCATCATGCTACTGTCTGAACGTCGCGAACGCTATCGTCAAGTACTTGCCGGAACGACCTGCGTCCATCCCGGCTCAGTCTTTGATGCTATGTCGGCGCGGATAGCCGAATCACTCGGCTTCGAAGTCGGCATGTTCGCCGGCTCTATTGCCTCCGCCACCGTCCTCGGAGCACCGGATTTGGTGGTCCTCACCCTGACGGAATTTGCCGAGCAAATTCGCCGCATCACCCGTGGCAGTAATCTGAGCTTGATGGTCGATGCCGACCACGGCTACGGTAATGCCCTGAACGTCATGCGTACGGTGGAAGAATTGGAAACCGCCGGCGTGTCGGCTCTGACCATCGAAGACACCGTACTCCCGATACCGTTTGGCGGGGAAGGGGAGGGGCTGATTTCCGCAGCCGAGATGCTGGGGAAACTCCGCGGCGCCTTCGCCGCCCGGCAGGACCCCTCGCTGGTCATCATCGGCCGCACCGCCGTGTTGCGCTATTGCAGTATGGAGGAAGCCTTGCAACGCATCCAAGCCTATGCCCAGACAGGCATTGATGCCATCTTTCTCACCGGCACGCGCACGCGGGACCAGCTCGCGGCCATCCACCAGGCCACCTCGCTGCCGCTCATGCTGGGCGGCGCCTCACCGGAGTTGAGCGACCGTGAGTATCTCGCCTCGCAAGGCGTGCGCATCGCCCTGCAGGGGCACATGCCGTTTTACGCCGCGGCCAAAGCCGTGTACGACACCTTGAAATATCTGCGCGATGGCGGCGATCCGGCAGGGCTGGACGATCGTGTAGCCTCGGGGGCGCTGTTGGATATCGCCTTGAAACGGCCTGAGTACACGCGGTGGCAGGGAGAGTATTTGCAGTAGACGGAGAAGAATTGCACCGCTGGAACGGCCTATCCTTCTCGTTTGAAGGCAGTTGTGACCTGGCACGGAAACTGTTAGGGTGGCCAACGCCATGATCGAGGCCGGGGGCGGGCTACGAATATCTCAGAGCGCGCGGAAGGGGAGGGGAGTGCATCATGCTGGAGTATTTGCTTCGCCGTCTGTTGTTGTTACTCCCAACTGTGCTTGGGGTGACACTGGTTGTTTTTTTGATGATGCACTTCATCCCTGGAGACCCTGTCACCAACATGATGGGGGAGATGTTTTCTCAAGAAGATGCAGACCGTCTCCGCAAGGAGCTCGGCCTGGATAAGCCGCTGTTAATACAGTACGGCAAGTGGTTAGGACTGTTACTACGTGGGGACTGGGGGCATTCGCTGTTTACCCACCAGCCAGTGCTTACGGACATTCTCTATCGTCTGCCTGTGAGCCTTGAGCTCCTTGTGCTGTCCACGATCGTCTCTCTGCTGATTGCGCTACCCGCCGGCACCATTGCCGCGGTACGACCAAATACGTGGAAAGACTACAGCGCCATGGTCGTGGCTATGGCGGGTGTCTCGATTCCTGAATTTTTTCTGGGAGTCATGCTCTTCCTGCTCTTTGCCCTGGTACTGGGCTGGTTCCCTGTTTCCGGCTATGTTCCTCTCTTGGAAAATCCCTGGAGCAATGTGCTGCACATGGTGCTGCCAGTCATCGCTCTGGGTATGCCGCGCGCCGCCTTGCTCACACGTCTGGTACGGGCCAGCTTACTGGAAGTGCTGAAGACGGAATATGTCACCACGGCCCGCGCCAAGGGACTCGGAGAAAAGTTCGTTATCCTGAAACACGCGCTCAAAAATGCCTTGATTCCGACCGTGACGGTTATCGGTCTGCAGGTGGGTTTTTTGATTGGCGGGGCGATTGTGATCGAAACGGTGTTTGCCGTGCCAGGCATCGGCTCTTTTGGTATTGATGCCATTATCAAGCGCGACTACCCACAGGTACAGGCGTTTGTGCTGGTCGGAGCGCTCGTCTTTGTCCTGGCGAATTTAGTTGTCGATCTTCTGTATGTCGTTATTGACCCACGTATTCAGTATAACGCCGGCGACCGCTAACACGAAGGAGAAGCTGTGCGTCAGACTCTTGCTGTGAACACCGCACCAGGGATTGCCCCAGCGAGAAAGATCCGTAGCCAGAGCTTGTATGTCATCACCTTACGGCAACTGGTCCGCAAACGCACGGCACTTTTCGGTCTCGGCTTAATCATTCTCCTCATGCTGACGGCGCTTCTGGCCGATGTGCTTGCTCCCCATAACCCGATAGAGACGTATGTCGACTCCCTCATGTCGCCGCCTTCCTGGCGGTTTCCTCTGGGAACGGATATGCTGGGGCGCGATGTGCTGAGTCGGGTCATTCATGGGACCCGTGTGTCGCTGTATGTGGGGGTTTTTTCACTGGTGCTTGCCATCTTTGTGGGTATTCCTCTGGGCGTTGTCTCCGGCTTTTATGGAGGCGTCATTGACAATTGCATTATGCGGGTGATGGATGTCATCCTGGCCTTTCCGATTTTTCTGCTCGCTATTGTCATTATGGTCATCCTGGAGCCCAATGTTCTCAATGTGGTTATTGCGTTGGGTATCGTGCGTATCCCCATATACGCTCGCCTGGTGCGCGGCAGTGTCCTGGCCACGAAAGAGCTGCAATACATTGAAGCCGCCCATGCTCTGGCGGTCCGTGATGTGCGCTTGTTGTTCCGCCATATCCTCCCCAATTGCATGGCGCCACTTATTGTGACCTCGACGCTCAGTGTTGGGACCTCGATCATTGTGGAGGCATCCCTCAGCTTTTTAGGGCTGGGGACACAGCCTCCCACCCCGAGCTGGGGGTGGGATCTCAAGGCAAACTTGTTGTTGGTGGAAATCAACCCCTGGATTACGCTGTTCCCGGGGTTGGCGATTTTTCTCACGGTGCTCGCATTCAACCTGTTTGGGGATGGGTTGCGTGACGTGCTTGACCCGCGTCTCAAAGACTAAAGGAGAGAGAGTATGCAACTACGACGAGTGTGTTTCGGCGTTCTGGTACTGGTGTTGTTCCTGGGCCCAAGCGCCTGGGGAGCGGATACCCCGAAACCTGGCGGGACCATACGGCTAGCGATTCCCGGCGATATGACCTTTTTCAATGGCAATCAGGGGCCAGCTCCCGGTTATAACACCTTCTGGGTGTGGAACAACATTTTTAATGGGCTGGTGACGGCGTCCGCACCGCCGGAGTTGAAAGTCATCCCGGAACTCGCGAAGTCCTGGGAGATTCTCGAAGACGGCAAAATTTATGTCTTTCATCTGGTCGAAGGCGTGAAATTTCACGATGGCACGGATTTCGATGCCGAGGCTGCCAAGTGGAACTTTGAGCGCATTCTCGATCCGGAAGTGAAATCCTGGGTGCGGGTGTATTATACGGACATCGACAAGGTGGAAGCCGTCGATAAATACACCTTGCGGCTCACCATGAAAAAGCCCTCCGTGCTGCTCCCCGCCCTGGCAGGATACTTTAATGGTATCCCTATGCTCTCCCCGAAATCGCTTGAGAACCACGGCAAAGATTGGGTGCGGAAGCCTTCCGGAACCGGGCCATTCAAGCTCAAAGAGCTTATTCCAGGAGATCGTATTGTCCTGGAAAAAAATCCCGACTATTTCAAAAAGGGCTTGCCGCTTCTGGACGTTGCAGAATTCCGGGTCATGAAGGATCCCCAGACGACCATGACGGCTCTGCGCACTGGCCAGATCGACTTGATGATGCGCGTGCCGGTCAAGCTTGTGCCTATCCTGGAGCGCAGCAAAAATGTTCGGCTGGTGACGGGGCCGGAACTTGCTCCCGCTGTGGCACTCATCAACCTGCGTGTCAAACCATTTGACGACGTTCGGGCACGGCGCGCCGTCGGCGGGTATGGTCTGGATCGTGCTGAGATTGCGAAAGTCGCTTTCCAGGGCCGCACCGAGCCGCTGGTAAGTGTCTTGCCGCGCGGCGTTCCCGGTGCGATTAATCTCAATGAGATGTATCCCTATAATCCGGAAAAGGCCAAGCAGCTCCTCAAAGAGATGGGTTACGACAAAAAGAATCCATTGTCCTTTACCATCCTCCTGGGGAATCACGATGCGACCCTGCCAGATATCGCCGCCCTGATCAAAAACCAGATGGCGAAGATTGATGTCGATGCCAAGATCAACCTGATGGATACCACAGCGGTCATCGATCGATTGCTGGTGAAGCACGACTTCGACATGTTGGTGTCAGGCTTTGGCAGCCTGGTTGACATCAACATGCGCTCGGTGAGCTTTTTTTACGGCGCCCAATCGGACTACATGGGCATCAATGATCTCAATCTTCAAGCGCTGGTGTACAAATGGCGTGAGAGTCTTGACGCAGCGCAACGCCAGCAGGCCAGTGAAGACATCCAGCGCCTGCTCGCTGACCAGATGTACTGGGTCAATGTCGCAGGCTATCCTTTTTTCCAGGCGTACCGGGATTATGTGAAGGATTTTGTGTTCTACGATCAGACGGCTTTCCTGCTGGAAAAAGTGTGGTTGAAGAAATAACCCGCTCGCGCTATGCCCAGCCCTGGTGAAGAACCAGAGCTGGGCGATACCTGCAAATCCAATGATAGACACCATCTTCACTACCATCTCGCGCCTTCCTAGTCCCGGTCGCATCGCTGTCCAAATCCCAACCGCCGCTTCAAGCGCTCCAACACGTTATAGACAATCGGACAGACCGCAGCATTCTCCAGGGTTTGCCGGAGGCGGCTGCGAAAGTTGCGTGCCAGGTGCGGATACTGGCTACACACTGCGGGTCGTACCTCATAAATGCTACAGAGGTTGCCATCGAGGAAGGGGCATGGCAGCTCCCGGGTGATGTATTTACCACGGGCCGCGTCAGAAGTGAGATAGCGGTGGCGCAACTCTTCCAGGGTAGTCCCAAGATAGGCTGCAATCCGCTGCACCTCGGGGCGGCTGAAGGTCGGGTGGAGCATACGACAACAATTGGCACAGGTACGACAATCGATGTACCGCCAGACCTCATCGGTGGTTTCCTGCACCACGGTGTTCAAACGGCGGTCTGCCAGCTCGACGTCCAAGTTAATAAACGTCTGAAACGCCTGATATTCGCCCTGAGACATGGCGGCGACCACCTGGATGGTGGTCAAATCTGTGGTGAGCGACCTCGACATGGGCTTGTCCCTCTGTCGATGAAAGGGCTGCGGGTTAGAGCCAGACTGCCTGGCGGATGATCTCAGATGGAAAGCGGCCGTCCATGGATCAGTGTCCGGGCTGAAACAGCCCGAGCACTTCCGTGGCATCGGCAACGTCTTCGAGATGCCGCACGAGGTGGAGAGCTCGGGTAACCACATCATCAGGGATCGTCCGCACGG
>CAJIAL010000543.1_pt1 | contig 13044 bp, 12 predicted proteins | sample 9199091 | NCBI WGS metagenome assembly CAJIAL01 (sample SAMEA7708270, study PRJEB35096) | sediment metagenome | biome: marine neritic benthic zone biome [ENVO:01000025]; feature: sediment [ENVO:00002007]; material: shallow marine sediment [ENVO:03000034] sea grass bed [ENVO_01000059] ... | reverse complement strand
GCGGAAGTTGTCGACCACATGGAAGGCCAGAAGACGGAGTGACAGCATGGTCTGAATCGCGTTGAGATGCAAGGATGGTAGATGGTTGCCTCCCAGGAAGGCGTTCTCCGCGAAGAAGTTTTCAATACGCCGAGGAGTCGGGTGGGCAGTGGCGTGGGCGTCATCCGTTTTTTTTGACAGGCCGTAGTCAGCAAGCCCTTGTCCGACAAGGCGGGGGCTGACCGTGAAGCCCAACTGGGTGAAGGCGTCTGCGATCTCATACATATTGCCATCGGTCTCGAAACGCGTGCGGATGATGCGTGCCTCAAGGTCCTTCGTGCGTTTCGATGGTGTGTGTGGCCCGGTCCGTTTGGGCAAGAGATCAGCCGGTTCTCCCTTGAGAACCGTGTTGCGGATGTCGTAGGAGGATGTCCGTGACTTGAAGCCAAAGCCGGCAGCGAGCTGGTGCTTGGGGAGGTCGCAGCGTTCGCCAAGGACGATCATGCTGACCTGCTGCTGGACGGTCTGTTCCTTGGAAAAAGAGACGGTTTTGCCGGTAGGGGTCGTAAGCACGAGGGTGCCGTCTTTGACTTGCACGTTGAGGTGAAGAGCGATCTGCATGGCCATCCCTTTCTACTGCGTCGTTTCGAGGGTCCCAGAGCATCGCCGCTATGTACACGCAATGTTTGCACAAAATCAAACGCCGAACCCCGGAGCGCATCGGCAAGTTAGTCAGTCGGCGCGATGGTTATACATGTTGCTCTTGTAGTGAGTGAAGGCAGGTGGAAAGACACCAGACAGTTAGTGCAACAATTAACTGTACTTCTATCAAATACATAGCCCCTGAGACCGGGGTGCTATGCAGCCGAAAGGGATTATAGTGTCCATCAGGAGCGGGGGTGAATTATTGCTGTACACATAAGAGCTGTACACCTGTGGTATGATCATTGCTCTCGATACGTGGTACCCTATATGCACCGGGAGTGACAAGAGGCCGGGAGTACGATGTATATTAGTGAAGAGTATTATGCGATTCCGCTGCCTGATGATCTAACGCACAGCCTGTGAAGGAGAGCCTGATGAAAGTGGCGTATGTCTTCAGCACGTCTGGCCATACGGCCAGCTACAAGCTAGGCCAAATGATCCTGCCCCAATTGGAACAGGGCGGCCATGGCGCCGAAGTCGTTGGCATGATGTTTTTTGACGACAATACGTATCTCCTGCGCCACGGGGACCCGATGGGCGAACGGTTGGCAGGCTCGCGAAGGAACAAGGCATTCTCTTGATGATGTGCGATTCCTGTGCGCTTGAGCGTGGCTTAGCCACAGGGGCCGCATGGCCTGAAAAATCCACTGCACACGGCACCGTTGAGGGCGTACAGGTGGGCTGTTTCCCGGACCTTTATGCCGCTCTAGCGTCGAATCCGCCCGATCATGTCATTACCCTCTAAAGACGGTACGGCAGGTATCGCGGCCTTCGAGGCCACCGCAATGGGCTCCACCGTGATGACCGTCACCGTGTCCAATGCGTGTCCCGCCGCCTAAGGCAGTGCATGGTCGACGTCCTGAAGGACAGCAAACAAAAGTGTTGACCGGAGAAACGGCGAAACGATGCTGGTGATACGTGTAAAACAGGGCTCTCAGGTGCATTTTAGTGGTCGGTTTCACAATTACCGATAGGGTTTTCGACCCTGCATACATGCTATTGCGGGGTGGAAGCCCGCCCAGGCAATCCTATCCATAATTGCAGTGCGCAGCACTTAGGGAACCGAAGGATCATCACGACGTGCTTTATTGAGCGCATCCTCAATTGCGTCAAGGAGGCGATCCTCTTCGCTTCCCTCCTTGCTCTCATCCTCACCTGGTGTGGGTCGTGCCACCGTTTGGGCTGCTATCACGGCTTTCAGCAGCTTTTCCTGCTCTTCCGGGCGCTTCCACGCCGGGTGTTGACGGAGATCGATGGAGACAATACGTCCTTGCTCAATGGTGACGTCGACTACGATAAGCTGTGGCGTGGGACCTTGTCGCCCTGTGTAGACGCCTCCAACGTAGTCCTCCTCGTACCAGGCGTCAGGAACGACGTGGGATGATACCCTGAATTTGCACCCTCCGGGGCCTGTGATCGACCACAGGAGTATAACGATGATGCCACACAGCGTGCCTCTTCTCCCCCGCATCGTCTCTCCTTCGCGGTCAGTTGGTTGCTCGTGTCGTGATGGGTATACAGCAAAACCTGTACCAGCCAGGCCCAACGCAATACGCGCAGCAAGGCTGAGGCAGCTGACCAATTGTCCTGTTTCACCGGACAAATTGTCTTATCAGCCCAAGCACGCGCAGAGCAGAAAAGCATCGGGGAGCATTGCCCTGCTCTGCGTGGCTGATGGAGGTGCCCCCACGGCTCATAAGCCTTCAGGACGACTGCCAGCCTGCCCCCCTGTGCGTTGCGCGCCCTGGGCAATCAGGCCCCCTGGCATAGGTTTTGCCTGTGGCGTGTACCAGGCGAGCAGGTCGTCAAGGGGGTTTCTATGTGGTAATCTCCTGGAGAGAATACGTCATACGCTGTCCTGACGACAGCCCTATTGATTGCTGGAGGTGCAACGACCATGACAGAAGCAACGGCCTACAAGGTGATCGGTACACGACCCGTCCGCCCCGATGGGGCGGATAAAGTGACAGGCAGAGCCATCTACGGGGCCGATATGCGCATGCCAGGCCTGCTCCACGGGAAGGTCTTACGCAGTCCGCATGCGCATGCCCGGATCAGGTCCATTGATACAACAAAAGCTGAGGCCCTACCGGGCGTGAGAGCGGTCGTGACGTCCCAGGATTTGACGCAACTCGGTGATAAGATCGCCAACCTCGGCGAGGGCGCGGTCAATATGAAATTCCTCAGTAATAACGTGCTGGCGGCGGAAAAGGCCCTGTACAAAGGGCACGCCATCGCCGCAGTGGCGGCAACGAGCTCCCACATTGCCGAGGAAGCCCTTGGGCTCATTGCCGTCGACTATGAAGTCCTCCCAGCAGTACTCGACGTGCGTGAGGCCATGCATGACGACGCCCCGATTCTGCACGAAGGGATGACGACCACGGACCTGGGGACGAAGACGGACAAGGTGAGTAATATCGCGAGCCACTATCAGTTCACCTTAGGCGATGTGGTCCAGGGCTTTCACGAGGCCGATGTCGTTCTCGAGCGCACCTTCACCACCGAGACCGTGCATCAGGGCTACATCGAGCCGCATAACGCCACCGCCCTGTGGAACGCTGACGACCATGTGACGATCTGGACGAGTACGCAAGGGGCGTTCGTGGTACAAAAGCAAACCTCGGAAATCCTGCAAATCCCCGTCTCCCAGGTCTCGGTCGTACCCACGGAGATCGGCGGGGGATTCGGCGGCAAGATCCCGGTGTACCTAGAGCCCGTCGCTGCCCTCCTGTCCCGCAAGAGCGGCCACCCGGTGAAACTCATCATGAATCGGATCGAAGAATTCGAGAGTACCGGTCCGACACCGGGTTGCCACATCACCGCGAAAATAGGCGCCACCAACGACGGCCGTATTACCGCCGCCGAGGCGGCACTCGCCTATGAGGCCGGCGCCTACCCCGGTTCTCCCGTGACGATGGGCGGCATGTGTATCTTCGCCCCCTATGCCATCCCCAACATGCAGGTGGACGGCTACGACGTGGTGGTCAACAAGCCCAAAACCGCGGCGTACCGCGCCCCCGGCGCGACGAACGGGGCCTTTGCCTCGGAGTCGCTCATCGACGAGCTGGCGGAGAAATTAGGCATGGATCCGCTGGAAATACGCCGCATCAACGGCGCCAAAGAGGGAGATAGGCGTGTCGATGGCCCCGCCTATCCCCGCATTGGCTATATGGAAACGGTGCATGCGGCGCTCGAACACGAACACTATGCCACCCCCCTCGACGGCCCGCATCGCGGCCGCGGCGTGGCGTCCGGCTTCTGGTTCAATGTCGGGCTGCAATCCACAGTGGTCCTCCACGTCAATGCCGACGGCACCGTGACGCTGGTCGAAGGGTCAACCGATATCGGCGGCACGCGGGCATCCATTGCCATGCAGGCGGCGGAAGCCCTCGGCATTGCGTATGCCGATGTGCGGCCGTCCGTGGTGGGTACCGATAGCATCGGCTACACCGATGTGACCGGCGGCAGCCGCACCACATTTGCCACGGGCTATGCCGCGTTCGAGGCTTCCCAAGATGTTCTGGAACAGATGAAGGAGCGCCTGGCGAAACGCTGGAATAGCGAAATGGAAGAAGCATTCGAGGGCGAGGCGGAACCGCCGATGGCGCATGTCGGTCCTGAAGACGTGACCTATGCCGATGGCACGTTCCGGTGCGCCAAGGACCCCAGCAAAACGATGACGTTTCAAGATCTGGCGGCGATGATGCCGCGCACGGGCGGTCCGATCACCGGGCGTGCCACGGTACAACCCCGCGGCGTGGGTGGCGCCTTTGCCACGCATGTGGTGGATGTCGAGGTCGATCCCGACACCGGCAAGGTAACCATCCTCCGTTACACGGCGACGCAAGATGTGGGCACGGCCATCCATCCGAGCTACGTAGAAGGCCAAATCCAGGGCGGCGTCGTGCAAGGCATCGGCTGGGCGCTGAACGAAGAATATTGCTATCGTGAGGATGGCTCCATGACCAATGCCAGCTTCCTCGATTACCGGATGCCGACGACACTCGACGTCCCGATGATCGAGACCGTGCTGGTTGAAGTCCCGAATCCGGGCCATCCCTATGGCGTACGCGGTGTGGGGGAAGTCCCCATCGTCCCGCCACCCGCGGCCATTGCCAATGCCATCTCCCGCGCCACGGGGACACGTTTCACGGATCTACCCATGTCGCCCGACCGTGTGTTGCAAGCCTTGCGTAGAGCAGGCGACGCGTAACGCCTAATGCTGCGCACCGCAAGTAACGTTCTACCTCATTGCGCTGACTTTACTGACCTTGCGGTGCGCAAACTGGCAACGTACTTCCGCCGGCCTGTACTAGGTGCCAGCTGTTTGCTTCAGATGCGGGATCACCTCGCGGGCGATGCGCTCGTAGTGCCCGTCGGCCTGCTCCACGCGAGCCGGGTAGTAGAAGATGAACTCGTTCACTCCCGCTTCCATGTAGCGACCGACAAAGTCGCGGAACGCCTCGGGAGACGACCACGGCGCGTCCGGTGTCACGCCACCACCGACGAGGATCGAACGGCGCAGCGACCCGGGGGCTCGCCCCACAGCGGCGCACAAGTTGTCCATGCGCGCATTCCGTGACCGCACCGTGTCCAGGCATTCTTCTCGAGTTGTGAGGTGCTCGTCGCCACCCGCGTTGCTGGGGAGCTGATTCCAGGAATCGGCATGGCGCGCTACGAACTGCATCGTCACCGGGCCATGAGCCGCGAGCGTGAGCGGTGGTCGAGGCTGCTGCACCGGCCCCGGATGCATGATCGCTTCGGTCGCCCGGTAGTACTCGCCGTCGAACGATGTGCCCTCACCGCCGCTCGGCTCCTGACGGAGCAGCGTGTCGAGCATCAACACGAACTCACGAAAGCGTCGGGACCGCTCAGGCCGTGCCCACGCCGGCAGTCCCGTCATCTCGAAGTCATTGGGGGCGCCGCCCGCGCCAAGGCCCAGCTCCAAACGCCCGGCGGAGATGTGATCGATCGTCAACGCTTCCTTTGCCAGGAGCGCCGGATGCCGGAAGGTGATCGAACTGACCAGCGTTCCGAGCCGGATCCGGCTCGTCTGCGTGGCGGCCGCAGCCATGAGTGTGTACGCCTCGAACCAGCGGCCAGAGGGCCTCGCCGGGTTGACGAAGTGATCGGCGAACCACAGGCTGTCGAAGCCGTACTCCTCCAACTCCCGCCAGCGCTCGACCTGGACGGTGTACGGGACCACCTGCGGGGCAAGGATGCCAAACCTCAATGGTAATGCCATACGACCCTCCTCTATAATGGGTTCGCCGGTCAGATGCCGACGCTATGATGGGGAACAAATGAAACCTCCCCGCAGCACGCTAGGGGGTATCAGCACGCACAGGACGCTGAACGTTCACGCAGCAAGCTTCGGGGAACCGCACCCTGCAAGGGATGCAAAGGAACAGTATATATGTTCGAGGGATTTACAACCAAGCGCCTAGCGGTGAACGAGACCGAGATTCATCTCCGCATCGGCGGGACGGGCCCGCCGTTGTTGCTCTTGCACGGGTACCCGCAGATGCATGCCATGTGGCACAAGGTGGCACCAGCCCTGGCGGAGGATTTCACCGTGGTGGTGCCGGATCTGCGGGGCTATGGCGATAGCGCCAAACCGGTCAGTGATCCTAAGCATATGCCCTACGCCAAACGCACCATGGCCACGGATCAGGTACAGGTCATGCGGGCGCTCGGCTTCGAGCGCTTTGCCCTCTGCGGCCACGATCGCGGCGGCCGCGTGGCGTATCGTCTGGCCTTGGATCACCAGTGCGTCACCCGGCTGGCGGTGCTCGATATCGTCCCGACCTTGGAACAATTCGAGCGCATGGGCAAGGACGGCGGTCTCGGCAGCTATCACTGGTTCTTCCTGGCTCAACCGCCTCCCTTCCCCGAAACGCTGATCGGCGCCCAACCCGATTACTTCCTGCATCACATGATGCGAACTTGGCAGCGAACCGATGGGGCCTTTACTCCCGAAGCCATGTCCGAATACGAACGCTGCTTCCGGAATCCGGAGACCATTCGCGCCACCTGTGAAGACTATCGCGCCGGCGCCAGCATCGACTGTGAGTTGGATGCCCAGGACCGAGCGCGTGAGCACCGTATCAGCTGTCCCATGCTCGCCCTCTGGGGTGAGAGAGGACGGCCGCACAAGCGCCAGTCCGTGCTGGAAATCTGGCGCACGTGGGCGCATGAAGTCTCAGGCTACGGCCTGAACTGCGGCCATTTCATTCCGGAAGAAGCACCGGAAGAAACCGTGGCTGCCTTGCGGGAATTTTTCAGGACATAAGTCCAGCCGGTGATAGAAAGGCGTGATGCAACAGCCTATTGTCGGGTTTCATCAGGACGACATCGGTGATTGGGTGGCTGATCTGGCCTGCGGACATACGCAACATGTACGTCATCAGCCGCCGTGGGTCAATCGGCCATGGGTGATCACCGTGGCGGGGCGTTGTCAGCATCTCGGCCGATGTCTTTGGTGTAAGCATTGTGAGCACCAGGAAGGTGTTTCAGAGCTGCGGAACTGCTATCCTCAGAGATTGAGCGAGCCATCAACGTGAGTGAGGATAGCCATAATGGTCAAGTCCATACTGATTTTCGGCTCGGTGCTGTGTGTAGGTGCCTTGCTGGGGGCGGTAGTCTTTGGCCATTTCACACGATCAACGGATCGCACGCAGAGCCAAGCGTTGCAGAGAACCCCTAACGCAGACAAAGAAGGCCCACCCCTACCCTCTCCCTCTGGTGTGACGCGGGCAACAGATGCACCTGTTGCACCCTCTCCAGCCGCTCCGGCACAACGTCTCGATCTGCCCTCAACCATGAGGCTCCAACAACAAGCGATCGTTGCCCGCTTACGCAAGCAGCTCGACGCGGAGTCGGCCGCCCGGCAGCGGTTAGCAGCAGAGGTGAGCGAACTACAGGGCACCGTGCAGATGCTCGAACAACGCCTCGACGGGCTGACCGAACAGAACGGAGAGACCGATGAACCGCCGCCTCGCGTTCGCGAATCTCGGCAGATTGATGCTGCCACATTTCTCGCAGCGGGTTTTGATCAGAACGACGCGACATTTTTGAGCAATCGTTGGGGACAGCAGCAAATGGATCTCCTGTATCTGCGAGACCAGGCGATCCGTGAAGGATGGATTGATACGCCGCGTTACACCCAAGCGGTGCGCGAACTCAACAGTGGCGCGGCCTCGCTTCGAGCCGACATTGGGCCTGCAGCGTATGACAGATTTCTCTTCGCTACGGGCCAACCCAATCGGGTCGTGATCAATGCGGTTATCGACAGTTCACCCGCACACGTTACCGGCTTACAGCCTGGCGATACGATTGTCACCTATGACGGGAACCCCATTTATTCAGTCAATGATCTACGTACAGCCACGACGGCAGGCGAGCCGGACGTGCCCGTTGTCTTGGAAGTCAATCGTGGTGGGCAGCTCGTGGAGCTCGAAATCGCCCGTGGTCCCCTTGGTGTCACTTTAAACCCTACGCGTGTCGAGCCTTGAATACCAGGCGCATGGAACGTACTGCGCTGATCAAATTACCTGCAAACGCTGTCACTCGCTGACGCAACCACACGTGCCACGCTACACCAGCGTCGGGCGGCATTCGTCCTCGACCGGGTCGGGGTAGTCAAGCATGTAGTGCAAACCTCGGCTCTCGCGTCGCATCTGCGCGCTGCGGATGATGAGATACGCCACGGCAATGAGGTTGCGCAGTTCGCAGAGGCCGGGCGAGACGCGCGAGCGTCGGAAAGTGTGCGCGGATGCGCTCGGCGGGGCGGTGCGAGATATCGAGGAGGACATGCGCGTCGCCGCGCTGCTTGAGTTGATCGTCGATGGCGCGGGCGACGATGTCACGTGGAGCAAGTTCGGCCCGTGCGTCATACGTCGGCATGAAGCGCTCGCCACCCTGATTCAACAGCAGCCCCCCTTCTCCGCGGACGGCCTCCGAGATGAGAAAAGATGCGGCGCCAGGATGAGCCAACGACGTGGGATGAAACTGCACGAACTCCATGTTGGCAATGCGGGCTTTGGCCCGATAGGCCATCGCGAGGCCGTCGCCGGTGGCGATAGCGGGGTTCGTCGTGTGCAGATAGACCTGTCCGCAGCCGCCGGTAGCGAGAAGCGTCGTCTTGGCGAGAAACGTCTTGACCACATTCGCCTTTTCGTCGAGCACGTAGGCGCCGTAGCAATGGAGGTCCGGACGCAGACGCGTCACATGCTGGCCGAGGTGGTGCTCGGTGATGAGTTCGAGGGCGAAGCGGTATTCGAAGATGTCGATATGCGGATGCGCCAGCACATTCGCCAAGACGGCCCGCTCGATCTCGCGTCCGGTGGCGTCGGCGGCGTGCACGATGCGGTGCGCCGAATGCCCGCCCTCGCGCCCGAGGTGCAGCACACCGTGCTCCAGCGTGAACCGTGCCCCGAACTCGATCAACTCACGGATGCGCTCCGGCCCTTCCTGCACCACGATCTCCACGACGTGTTGGTCGCACAACCCGGCCCCGGCAACGAGCGTATCCTCCACGTGGCGTTGATACGTATCGTCGTCACCCATCACCGCGGCGACGCCGCCCTGGGCATAGTTCGTATTCGACTCGGCGGACTCCTTCTTCGTGATGACGGCAACCGTGCCGTGCTCGGCCACGCGCAGCGCATAGGACAGCCCAGCAACGCCGCTGCCGAGCACCAGAAAGTCGTATCGTTCAGCCATAATTGCGTCCGAGTAAACACCCGTACCACATCCGCCTGAAAGTATGTTGGCGGGTATTTTCCTGTGATCATGGTCAAGGGATAGACAGGTGAGGACACCACAAGAACATATCACAGCCCTGTCGAGCCTGCAGGCTGCAATGCAAAAAAAGGAGAGCAGATAGCTGCCCTGCTCTCCTCCTGGTGCTAACACGTAAGGGAACGTGCGCTTGGAGTGGATACGTAGTTGCGGTAGACAGTATTAAGACGGGGGTATACCTGCGGTGCGGAGCTGCTCTTCCAGGATCAGCGAGTCGCATTCATGCTTGAAGCTCAGCTGTCGGCGTATATCGGCGACTGTAACGTCTGGGTGGTTCGCTGCGAAACCCCGCATGGCCCTTTCTACTTCGGATTGCATCCCCGCCCGCTGACTGGAAGCAATGTATACTACCTCACTACTCAGCCAGATCGGGTGATGTACCAGTGACAACCTGGCGCTCTCCATCGCAGCGGCATCATCGCCGACACCGAAATAGGTCAGCGCACGCACGCAATGATAGAAGCTCATGAACGGATCATGCGGGCTGATACGGTCCAGGGGTGTGATATAGCTTAAGGCATCGTGCGGCCGGCCGACAGTGGTCAGACACGAGATTAACTGATTATACGAGACCGGGTACGACGGGTTCATATCAATGGCTCGGCGCAAACTGGTGATCGCTCCTTCATAATCGTTGTGCACACGCTTCCGGCAACTGCCCATGACTTGGTGACCCAGGTAATACCGCGGGTCAATCTCGACGGCTCGAGACGCGGCATCGAGTGCCTCCACGAGCCGCGCCATGTCACGGTCGACGAGTACATAGGTCATCCAGGCCACCCACGCGAGCCCCGCATGGGCAAAGGCGCTGTCCGGTGCTTTCTCAATCGCTTCACGCGCGAGGACACGCGCCTCTGTCAACGCGTCCTTGTGGTCGCGCTCTGCCAATCGGCGTGAACGAACGACGAGGCCCCAGGCATCGAAATCATGTGCCGGAGTCCGCAGGACGAGCTGGTCCTCGTGCCTTAATAGCTCTGGCTCAATGGTATAGGCGACCTGTTGGGCCAGCTGATCCTGTGCCTCGAACACCTCATCGTGAAAACAATCGATGCGGTCCGACCAGAGATGCTCGCTGCGGAGTGTCTCACTTAGATTGAGACGAAGCTGGAACCGGTTTGCTACACGACGTAGCGATCCGTTGAGCACGTACCGCACGCCCAGGTCCGTCGCTAATTGGGCGGGGGAGACACGCGCGTGTTTGTAGGTCATGGCCTGGAGCGCGGAGATGACGAAGAACCAACGATAAGCCGCAAGGGACCCAATCAATTCTTCTGTCAGGCCATCAGTCAGCTCTATCTCGTGATCCTCCGCATCAATAAAGCGTAAAGGCAGCACGACCAATCCTGGCCGCACTGCGGCATCGACGAGCAACGTGTGAGGTTGGGCATTCGCACTCACGCTCGGTGATGGCGGGGCGCACTCGCTGCTGTGCGTCTGCCGTCTCATCTCCTGGTATAACGCCATCGTATCGAAGTCCGGACGTACATCGAGCTCTTGCCGTAACACGGCGCTGAGACGCTGGAACTGCTGTAAGGCTTCGGTTCGTCGACCGGCTTGATGTAGCACACGCATCAACAACCGGTGGCCCATCTCCCTGAGAGGGTCGATCTGAATTACACGTCGCGCCGCTGCGGCCGCACCGTTCCAATCCTTCTCCGTGAGTAAGTGGTCAGCGAGCCGCGCAAAGACGTCACACGCGAGGTCCTCGAAACGTGTCTGCATGCCTTCCAACCAGTGCTGAAAGGGAAGCGTCGGAATGGACAGGTCTTCCAGCAATGTCCCGCAGTAGAGTTGCGCGGCCTCCTGCCAGGCGACGGGCGTATGCTGTGCCGCCAACGCCTCGAAGCACCGCGCATCAACGACGATGCAAGGCGCGTCGAGCGACAGCCTCGGACGCCGGTCGGCAGGCAGCAGATCATCTTCGGTGTTGAGCACTTTGCGCAGAGTGACCAAACTCTGTCTCAGGCTCTTCCGTGCCTGCTGCTCACCACGATCCGGCCAGAGGAGCGCGGCCAGCGTTGCGCGGTCGCAGCCGGAGGCACCGCTGAGTGCGAGCACAGCGAGGAGCGCTCGGTCCTTCTTGACCGGCAGCGTGATGACGGCCCCCGCAGCGTTGGTAAGCTGGAAGGCACCGAAGAGCCGTAGATACAACATGGGTGTCAACCTCTGCTCATCGCGTAGAAAGCATCAACTATCGCGGCATCCTGCCTCCAAGACACACAGAGTATACACTGGACAACCATTGCTGTTTGCCAATATTTGTTGATTTGCCGTGCTTTTGTCGTTGTTTTGCCTTCCCTTGAGACACGGCCATGTCGTACACCATGTAACATTCATCCATTGCCAATGATACGCCGTCACAGAAGAGACAGGACGACGACGCACGACAACCTTCACGGTGTAGAAGGAGTACTGCTATGGCTTGGGTCAAGGTCATTGAACCTGGCGACGCGACCGGTCGTCTCAAACACATCTATCAAGCCGCACAACAGAGAGCCGGCTACGTGCCTCATGTCACGAAACTGCAAAGCCTACGCCCTGACACATTACAGAGTGGTCTCGCCCTCTATCGACAGCTGATGGACGCGCCAACCGGCCTCACGGTACGTCAGCGGGTGCTCATCGCCACGGTCGTGTCTCACGTGAACGGGTGCCATTATTGAATGGAATCTCATGAAGGTGACCTCCGGGCAGAGGTCGACACCGATGCAATGGCGCGCGCCATTCAACACGACTACCAGACGGCGGGTTTAGGCACAGAAGAGGTGGCACTACTTGACTATGCCGTCAAGCTCACCACATCTCCATCATCCATGACAGAGGAGGATGTGCAACGTCTTCGGTCTCACGGGTTCAGCGACGAGCACATTGTGGATGCGGTGCATTGTATTGGGTACTTCAACTTTATTAACCGCGTGCTCGACGGGCTTGGGGTCGATCCCGAAGCCTTTATGCGATATCCCACCGAGCAGACAGTGAAAAAATGAAGACAGTACACGGTTGACGCGAGAGGTTGCACAGAGCCGAGACCGTTGCACTGATACGGTCGACAGGAGCTGAAGCGCTTGCTATACCTGCCGACCTTGGTGATGATGATCAGGTCTGCAGGGTTATTGAGGGGGTCATTGGACGCTACGGCCGCCTCGACATCTTGGTCAATAGTGCCATGGGGTTCACACACATCGATGGCACCTTCTGGGAGGCGCCGCTCGACGTCTGGGATACCCTGAACGATATCGGTCCACGGTGCGCCTATGTTGCGACCTATTTTGCCGTGCCTCACATGATCCAGCAGGGTGAGGGTTTCATTGTCAACATCTCGTCGCCTGGTGCAAAACGAGATATTTACGGTAGGGATACCGATTCACCTGAGCTGAGTGGACGTGCCATTGCCTACCTGGCGGCCGATCGGGATGTCATGGCTCGTACGGGGAAAGTGCTGACGCTCGCCGAACTTGCCCAGGAGTATGGGTTTTCAGACATCGACGGAACCGTTCCGGTCTTGAGCGATCAACAGCGGGCTGCACGTGAGACAATATGAACAAAGCCTCCTCCGAG
>CAJIAL010000454.1_pt1 | contig 13060 bp, 13 predicted proteins | sample 9199091 | NCBI WGS metagenome assembly CAJIAL01 (sample SAMEA7708270, study PRJEB35096) | sediment metagenome | biome: marine neritic benthic zone biome [ENVO:01000025]; feature: sediment [ENVO:00002007]; material: shallow marine sediment [ENVO:03000034] sea grass bed [ENVO_01000059] ... | reverse complement strand
GTCCCCCTTGGCCAGTCAGACCAAGATGGCACAGCAGCCGCAGAAAGCGGTGGCACGAGGCCTCCCGCGAATCGATCGAAACGCAAGAAGCGCAAGAAACGCAAACGTCGTTGAGCAAGCCTCAGATGGGGCGACGTTGTTGAGGAGGTCGGAGGATGGATTTAGCAATCCTGAAGGATACGCCGCCGTGGGACTGGCCACGAGACGTCGGTACGCGGTTCCTCGAATATCTTCGCGACCCTCAGGCCGAAGCATCCGACCGGCTCCTGGCCGCGGAATTGGCCGGTGACTATACCGTGATCAATGACGCACTCGCCGATGCCTTACTCGCCATCGTTCGCAGTGGCGATGAGCCGGACGACATGCGAGGTACGGCAGCGATATCGCTGGGGGCAGCCCTTGATCATGCCGATACCATGGGGTTCGATGACCCCGACGATATCCTGATTTCCGAGGACGTCTTTCACAGGCTTCAGCAGTTTCTTCACGACCTTTTCCTCGACGCTGATGTTCCGCAGGAGGTGCGTCGGAAGATCCTGGAGGTGTCGGTGCGCGCCCCACAGGTATGGCACGAGGAGGCCGTCCGTGCGGCGTATGGCAGCGACGATGACAAGTGGCGCCTCACCGCCGTGTTCTGCATGCGTTTCATTCGTGGCTGTGATGACCTGATTTTCGAAGCGCTCGACAGTGAGAATCTGGACATCCACTACCAGGCCGTATGCGCCGCAGGGAATTGGGAGGTAGATGCTGCCTGGGCGCACGTCGCGGCGCTTGCCACCGCAGCGCATACCGACAAAGACCTTCTGCTCGCTGCTATCGATGCGTTAGCAAACATCCGTCCGCATGAGGCAATAGAGATGCTCGTTGAGCTCGCCGACTCCGACGACGAGGACATTGCTGACGCGGCCTTCGAAGCATTGGGCATGGTGGAAGGGCGCGCAGAATACGACGATGATGATGCATATTTCTGACCAGTAAGGCGTAGAAGCCCAAAAATGCATCGAAAATTGATCCGGTGATGCTGACGGTTACACATGGAGCACCGTTCGCCTTATGAGAATCTATAAGCGTATGGTGTCAGTGTTGGCTAGAAAGGACCAGACATAGAGTTGTAACCATCGAGGCGGCTGAGTTTTTCAACCACACGAGATCGTCTTTGGTCAACGAACTAATCATGAATGCCATTGCAGTCCTCCAGAGCCCTTCTAGGACGTGCCGGAAAGTTGTGGAATCGTCGCGACCGGGCCTCAGGGCGCTTGAGGAGCTCTGCCTCGGGGACTCCGCTGCGGTATTGCTCCACCAAGCTATCCGGGTCGATCTGCACCCCAATGGGATTCGTGGCGAACGTTTCGCTATACATATAGGCATTGCCCTCCTCGGCCGTAGGAAAACAGTCGACCTGAAACTCCATCTGATTGCCGTCGGGATCACGGTAGTACAAAGAAAGCGTGGGGCCATGGTGGACAGGCCAATACGGCACAATCCCCTGCTGTTTGAGACGGGTATAGGTGTCCAAGAGGTCGCCAAGCGAGGCATAGGTATAGACCACGTGATCGACGCCAATCTCACCTTGCTTGTCGGTCGCCGTACCTGTCGGATGCACTTTCGTCATATCGACGAGGGCAAAGTGGTGATGTTCGTCATCATAGGTGAGAAACGCCAGCATCGGATTTTGATATTGCACCTTCGCCTCGAAGACCGTTTGATACCACGCAGCATCTCCTCGAAGCGGCGCGTGCGGTAGACGACGTGGGCAAACTTCGTTGGGACAACTATGATGTTCCTCCTCTCGTGAGCATTCGTCTAGAGCTGGATATTCTCGCTCCAGACGGGGATATACGACAATCCGATCATCCTGCCAACTCGTCCAAAAGCGACGCAGCCTCTTGCAGGTCCGCCGTGTCAAAGCCTTCCGTAAACCAGCGGTAGAGAGAGGCAAGGAGCTCACGGGCTTCATCCCGCTTCCCCTGCTGTTGCCACAGCCGACTCAAACTCATCGCTGCCCTCAACTCCAGAGACTTCGCCAGTTGGTGACGGGCGACGTCGAGAGCCCGTTGGAAGCACCCCTCGGCTTCGCACTGGTTCTCCGTGGACTGGAGTATGAGGAAGGTGCCTTTGAGGCGATACAACTCGGCCTCGCACCAGCGCTCGCTGGTCCGTTCAACTCGCGCCAGTGCTTCCGCCAGCACGGTGAGAGCGTCTTGATACTCCCGCCGCTGCCCATGGAGTTCGGCCAACAGGACAAGGAGCCATGGCTGTAGTAACTCGGCACCCAAAGTCCGCGCGTCCTCGAGACCTTGACGCATCTGGGGGATGGTAGCCTCATAGTCTCCCTGCATCACGACGGCCCAGCCGTGCAAAATCTCGCTAAATGCTTGGTACAAGGCAAACCCCTGCTCTGTACACTGCTGCATCGCGGTGTCTATCAACGTGTGCGCCATGCGCACATCCCCTAGGAGCCGATGTAGCCAGGCCGCAAAGAATACACCACGTGCCTGGCTCAGGAGGTGCGTGAGACTCTGGGCCAAGGTGAGCGCGGCATGACTGGTATGTTGGGCCTGCTCCGGATAGCCCGAGAGCCACAGTATTAAAGCCATGTAGGAGAGATGAACCGCCCCGGGGTCGAGGTGGCCGGCAAGGTCCGTCGAGCCGACCAGGTCGCAGAACATCACCGTCAGTTGTCGGCGTTCCGCCTCCGGGGGACTATGCACAGGCTGCTGCGTATCAATCGGCTCGTCAAGCGGAGTATCTGTGAGAACAGCTTCTTGGACGGCGGCTTCGTTGAACAAAAGGGAAATCTCAGGGCCGGTCCAGACCAGGCCTTTACCCGCTTCGTCTCGTGCCAGGTGTTTGAAGCGTAACTCAACCCGTACGTTCTCTAGTAACGCCTCGTCGAGATCGAAAAGGTAGATCAGTTCGCGATAGCTGACCCGCCTCTCGCGCTGGAGCAACGCCACCACGACGCGGAGGAGTGCGTGGAAGCGGCCTTCATCCGCTGTCCCATGTTGTGCACTTTGGATAGCTGCAGGGGATGCTGCCGTCCAGATCAACCCGTGGTTCGCATCTTCGAGCACTTGAGGGTAGGCATAGAGGAGAGCGTCTTTGAGATCGTCGGGGGAGTCGGCGTCGAGGTTGAACTGCCGTCTGAGCGCACGGTACGAGACGCGGCCGTGTTGCTGTAGCATGATAAGCGTCTGGCTGAGGATCTCGTTGAAGGTCACGGTATCTTCTCCGCGCGTCACTAGGCCCTCGTCGTACGATTTATGGATTCTATTCTAACAGCATATAGGCTATGGCTCCATGCGAGAGCGACGCGTATATCCCATCGGCTCACCATTGTGCGTACTGACTATGAGGCGGAGTCTTCAGGCGCGGTGACGAGGCCCACGAATTTTGCAACGTGGTCTTTGAGCTGGCGTAATTCACCGACTTTGCGGTCGACGGTGTGCTTGAGCTTTAACGCTGTCTCAATACGTGCGAGGAAGAACTCCTCGCCCGTATCCAAACGACGCTCAGGCTGAAAGCGACCGTGGATCGTAAAATCGGTGAGCTCAGTCGCATCAAAGAACACTTCTCCAAGTTCGTGCCGGAGGCAGTGAAACGTCTCGTAGCGGCCAATCCCGAGGCGCCGGAACTTGCCAAACACGAGCGCGACGTCACCGTCCTCTTTCTCGATATCAGCGGCTACGCCCGCTTGAGTGAACAGATGCCTCCCGAGAGCCTCAATGCGCTGGTTGAGCGCTATTTTTCCACCTTTCTCGATTGCATCCACGACGCGCGTGGTGACATCAACGAGACAGCTGGTGATGGGTTCATGGCAATTTTTCAAGACGCGGAGCATGCCATCACCGCGGTGGATACCGCGCTGGCGCTTCTGGCAGCGACGAACGCCCTCAACGCAGAGAACCGTCAGCACCCTCTTACCGTCCATATGGGTATCAACTCCGGCACCGCGTTGGTCGGGTCGACACGTTTTGAGGGGCTGCGCGGTGCCCGCTGGACGTTCACCGCAAGTGGACCTGTGACCAACATTGCGGCCCGCCTGGCAGGTCTCGCCACACCCGGTGGGATCCTCCTTGGGCCGGAGACTGCACGGCGCGTGGGAGATCGGCCTTGTCTCCAACGACTCGGCATGGAACACCTGAAGAACATCGACGTTCCCGTTGAAGTCTATTACCTTGTGAGGGACGCGTCGTAGGGTTCCGTCAACGTAGGAGGCCAGGACAAACCAGGGGTGCAACGGACTCTTGGGGTTGTCGCCTCGCCCACAAGCAAGTCAAAAAATTCATGGTCGGACATTCTAGATGTCCATTTCGTAAGTTCTGTGCCAGTAGGGGTAGGCCTCGTGCCTGCCCAACCTCGGGCAACCACAAGGGTTGCCCTTACATTACGACTGGCGGTGTATGTATGAAACAGACATCTAGTATGGATACACTCGGTACGTTATTGCACGAGCTGATAACTCGGTGTACGCTAGTGCCGCCTCAGCACCACATGTGGAGTGATCTGCTATGCAAATTACAGATGTCGAATGCCTGATACTCGACCGGGCCTACCCGTTTGTTCGCGTGTACACCGACGAGGGAATCGTCGGGATCGGTGAATGCTTCCGCCGACAGCCCGGCATTGTGAAAATGCTGGTCGACGATTACATGAAGCCTGCGATTATGGGTAAAGACCCCACCGACACAGAGGTGCGCTTTCGCGACATGATGCGTGCGGGGTCGGCAATGGAGATGGGAGGCGCGGTCCACTGTGCCATCGCCGGGCTTGACATCGCGCTGTGGGACATCAAGGGCAAGGCGCTCGGCGTACCGATTCACAAGCTGCTCGGCGGCAAGTTCCGCGACCAGATCCCCGTGTACGCCAGCTCGATGGCACGCAACCTCTCTCCGGTCGACGAGGCGAAACGCGCCGCGGCGCTCGTTGACGAAGGCTACACCGCCTACAAGCTACATAGCGCCGTGCCCGGGAAAATCGATGATCCTGCAGACTCCACCATCGACACCGTACGCGAGGTACGGGCAGCGGTAGGCGACGACATCGAGATTCTCGTGGACGTCAACGGAGCGTACTCGGTACACCACTCTATCGAAATTGGCCGGGCGCTCGAAGACCTCGGCGTCTTTCACTTCGAGGAGCCGCGTCCGCACTACGATCTGGAGGGCCTGGCAACGGTCGCCGATGCGCTCGCCATCCCCATCGCGTCCGGCGAGATGATCTACACCCACGATCAGTACCGCGACCTGATCCTGCGGGGTCGCGTAGACATCATCCAGCCGGATATCGTCAAGGTGCCCGGCTTTACGGAGTTTGCCAGGATCGTAGCGCTCGCCTCGGCGTTCGGTAAACCGATCACCGTGCACAACACCCAGCCGATTCTCAGCACTGTCGCGCACTTGCACGTGTGCGCCGTGTATCCGAACATCCCCTACAAGCAGGAGTATAATATCGAGCGCATCTCGATCCGAGACGAGTGGCCCGTTCTCATGGAGCCGCTTCAGGTGCGGGACGGTTTCATCGCCGTGCCCGACGGCCCCGGGCTCGGCGTGGAGCTCGATGACAAGATGGTCAAGATGCTTGCGGAACGGTAACGGAACGACGCATCGTTATGCTCAGACAGGAACCATAGATGGCAACAGTACAACGCGATATCGGTTACTACCTCGAAACAGCGCGCGAACTGGCCGACCGGATTGCGTCCAATACGGACCGCATCGATAGCGAACGGCAACTCCCGCCGGAAATCGCCGACGACATGGCCGGAAAGGGGTTGTTTCGCCTCCTGGTACCCCGCTCGCTGGGTGGGGCGGAGCTCGACCACCCCAATTTCCTGAAGATTGTCGAGATATTCGCCAAAGTGGATGGCAGCACCGCATGGTGCGTCAACCAAAATAATATTTTCGCCACCAACTCCACCAGAATGATCGAGCAGACCGCCCAAGAGCTGTTCAGCGATCAGCGGCTGGTCATCACCAATGGCCCACCGACATCGGCATGCGAGGCGGTGCCCGTCGACGGTGGCTACAGGCTTTCGGGGCGTTGGAATTTCAGCAGCGGGATACCGCACGCAACGTGGGTCGCGGCGCTTACCTCCGTCAGGCGACCGGGCGACCCGAAACTCTCACTGTCAGACCGAAGCACCTCACTTATATTTCTCGTGCCCAAGCAAGAGGTGCGTCTGATCGATACGTGGGATGTCGTGGGCCTGCGTGGCACCGGAAGCTTCAGCTTCGAGATGGACAACCATTTCGTCCCCGCAACCCACACCTATGATCCTGCCAGTACACCGCGCGAAGATGGACCGCTGTACTGCATTCCCACCATGCTGCTCTTCGGCTCCGGCTTTGCGACCGTCGCTCTCGGCGCCGCCCGAGCCGCCCTGGATGCCGCCATCGAACTGGCGAGGGGCAAAGTCGAAATGTTAGAGGAGCGTGCCCTGCGAGACAGGTCGACGACGCACCGCGCCGTCGCCGAGGCGGAGGCGATGTGGGGCTCAGCGAAGGCGTACCTGCGCGAAACGGCGGGGGCGATGTGGGAGGGTGCGTGCACGAACCGCTCCCTCACGTATGAGGAGCGCATTCGACTGCGTCTCGCCAGCACATACGGTATTCGCAGCGCCGGCGAGGTGGTCGACATTGCCTACACACTGTGCGGGTCGGACGCGATTTTTGCGCACAATCCGGTGCAGCGCCGGTTCCGGGACGTGCACACCATCACGCAGCAGATACAGGGCCGCCTGACCCACTACGACACGGCAGGCCAGTTTTTCCTGGGAATCGAGCCCGAGGGGCTTTTCTGAAGGAATCGTGTCAGGACTCTACTCTTGAATTATCGCCACACGCTATTTATGGTCTCCCGGTACTCCTGACACACCCGGCAGAGATCGCTGTCCCGTTCGCGCGGGTAGTCGCCACAACGCGAGCAGGGACAATGCAAGCCAAGGAGTTTCACCCCCCTGCGATCCAGCTCAAGCTCAAACGTAAACGGCTCCATATGCCGCTGCCCCGCATCGCTTTGGTAATACTGTTCAAGGCGCTGCTGGACCTCCACCGGCAGGGCGTAATCCATGCCTCGGACTCTGTAGCGGCTCTGGCCCCAATGGACGATCAGCCGACTGCGATCCACGTCGATGTTGGGGCATCCCGTCTGTCGTACAACGGCGTGATAAATCGGACTATCGTAGCGCCAATGCGTCTTGGCCTTTGTAATATCCCCCGCTGTAACCTCGATGCGGAGCCGCATACTCAACTCCTTCCAAATCGAAGACGAAACCACAATCAACCCTACTGGCGCAAGGGCGGCGCGGAGGGCATTGGCACGGTAAAGCGGTCCGCGCCACGAAACACGACGATCTCCGTGGTCACCGGCAGCGCCTGCCGGTTTAATGGCAGCGTGTGCCCCTCGATGTAGCGCGTCGGATAGCGGTCTGCCACATGGCGCGCAAACACCTCGGCATGCCCGGAAAAATCGAGGTGCATCGGTACCACTAGGAGCGGTTGCAGCTGCCGGATCACCGCCAGGGCATCACCAAAGCTCAGCGTCCACTGTCCGTCGGCGGGCAGCAGCAACACATCCGGTTTGCCGAGACGTTGGAGTTGCTTTAAGGTCAGCTGGTGCCTCAGGTTACCCAGATGCACCACGCAGAGGCCGCCAAGGTGAAACACAAAGATGCTGTTGTGCACCGGGCTCTCCTCCAGCTCAGTGCGGCTGGCATAACTCGGCAGATTGAACAGGGCAACATCCCGGAGGCGCACCGCGATGGGGTTCCATGAGCCATCCGGCTCGAGTCCCAGCAACACACGTGGGGTACCCGGCACGGCGTGCACAGCAGTATGTGTACCGTGGAAATTGCTCACAGTCACCACATCGGGAGGGACGGTCATGGCGTGGTAACCATTCGGGTCGGTGAGAATACGGAGTCCCTCGGGTGAGGTGAGGAGAAAACTCGAGTGGCCGAGCCACTCTAATGTAGCCTGCCCCGCCTGTTCCGTACCCGGGCCAGGTGTCGCTGCCAGCATGATGGGCAGGGAGTGGCGACGGTCCTGCACAAAACCGGGTTCACACGGTCCAAAAGCCTCACCCGGAGCTCCGTGGCCAACCGACAACAACCCGAAGACAGAGACCACACAGCACACCATACACAGCATATACGTGCGCAAGACCATGGGAAGACCTCCTCCACGTTCTGTAATCCCTCTTCTCGAATCGCCTGCTATGATGCGTATCATAGCAAAGCCCGAGTAACGACTCCATGCTTATGCCAGATAGCATACGAAGATATCCCGGAGAGAGTGCGCCGTTGGGGCCCCGCGCGTGATGACGCGGGCGGAACAGTCTGCTAAGCTACGGCACGTATCAATAACGTACCGTAAGTCCACTCTCGTCTTGACCTACCCGTAAGGAGCGTGATGATGCGTATTGGCGTTTCGTTTCCCACCCTTGAAATTGGCGCGGATATGACCGCGATTCGTGATTTCGTCCAAACTGCAGAGGGCGCGGGGTATACTCATCTGCGCATTCTCGACCACGTGCTTGGCGCTGACCCTCAATACCATCCCGAGGTCCCGGTGTTCTACTACACGCACAACAGCGTGATCCGTGAACCGTTTACTCTGATGTCCTACCTGGCCGCCATCACCACGACTTTGGAGTTGGTGAGCGGAATTGTGATTCTACCCCAGCGGCAGACCGTGCTGGTGGCGAAACAGGCGGCGGAAGTGGATGTGCTCAGCGGCGGACGCTTGCGCTTGGGCATTGGCGTGGGGTGGAATCCGGTGGAATTCGAGGCCTTGGGCGAGAATTTTCGCAATCGGGGCAGACGGTGCGAAGAGCAGATTGAGGTGCTGCGGCTTCTGTGGACCCAGGAAGTCGTCAATTATACCGGCACGTGGCACCACATCAGCCATGCCGGGATCAACCCTCTGCCGATTCAGCGCCCGATTCCCATTTGGATTGGCTCCGGCGCCCCTCAGACCCCGATCCCGCCTGAGGCAGGCATGCGCCGAATCGCCCGCATGGCCGACGGCTGGATGCCGTTGTTTCCGCTGGATGATGCCGGGATGGAAACCATTGCGCGGGTGCGGCGCTATACGGAAGAAGCCGGACGCGACCCGTCGACCCTCGGTATGGAAGGCCGTATCAGCTTGGCCGGGACGGACCCGGATGAGTGGATTGCCCAAGTCAAAGGGTGGGAAGAAGCCGGCGCAACGCATGTGTCGGTAGGGACGAGCGGGGGCCCCTTGACTTCGCCGCGAGAGCACATTGAGGCCATTGAGCGGTTTAAAGACGTCGTGCAATAATTGTCGCGAGCATCCGGCGCAGCAAGCCGGTACTTCCGCAGCGCATAGCGTGCGCATACGCGCCCAGTAAGTCTTTTTTTACGAGATCGGTTGCTCTTGGGGCTATGTTACCGGAATGTTATACAGGCTCACCGCGTTGTCGAAGACCAATTGGTTGAGCGCCTCTTTCCCGAGAGCCGCCTCTACCGGATTATGTCCCATCTCCCTGGAGTGCGGCCAGGGGCTGTCAAGACCAGGGAAGTCACTGGCCCAGAGGAAGTTCCGTAAACCAACCTCAGGCACGCGACGAAAACCGCCCTCTTCTTCGACCTCGAACGTAAAGAAGACCTGACGCTTCACGAACTCGGTTGGCTTGTCGGACAGTAGAATGTCGTGCTCAAAGACATACGCGGAGGCATCGCCCCAATCGTACTCACGGTCGAAGCGCCAGAATATAAACGGCACCCACCCGACCCCAGCCTCTTCGAGGACGAAGCGCACCCCGGGATGGCGATCGCAGATACCGGCGAAAACGACGGCGCTCATCAGTTCTGACATAGGTCCCATGGGGAAGTTGGCAACCCTCATAAGGAACTGATTCCGCGGCTCTAGTCCTGCGACCCCCACGCCTAACTGGCGCGACCCACCGCGAGGGTTTGCGTGCAAGTTCACCGGAAGACCCGTCTCCGCGGCTGCAGCCCAGACCGGTTCCCACATCTGGTGCAACACCGGTTCAGGAGCGCCAACCCAGTCGAAGATGACCCCTGTAGGCAGGCCAAACTCTGCAACCCGCATTATCTCTGCGACAGCCTCCTCGGGCGTCTGGCAGGGTATGGGAAGCAGCATGATGAACCTGCCGTTCGACTCCTCATACAGCTCCCGCGCCCAGTCGTTGACAACCCGAACGCATGCTGTACGAAGCTCCGGATCCTTGATTGCCGCTATCTGCTCATAGGGTCCGTTCACGAGTTCAGCATCCACGCCATCCCGGTCCATATCTTCACAGCGATACTGCGCATGTGCGGCGCGGAAGATACCTGGCTCAGGCTCCTCTTCCACCCCTGCCCGTGCATAGCAAGAGACGGGCCCCCTACCCTGACCACTCCAGCCTACTCCACTCCAGGGACGTCCCTCAACGACCCACTGCCGGGTGCCGTCCGGTTTCTGCACAACTCTCGGCCCGTTGTCCTGGAACTTCCTGGGGAGACGCTTCGTCCACAAGTCGAACGGCAAGTGCATCACCCGGCAATGTCCATCCGCGGATATCACGCCAAACCTCTTCTCCATGTCGCGTTCCTCCTTCCTTTTCTTTCCCCTATACTTGCAGGACTTCAGCCCCCGGGGCAGCCTCCAGCTCGCAGGCGTTGACCGTCATCGCCAGCATACTGTAGTAGCCAATAGCTCCGGTAAGCTGGATGAACTCGTCCGGCCCAAAGCGTTCTTGCATGGCCTGGAAGGTGGCGTCGTCAATCCGATGCTTTTGCAGGAGCTGTTGGGTAAACGTCACAATCTGGGCGTCTTCAGGCGGGATGCCATGTGTGTGCTTTTCACGGATAGCGGTGATGGTCGACTCGGGTACCCCAAGACGGCGGGCGCCGTTCGTCTGGGCACCCCAGACATACACCGCGTCGAACTCACGGGCAACGGTCATGGCGGCAAGGACGCGTACGCGCATATCGAGCGAGCCCTCGAAACGCACCAAAGCCCCGAGATGGGCCACGCGGCCGGCGATGTCAGGCGCATGGAGAAACATCGTGAAGGGACCTTGCAGGGCTCCACGGCTGCTGACAATGGCATCGACAATGGCATGATCTTTGGCGGGAACTTGATCCTTGCTCGTAATGGAAGTGAGTCTGGCCATAATGATTCTCCAAAGAAAAAAGGCTGACAGAGGTGGGTCGTTATCAAGCGCTTAGAGCAGGGAGCCGTGCTGTTGCCCAGCATAGCAGAGCTGGTGAGGCACCGCATCCCGAGACCCCCACGGCTTGTGCATCTCTGGCCGTGTCATGGCGTAAGGCGGACAACACCATCTAACTCACGCCGGCAACAACTCCACCTTGACGAGCGGGCTCGCTTTCATCCGTTCCTCTAAATCGCTTTCTGGCCTCCCGAGTTTGTGCAGGATACGCGCGAGCACGATGCGGCGTTCCACTGGATCCACAACCGGTGTGGCCCGGGCAGGGAGATCGGCCTGGAGCGTCTCTTTGAGATGGAAGATGAAGTCGGGATGGGCTAAAAAATTGGCGTACCAGTTGCATGGGCGCGGCAGGCCGGTGATGTAGAGATCGCCGTCAAGATTGTGGAACCAAATCTCGATCCGTCGGCTTTGACCCGTCTTCCGTCCTGTCGTTGTGATGTCGATTGTGCGGTCCTGCTCCAGCGCATGCATGATCGTATCGTCCATGATCTGTGCCCTTCTCTCCTCATCGCTTCTGCGCAGCTTGATGAACCTATGATTCTCCCAACAACCCCTCTCCCCGTGTTTTCCTTTGCTGGCGATCTGTTCCTGCACGCACAATCATACTCTCACGCAAACCGGTCTCTTGCATCAAACATTTTCCGATAGACACAGATTTCTTTGGCGCTGTAATAGGCAAGCAGTATGGCTCCCTCCATGGCCACTGCATCAAAGAGTTGCTGCATCAGTTCTTGTTCTTCGGGCCACGGGTAGACGAAAAACAGGTCGATCTCGGCGAGGGTGTAATCCATGCCGTCATACCCGGGCGCACGATCGAAAGTGTCTCCAGGGTACGAAAACATGGGGGATTTTACCAGGTCATCTCCACCAATCCCGGCATACGAGTCATAGCCCTCAGGAATATAGCTGGTGCAGAGGATCTCCACGGGAATGTCTAACTCGTGCGCCATGTCTCTAGAGATGTCTGCCAGCTCCGCGTGGAGCTCGATGCCGTATGCCTCATAGCCCAGCAATGCGGCAAGGCACGTGGCCGTGCCGAAGCCACTGCCCCACTCACAGAAGACCCGCCCGGGCGGTAAGTCTTGTTGCGTCACACCTGCGAGCGCGGTAAAGACAAGCGCCGGATCGCTCGGAATCAAGCGGGGAAATCGGCGGTTTGTGTGGCTGGCAAAAAATTGATCCCAGCGCTGGTCAGATGCTTCAATCAGCCGCAAAACCTCTGCAGAGAACTCTGGTGGAGAGAATTCGATGTCGAGTTCTTCAATAGCCATAGTACTGTGTACCGCAAAGAACGTTTCTTCGGATGGTTTACATACAGGATAGTACTGTATTGCAGGACGCTGCGCACGTGTGCGCAGCGTCGGTGTGCGGATAACTGGCGAGAGTGCAAGGAGGGTCGTGGAGAGAATAGGCTGGGAGACTCAAGGAGTGCGCGCAGGCTCGTACAAGCCCACTGACACTCCTCTACCTACCTGGTGGGAGCGAGGATTTATTTGACTGTCAGGGGCGCCCCCTTGATTTTCGTCGTCGCTTTTTCGCTGGCATCCTCGGCTTGTGTTGTACCTATTTTCGACTTCGTGCTGGCTTTGTTGCCGAGTTGCGTTAAGCCTTGTTTGCCTTTGTCGGTTTGTTTTGTAATGCCCTGCTTGGCTTGGTCAGCTTGGTCAGCGAGACCCTTCTGGGCTTTCTCTGTCGCCCCGGTCACGTGCTTTTTGGCGTCTTCGCCAGCAGACTTCATCTGACCTTTGTGCGATGTCCCGGCGCCTTTCATCTGGCCGGTCACACCTGAGCCGAGCGCGAGTATCGAGGCGTTGTCCTCGAGAATCTTGTTCCCAATACCCGGAACTTTCGTCAGATCGGT
>CAJIAL010000134.1_pt1 | contig 13067 bp, 10 predicted proteins | sample 9199091 | NCBI WGS metagenome assembly CAJIAL01 (sample SAMEA7708270, study PRJEB35096) | sediment metagenome | biome: marine neritic benthic zone biome [ENVO:01000025]; feature: sediment [ENVO:00002007]; material: shallow marine sediment [ENVO:03000034] sea grass bed [ENVO_01000059] ... | reverse complement strand
GGATCTCACGTTTTTCGACCACGGTAAGTGGCTGGGGCGATGCCACCACACGCCGATAGCCCTTGGCGGTGTGCGCGGTGCGGTAGGGTAGGGCCGCAGCTTGTTCGGCTGTATAGACAGGGCCGATAGGTTTTGAGGGCTGGCGAAAGGCGGGATCATGCTCATCTACCACCACATAGCTGATGAGACTCACCAGCGGGGGTACGGGAGTTATGCCCAAGGCTGTGAATTGGCTATCCAGGGTGGATTCAATCATGTACCCCAGTTGTCCTTGCGTTTGCGCCACCAGGAGTTCGAGCGGCAGTGTTGGTGTGATATGGGACGCTTCCTGTTGCAACAGCAAATGCCCGACTTGGGGGCCGTTGCCATAGGTGATGAGAATCCGGTACTGCTGTGCGAGCCGTGCGACTTGTCTGAGTGGAAGGTGCAGATTGGCAAATTGTTCCTCGACTGTGCCGACTTGCCCCGGGCGAATCAAGGCATTGCCTCCAAGGGCAACGAGGAGAATATCCTTGTGGGCCTGAGTCGTCATGGGTTCCCTCGTGAACGTACGCCCAGATGCATGGGTGGACACAGAGGACTAAAGCAATGCCCGTACCAAGGTCTTGATTAGAGCATAAGATAAGAAAAAAGAGGAGCTTACATTGATCTAGGACTTTGTGGGAGCTTGGGGCATATCCGGGCAAGCGGACAATGTGTCCGTGTTAGAGCTTGTATGGAACATTTTGTCACTTCCGGACAGCGATCTTCCAAGCGCTTGGGACCCGTTTGCACTATGAAAGCTCACGGATGTTCACCGAAGGTTCTGGCATGCGTTTTGCCACACCAAAGATGAGTAGTATAGCGGGCACTCAGTGGCGCGTAGTAATGTACATAGAAGGAGTCGTGGGCATGGCGGTCGAACAATTCTGTACCCGTGAGGTGGTAACGATTCATCCGGCGGCGACCGTCACCACGGCGGCAGCCCGCATGTCCGAGGAAAACGTCGGCACCTTGATAGTCGTCGAAGGGCATACACCCGTGGGCATTGTCACCGACCGCGATCTGGTGCTGCGTGTGCTTGCCAAAGGCCAGGCAGGGGACAGCACCGAGATCCGTGCGGTTATGACGCCCCATCCCGTATGCATCACGACCGGGGCGCCGATGAAGGAAGCGATTACGCAGATGAAAGCGAATCACATCCGGCGTCTCGTTGTGGTCGATGCTCAGGAAGACATCGTGGGTATCATCGCGTTGGACGACATCATCGATATCCTAACCGAGGAGCGTCAGGCCATGGAACGGATGCGGGGTGTCATGCATGCTACGGTACAAGGGCCGCGGCGCGTGTGACGCCCCGCGGTGCTCCTACGCCATGACATCAAGCTAAAACATTCGTGCCGGCCCGGCGTGCCGTGATGCTTGCATCCAGCGTGGGATCATCGCCGACACCAACCAATGTCTTGCCAAAATTCCCGCCTTCCATCATGGCGCGGAAGGCGTTGGGCGCTTGGTCCAGTCCCTGCCACAAGTCCTCTTTGTACTTGATCTGCCCATCATGCACCCAGGCCCCCATCTCGGCGAGGAATTGGTCCTGATAGTCTTTGACGAAATTCCCCACCGTCAGTCGGTTGGCCTGGACGTTCTTGCGTGCGAAAGTGGCCTGACCCTGCACCATCCAGGCGTCGTGCATGGTCTCGATGCTGTCGTTACCGTATTGCGAGATGAGACCGCACAGGCTAATCCGCGCCTGCTGGTTGAACAACGGCAGCACCGCATCGAATACCTTACCGCCGACGTTTTCGAAATAGACATCGACCCCGTCCGGGCACGCGGCCTTGAGGTCGGCAGGGAGGGTTGCACTCAGGTGTGACACACAGGCATCAAATCCCAAGGTCTCCGTGACGAAATCGCACTTGGCTTGAATGCCGGCAATACCCACGACGCGGCACCCCAAAATCTTGGCCATTTGCCCCACGACTTGTCCTACCCCACCGGACGCTGCAGACACCACCACCGTTTCACCTGGTTGCGGTTGACATTGCACCACCAGGCCGGAGTACGCCGTGAGTCCGAGCATGCCCAAGACGCCGACCGCGGTGGAGATCGGCGCGATGGAGGGATCGAGCTTGCGAGGAAGCATGTAGTTGAACACCGAAATGCCTTCCCCGGTCAGGCCGTATTCCTGCCAGCCGTTGGTGTTGAAGACAAAGTCGCCGGCGTTGTACTCAGGCAGGTTACTGTGTACCACCTGCGACACGGTGCGCCCGTGGCAGACATCGCCCACGGCTTCCAGGCCGCTGCGCCGACGGCCCCACTGATACGGGTCAAGCGAGAGGTAGATGGTTCGCGTCAGCATTTGGTTCGGGCCCGGTTCCGGCATGGGGGTCTGCACCATACGGAAGTCGTCATCGGTTGGTAACCCGCTGACCGGCCTGCGTGCCAGCAGCCACTGGGTGTTCATCATCAGGGTTCTCCTGTGTGTGAAAACGGTGAGGTAGCACGTCGTGGGAGCGGCCATTGTAGGAGGTAGGCAGAGGCGGGTCAACAGAGACAGCGCTCCGGAACACGAGTCAGAGCGTGCGCTAGAGCGCTGTCTAGTACACCGGGGCGGAAATCCTTGAGCAGTTCCGAACGTCGTACCACGCACGACAACAAGAAAAACACCCCCGCCAAACTGGCGGGGCAATTGCGGTGCGCAGCACTTAGGAATATTTGACCGTGACAGGGCGCCGCCGAATTTGGTAGTCATCGGCTTTCGCCAGCACCTGCGCCGCAAACCGTTCCGAGACATCGACCAGCGTGTGGTATTCCTGAATCCGGATGGCGCCGATGGCACGGCCGGGAATCTCAGCATGGCGGGCGATAGAGCCGACGATATCATTCGGGCTGATACCGTGCACTTTACCGGCATTCAGCGTCAGACGGACCATGCCTTTTTCACGCGCCGTCTCAGGCCGTGGCCGCCCACTGGAGCGCGGCCCCCGTTGCCGATCGCGTCTACTTGCGGGAGCCCGTTCGGCTTTCACCTCACTGATGGAGGCAATCGGGCGCTGTTTTTCTTCCCCCCGCGCCATCTTCAGCGCCGCCGCGGCGATTTCCAGCAGGTCATGGCCGCTTGCTTCCAGCTCCTGCACCATGGTCTTTTCCCGGTTGTAGCGTCCCCGATTGAGCCACACCTGCATGCGTTGGAGTAACTCTGCTTCCCGACGGGCGTGAATATCCGCTTCCGTCGGCAGCGTGGCAGGGGTAATCTTGCGTTTCGTATACGACTCGATTTTGCGTAGGCGCCACTGCTCCTTCGGCGTCAGCAGCGAAATGGCGATCCCCGTTTTTCCCGCCCGTCCCGTACGTCCGATGCGGTGCACATACGCCTCAGGATACTGCGGAAAGTCGAAGTTAATCACGTGCGAAATGCCCTCGATATCCAGCCCCCGCGCCGCCACCTCGGTGGCCACCAGGACAGTGATGTGCTGTTTGCGGAAGCGTCGTAGGACATGTTCACGCGACTCCTGGCTCAAATCGCCGCTCAGGGCTTCCGCCGGATAACCCCGTGAGGTCAGCGCGTGCGCCAACTCGCCGGCGGACAGACGGGTGTGCACGAACACCAGGGCGCTGGTGATATCTTCCACCTCGATCAAACGTGATAGGGCGGCCAGTTTGTCCTCGTAATTCACCAGATAATAGCGCTGCTCAGTGGTGTCGACCGTGCGATGCTGTTGTTCGATCGTGACCGACTGCGGCTGGCGTAAGTAGCGGTCTGCCAAGCGGCGAATTTCCGGCGGCACAGTAGCGGAAAAGAGGGTGGTTTGGCGGCTGGGAGGTGTGGCCTGCAAAATGGCTTCGATATCGTCAATAAATCCCATGCTCAGCATTTCGTCCGCTTCATCAAGGACGACGGTACGCACCCCACTCAGATCGAGAACTTTTTGTTTGATCAGATCGAGGAGACGGCCAGGCGTGCCGACGACGACATCCACGCCCCGGCGCAAGCGGGTGATTTGCCGGTGGTATGGCTGTCCGCCATAGACGGGCAACACCCGCACGCTGCGATGCTGACCGTAGATATGCATCGCCTCGGCAACTTGTGTGGCCAATTCCCGCGTCGGCGCTAGCACCAGCGCTTGCACCCGCTGATGGTCGGGTTCTGGCTCCAGCATGTGCAAAATCGGTAACGCAAACGCGGCAGTTTTGCCCGTGCCCGTATGCGCTTGCCCGATGACATCCTGCCCGGCGAGGACCAGCGGAATGACGCCGGTTTGGATCGGGGTTGGGGCGATATAGCCTTGTTCGGTGACAGCCTGCACCAACTCCGGATGCAGGTCGAACTGAGTAAAGTCGGTGGTCATAAAACTCCTACGTGCGTTGAACGCCTACGCTGTGCCGCACCCAGCCCTTGCGGGTGAGCGCCATCCCGTGGCTAACAGCTGACTCGTTCCGCACCTAAGAGCCGATCTGTTGCCAGACAAATGCCCAATCATGTGTGATCGGGGTGTTCAGGAGGGTTCTTCGGAAGAGAAAATGGTGTGAGAAGAATGCGTATCACGTGCGGGTACTGGAGGGCAGTATAGCACATTTGCCAACGAGTGTGTAAAAAGGGGACAGATTTATTTTCCACTCGACATCGACGTAGGTTAGCATTTTCATATACACAAAGGGATCGTTTTCATGAAAAAGAGATACCCCAATGCCCCGACACGCCCGACTCGTCGTACCCCATTATCCGCATCACATCATCCAACGCGGCCATGACCGCCAGGTCATCTTTGCCCATCAGGATGACTACGACTATTATCTCAATAACCTCAGAGAATGGAAAACACACTACCACATCAAAGTCTATGCCTATTGCTTGATGACGAACCATGTCCATCTGTTGCTCGAACCCGGGGACGAGGCTGGGACTCTAGCCCAATTCATGAAGCGGGTCGCGGCCCGACAAACCCGCTATGTCAATCGCTTGGAAGGCCGCAGCGGCACCTTATGGGAAAGCCGATATAAATCGAGCCCGGTGGACACCGAGTCGTACCTCTTAGCGTGTGCGCGCTATATTGAACTCAATCCTGTGCGGGCTCAGATGGTGGCCCAGCCCCAAGACTACCCGTGGTCGAGCTTGCAACACAAGATTGGCATGCGTGACGACCCGTGGTTGGATAGCGATCCCGTGTATCGTAGTCTGGGACGAACCGCCCGCCAGCGCGCCCGTCGCTATCACGATTTTGTCACCGCCGCCATTCCCCACGACGAATGGCGGCTGATTCGCGACGCGATCCAACGGGGGCAACTGACCGGGAGTGACCGCTTTATCGAAGCGATTGCGGCCAAGATGGGGAAACGGATTGAGCGGCGGGGGCAGGGGCGCCCACGGAAAGAACGGGAGGTGGAAAAATAAATCTGTCCCCTTTTTCCTGTCCCCTTTCTCCTTTCTCGGCGCGCGCCCTTGTGGAGGTGTGGACACCATAAGCCCGTCACGCGATGACCTCAGGGAGAGTCGCTGTCGCCCTCCTTGGCCTACCCGAGCGCTTGCCACGGCAGGGCCGGGAAAGCCGATTCATGAGGCAACTATGACTGGAAAGTATCAATATCTGAGGTGCCGCAATGTTGGCGTTATTGTCGTACTTGTCTCTCTCCTGGTGTGCGGTTGCGGCACGTTGGGGCAGACTGTCGCGGTCTGGTATGTGACACAGCAGTTGCAGGCGTATTTTGACCTCGACACGGAGCAGAAGAAGTTTGTCAAAACCCGCCTTGTGCGGCAGTTGGCCGACGTGCAACAGCATGATCAGCAGAGCATCTTTCGTTTTCTCTACACCGTGAAACACGATGTTCAAAAAGGTGTCACGGAAGAAACCCTCCAAGCGCTTTACGACAACTACAAGGTGATCGCATCCCGCATTGTACGCCGGGTATTACCCGATGGTAGTGCGTTTCTCGCCTCGCTCTCGGAGGCACAACTGGACCACATACTGCATAAGATTGCCGACGACCAGGACGCAGCGGACGAGAGGCATGCGGCCATGTCGGCCCAGGAACAGGCTGAGCAGCGGGACAGGTCTGTGGTCAAGAAGGTGCAAGCGTGGACCGGGAAGTTGTCGGCTGCCCAGCGACACGCGATTGTGGCCTGGTATCATGAGATACCACCGTTCCCCGATTGGTGGAGGGCGTATCGACAGGGCCAATTCGAGCGCTTTATAGGATTCTTGCGCACGTCCCCGGGTGCTCAGCGCATTCAGCACGAGCTAACCCACATCTGGCAGTCGAAAGATGTGTCGCGATCTCACGAGGCACGTGAGATGAGGGCAAAGCGTGCGACGGGATGGCGCCAGTTTTTCATCAAGACGCACGCCATCCTGAGCATAAAGCAGCGCTCCAAGGTGGTGGCGAAGATCGAGCAGTACGAGCGCCGCTTGCACAGTTTTTTTGCCACCGGAATATAGCAACATCACCAGGGATACGGTTTTTTGAGCTCCTTCCCCAGTTACGGGATCAACATAGCGCGGGTGATCTCGGTCTGCCGCTGATCCCATTCGGCTTTTTCCATCGCCTCATTCACCTGTTCGAGCGGGAACTTGTGGGAAATCATGGTATGGAACGGCAGCTTGTAGCGGTTGCGCACCAGGTAATCGAGCAGTTTCGGTAACAGCGAGGCGCGATACATGCGCGAGCCGATAATGGACTTGCCGCCAAGCAATTTCGTGGGATCGATGGAGACTTCCCGCCCGGCAACGATATCGCCGATTTCCACAAAGGAACCGCCGTTGCTGAGCATGTCGATCCCCTCGATCATCAGATCCGACTTACCGACGAGCTCCATGACGATATCGGCCCCACGGCCGTTGGTCAATTCCATGACGCGCTGTACCCGCGCCTCGGCTGTGCCGTACTCGTCGACATTGATCGAGGCATCGGCGCCGAATTCCTCCGCCAGCCGCAAGCGGTTGTCGAGCCGATCCATCGCAATCACCTGATGTGCGCCCATTTCTTTGGCCATCGCCACCGCGTGCAGTCCTAAGCCACCTGCTCCCATGATGACGACGATATCCCCTTCGCCGGCATCGGCTCGGATCAAGCCGGTGGTCACCGTCCCCATGGCGCAGTTCAAAGGCCCGAGGAGTTCATCGTCGAGTTCGTCAGGCACCCGGAAAAACGGATGGCGTGGGGGCAGATAGAGATAATCGGCGTAGGTGCCGGTAAAATAGGGATAGATACCAGCGGCGGGATAACTCCGATTCACGCACCAGTTGGTATCGCCACGCAAACATTGATGACAGTGATAGCAGGGAAAGATGGCCGAGTAGACCACCCGGTCGCCTTCCTGAATCGGTGTACCCAGGGAATCGGTCGTCACCCCAATGCCCAAACGCTCCACTTTGCCCGTGCCCTCATGGCCCATGGCCCGGCCTGTTGGCGGCAGTGGGACATTTTTTTGATCGCCGCGAAACACATGTAAATCCGATCCGCAGATGCCCGCTTGCGTCATGCGTAATAATACCGCCCCCGCTTCTAATTCCGGAACGTCGTACTCCTCGATCTCGAAGGGTTTTCCGTATTCTTTACAGACGACGACTCGTCCTTTCATGCTCATGCTCCCCGTGTGTAGAAGAACCCCAGGAGGTAGCGCACCGTCCCATGGTGCGTCATTGCAACCGCATTGTCCGCACCATAGCATAGGAGGACTACGGTTGGGTAGCGTGATTGTACCAAGCTGTGTCGGGCGAAACTGGACCGGTACCACAGAAAGCGCTTGACATCCCTCGTCTCCTCACTATCCTCGCATATGCTGTAGGTAATAAAGAGAGGATAAGAGAAGATGCAGGAAGCTCCCGGAAGTTCCGAGATTCTTACGCTTTCAGAAGCCGCCGCGTTGATTCGGGTGAGCGAAAAGACCTTGGGCGAGATGGCTCGGACACGTCGTGTGCCATCGCAAAAGGTTGGCCGCGAGTGGCGTTTTTTGCGTAGTGCGCTCAACGCATGGCTTGTAGGGGAGGGGAGCTATGCAGCCACGGCACCGTTGAACCCTGTTACATACGACCAGCCTGTTAGCGCTGAACCTGCAGTGCAGTATGAGCTGCCGTTTGCGGGTTTTCGTGATACGGCTTTTGCCGAGAATCATGACCGGACACTCCACCGCTGGGTCCCGTGGATCGCCGGTTTCTCCGGGTCATTTGTTGCTGGTGTGCTTGACAAGGTCAGACGTGAGCGACGCAGACTGCGCGTCTTGGATCCGTTTGCTGGGGTAGGTACGACATTGATCGAAGCACTCAAGCATGGTGACGATGCGATCGGATTTGAAATCAATCCCTACGCGGCGTTGGCCTGTAAGGCGAAAACCCAGGCCGCGCATTACGATGTCGAGATGCTTGCCGCCATGCTCGATCGCTTTGAAGAATACGCCGAGGAAAAATTGTGGCTCAACGAGAGTACGGCATCGACTCCTCCCACAGGTTTTAGAAGCCGGGTCCCGTTTTTTAGCCCAGAGGTGGAACAGCAAGTCTTGGCGTGTTTGGATTTTCTCGCTGAAGAAACGACGGATTGGGTCAAGGACGTGTTTCAAGTGGCGTTCGGGGCTGTGATGGTGAGCTTCTCGAATTACTCATACGAGCCGAGCCTTGGGACACGCGCGGCGGCTGGAAAGCCCAACATTGACCATGCGGACGTGTTTAGCATTGTGAAGCGCAAACTCTGGGAAATGCATGAAGATATCGTGACCTTTCAACGGTGGATGCGCAAATACAAGCGAGTACCACGTGCGACAGTGTATCCCTTGTCGTATTTCGACCATGCCCGCCGGGTCAAACCGCACAGTATTGATGTGCTCATTACGTCACCCCCGTATCTCAACAATTACCATTATATTCGCAATACAAGGCCGCACCTCTTTTGGCTCGGGATGGTTCAAGGGACTGCTGATCTGAAGAGCATTGAGCATCAGAACTTCGGCCAATTTTGGCAGACGGTTCGATCCGGACCGGAGATCACCTTGCAGCCGCAACTGCCCCATCTCGCCAGACAGCTGGAGGAACTCAGAGCACGTCATGTAGAAAAAGGCGCCTATGGTGGGCCTGGATGGGCGAACTATGCGGCGGCGTATTTTAACGATTGTCAGCGCTTTTGCGCGCTCACGCGAACGCGTATGCGCGCTGGCGGCGCGGTCGTCGTGGTCATTGGCAACAACATTCTGCAAGGCATTGAGTTCCAGACGGACAAAATGTTTGCGGAGATTGCGGAGCGTGAGGGTTTTGAGGTCGTTGATTTGCATGAAGTGCGCAAGAAACGCACCGGTAACAGTATTGTGAATTCATCGGTTCGCGTCGGTACCGTGAAACAACGAACGCGATTATATGAAACGGCTATTGAACTCCGGGTGCCTTGAGTTACGGTGTGGTTCTGTCAAGCAGCCGTATGATATCTTCCACCGTTTCTGCTGCTTGCAGTGTCGCTGCCCATGGGCGCCCTGGATGCACGACATCCCAGCGGGGACGACGCATAGCACGACGGCCTCGCCCTGGGTCATGATTGCCCAAGCCATCGATCACGGTGTTCCACACAGGTTGAAAATGATCGAGCAGAAATCGTTCTGCCAGGGTGATCCACACCGGCACAACAACCAAATAGCGGCACTGAAATTCGTTTAACGCGAGATTCTCGGTTTGTTCAATGGATTTGGCGTGATCACGTAGGCGTCGATAAAGCTCGGTGTTCGCTCCCGTATTTGTCTGGCGATTCCCTTTTCTTGCACCAGTTGGGACGGCTTTACCGACGTAGATCGGCGTATGTAATTCCGGTGAGGCAATATGGGTATACAAAGGGAGTGTGCCAGTGTAATAGAGGGCGTATACGCCAGAACCGGTAAAACTCTCGGCAGGAGGCAGAGTGGTTGGCGTTGTTTCCAGAAGAGCATGGACAACGCTGCGTGCCAGGTTTTCATAATCGAGAGGATCGTATGCTTCGGCCATGTCTACGCTGATATGCATGCATGAAAAGTGAACAGACAGGGTAGCCACGGCACAGATCGTAGCAAGGACGCATGAGAGCGTCAAATAGGGGCGAGGGCGAACAGCCTGGCAGTGGTGTGTGGAGATGTCTCCTATACTGGGAAGAAGGGCGGGATGGACGAAGCGAAATATGTGATTGATTGTGACCCGGGTCATGACGATGCGGTGGCTATTTTGTATGGTTCGGCGCATGCCGAGGTTTTGGGTATAACGACCGTGTTCGGTAATGCACCAGTAGAGCATACGACGCGTAATGCTTTACGCATTTGTGAGCTGGCGCAGTTGGATTTGCCGGTGGCACGTGGTATGGGACGGCCGCTGGTCGGAGAAGCCGTACACGCCTCCGATGCACATGGAGTTACGGGACTGGATGGAGTGGATTTGCCGGAACCTGTACGTAAACCTCTAGCGCAACATGCTGTGGATTATCTCATCGAGCAGGCGGCGGTGTATTCCGGTGCATTAGTTATCGTGGCGGTGGGGCCACTCACCAATATCGCTGTAGCCTTGCATAAAGAGCCGAGGCTCGTTGAGTGGCTGCGGGGTATTACCATCATGGGCGGGTCAACGCATGTCGGTAACATGACACCTGTGGCAGAGTCGAATATTTCTGCGGATCCGGAAGCGGCCCATGTGGTGTTGCAGAGTGGGCTCCCGCTCTATATGGTAGGGCTGAACGTGACGCGAGAGCTAGGCGTGACACCGGACGACATCGCACGTTTGCGCCAGCCAGGATATCGAGTGGCGCCAAAGATTGCCGACCTGTTGGAGTTTTATCTGGGACGGCAGCAAGTGTTGTATGACCGTAATGTCGCCCCGATGCACGATGTCTGCGCCTGGATGCCGTATCTACACCCGACCTGGATACAGTACCAAGAAGCGCATGTCGAGGTCGAACTCTGTGGGCGTTATACGCGCGGTATGACAGTATGCGATCTACGCGGCTTGCGCACCCGCGCGGTGGAGAAGATCACACCGCCTGCTGATCCCAATGTGCAGGTGGCGCTAGCTGCCGATCGCGATGCCATCATCCATGCCGTGGTCGAGACGGTGTTGGGGTATGGCTAGCAGATGAGGAGGCGTCGGATTGAGATATGCGATCACAAGGGTTCGAGGTCTTCTAGGATATGCCTCAGCGCCACAGCTCGCACCTGATCTGCCAGCGGAAACGTGTGTTCCCCCGCATGGATCACATCGAGGCGTTCGAGATCGAGCGTCTCGAAGGCTGCGCGCATTGACCGCGTTATACGAGGCGACACCGTCCGCTTGAACTCGAAGCCCCAGCGCCGCATGCCTCGTACCACCAGCAGGTCAAGCTCGGCACCGGCGTGTGTGGCCCAAAAAAAGCACTCCTCGGGATAGGCTCCAAGACGTGTAATGACCTCCCCCAGCACAAAGCCTTCCCACGACGCGCCCACTTTCGGATGACTTTCCACGTCATCTTGCGTGGGCAGGTTGAGCAAGGTATGCAACAGTCCGCAATCGGCGATGTAAACCTTGGGGGATTTCACTTGGCGCTTCCCCACATTGGCAAACCAGGGGGGAAGTTGGCGCAGCATCAGTGCTGAGGTGAGCGTATCGAGATAGTGGCGTACCGTCGGCGCCGTGACGCCGAAGGCGCGTGCTAGCTCGGCACCGTTCCACACCTGCGCATGGTAATGAGCCAGCATCGTCCAAAAGCGACGCAGCGTGAGTGCCGGCACACGCACACCGAGTTGCGGCATGTCTCGCTCCAAGAAGGTGCGCACAAAATCCCGGCGCCAGTCGGCACTGTCGGCATCTGAGTCAGCCAGGAACGAGTCGGGAAATCCTCCACGTAACCACAGACGATTAGCCAACTCAAGGCCAATTTCGTCGAGGGCAAATCCGGCCAACTCATGATAATGTATACGTCCGGCCAACGATTCGGAGGATTGCTGTAACAGTATCGGGGAGGCGCTGCCAAGGACAAGGAAGCGGGCAGGACGTTGAGGACGATCAGACAGCACCCGTAGGATCGGAAAGAGCTCGGGCCGCCGCTGAATCTCGTCGAGTATTACAAGTCCGGTGAGGTCTTGGAGGGACAGCATAGGATCATCGAGCCGTGCCAGATCGGCAGGGTTTTCCAAGTCAAACACAGTGGTTGGTGTGGCCGTGCGAGCCTCGAGTTGCCGAGCCAAGGTGGTTTTGCCCACCTGCCGAGCACCTAGGATTGCCACGACTGGGTATCGCGTCAGTAGATGTTCGAGGCGATGTAGATGACGGGTGCGCTCTAATTCCATGAGCGAACAATACTTGAAAATCGAAAGGAAGTCTATTGTTTTTCAAGTATTGTTCGCCCACAATATCTCAGCTGAAAGGAAATGGCTCCTGCAATTCCTCGCTCATCCCCGTGCTGAGGTCGGATTACCGGAAATGCGACATGACTTCCGTGGCAAAGCGGTGGTGCTTTTCATCCCGATCACGCTCGCCAAAAAATGCCATCAGGAGTTTGGTGACGCCAAGGTTGGCAAGCTGCTCGATTTTTTCCCCGATGTCGCTAGGCGAGCCGGCCATAGTAAAGCGTTCGGCGAGATACTCAGTGAGGCCGAATTCTTCCACCAATTGGGCGTTGCGGCGGTGCTCGCCTGGACTTTCATGTTCTGTGAAGACATATTGAGCTTGCAACTGCCGAATGCGGTCTTTGTAGATCTCGGGAATATGCTTGCCTTCGAGCGTAAAGCGAAAGGCGTGGTTGGCGCTAGCGGTGAGTGCCATGCGCATTTCGTGAATGGCAGCGGCTTGGTCGTCATCCAGGTTCCATTTGACAAACCACCAGATATCGAGTTCCGCCAGTTCCCGTCCGGAGCGCGCCGCGCCTCGGGCAATATGATCTAGGGAGTCCTGCACGATATCGGGCTGCAGCCCGGTGCCGACGAGTACGCCGTCGGCGACCTCGCCCGCCATTTCCAGGGTTTGAGGTCCCTCGGCGGTGACGTAGACCGGGGGGGTGGGGTTGCTGGGCCACATGAGGCGGATGGTTTTGCCTTGGTAGGTGGCTTCGCCATGCGCAAACAAATCTTTGACGGCATTCAGATAGGCGCGAGTGGTGGCAATCTTGGCGCCGGTGAGTCCGAG
>CAJIAL010000358.1_pt1 | contig 13134 bp, 11 predicted proteins | sample 9199091 | NCBI WGS metagenome assembly CAJIAL01 (sample SAMEA7708270, study PRJEB35096) | sediment metagenome | biome: marine neritic benthic zone biome [ENVO:01000025]; feature: sediment [ENVO:00002007]; material: shallow marine sediment [ENVO:03000034] sea grass bed [ENVO_01000059] ... | reverse complement strand
GACCGATATAGAACAGGTTGGCGATGGAAAGTGCCGTCACCGCGACAGTCACTGCACCTCGCCCAGCTGCGTGGAGGATCGCGTCGGCATCACTATGCCACGGCGGCCGCTGCACATGGAGTCGAGGAGAACGTTCGTATCCAAGAGCACGCGCATCATCCGAATTTCTTCATCTGTAAGTGGTCACGGGGTGGCACAGGCCAGTAGCGGCTCTTGATGGGTGATCCATCTGAGATCAGGAGTTGTGCCTTTGAACCGGCATCGCACCGCTTCCACCAGCAGTGGAATGCTGAAGACCGAGCCACACAGGTCTTGCACGGCACTGCGACTGATACTGACGATCCCGGACATCTCGCCAACGAAAGCCGTCAAGCGAGGGCCATAGCCGGTGGCATGTTCTCTCGGGAGGGAGGCTTTGCACGTCTTTCCACACGAGAGACACTGGCCTTGGTGCAACCGCCAATGGGTCACCTCGGGACGAATCACCGGCAGCTCGATCACCTGATGAGTCTGATAGGCACTCAGGTTGTTCACCCCAGACTGGCCACAACCACAGGGCGCGGGCAAGAGCGATATGGTGGTCGTCGGCTCCAACAAAACTTGTCGATGACCGGAGAGAGTCTCGGGATTGCGACCAATACGCCAGACGTCCATCTGTGGCGCCTCTGTCAAGAACGAGGCATCGTTCTGATCACAGGCAATCGCAACAAAGAGGGGGCAGAGTCACCGGAAGCGACGATCGAGCAATTTGGTACCCCTAAGAGTCTGCTGGTGCTGACGATTGGTGAACCGCAGCGCATCTTCAGCAAGCGTGAGTACGCGCACCAGACCGCTGAGCCATTGTTGGAATATCTCGACGGGATGGAAAATTTGCGCGGTACGGGCCGAATAGTACATCGAGCTTATTCAACGGTGTTATGAGTGACGTAGTAGCCCTGGGACTTCCATTTCGGGTTCCAGTAAATGCAGAACCATACGAGCGATGATATGCAGTGTACAATCGATGTTCCAGGTACTTAAAACTCCCGTAAGAGACGGCCGCATCCCTCGATGGTGTCGGTCATGCCGTTGTCGCGGAGCGCCATCCACCAAATGGCGGCATTGATGGCAATGACCGGCTTGCCGAGCCAGCGCTCGGCTTCATCCGCCAGACGGACCATGCTCAGATTGGTGCCGACTTGCACCAGGGCATCAACGTCGTCGCTATTGACCTCGAGCAAGGCCTGCCGCAACTCCTCTTCTTGCACATATGCAATCGACACCGCTGTGGGGCAGCGTAGGCCTTTCATGCGCACAACGTCGCAGCCGAGATCGTTGAAAAACAGTTCCACATTTGTATCGCCAATTGGTTGATACGGCGTGACTACGCCCAAACGTTTGGCATTGAAGAGTTGCAATGCCCGTTCGCACGCCTCTGCTCCAGTAGCGATCCCCAGGCCGCCGCTGTGTGCTTTGATATCGGCAATGAAGCGGCGATTGCCTTCCATACCGCCCCAAAAGGTTTCGGAACTCATCCCCATGACCAGGTAATCCGGCTCGGCGGTCATGACTCGTGCCACGGCATGGCCGATTTCTTCCCGCACCTGCTCTAGCAGGGCTTCAAATGCCGCATCGCTGCCGAGATTCTGATCACGAATATGAATCCGCGAAAAGTGTGCCGTCACTCCCGGCACCGCCATGTGGTAGAAGTCTGGCTCCACAATAGTATTGGTACTGGGTGCAAGCACACCAAACTTGGCGCGCCACCCTAATGCATCCGGCATACGACCGCTCCTCTTTCCCAGGGTCGGAGGCGTCTCCCGACGCCGATCATTTCGGTTGTCCGGCATGCTAGGGAGTGGGACGGACCCTGTCAAGCCTCGTCCGCATGTTCCGCTCCCCTTCCCTTGACTCTCCCCGAACCGCATGATACCAAGAACTCCCAACAGACGCGTCACATGGAGGCACCACACGACCATGCTCTCGTACCCCCCGCCGGAACGTATTGGCACAGCCACTATCTCCCGCTCCACACCCGTCGTCGCGGGAGACTTCGCGAGTTTTACCCTCACCTATACCGCAGGGTACTTCGGCATTGACGATACCGGCAGCATTAAAATCTGCACGCGCTTTGCGACTGATATGGCGGGGCCACAATTCACGGCGCCGGATCAGCCGAATTATGTCAGCATTGAAGCGAGTAACGGCGCCATATTGGAGTACCGTTTCGACCGTAAGGCCAACGTCCGCCCGTGGGGCAAAACGCTGTACATCAAAATCGTCAAAGGCTTTTTTCGCCAAGGGGATCAGCTCATCGTGCGTTACGGCGATCCCAGCGGCGGCTGTCCCGGCATGCGTATGCAGACGTTTTGCGAAGAGACGTTTGAACTCAAAGTCCTGGTCGATGCGTTCGCGACGTACAGTTACGTCGAAGTACCGGACTCGCCTATCCTGCGCGTTGTGCCGGGACCTGCGGCACATTGGAAAGCGCAGTTACCGACGCTGCGGCGGGCGGGCGAGCCCTGGAAGCTCATGCTGAAGGCCGAAGACCGCTGGGGGAATCCGACTGATCAGGCGGAGGCGCGCTTCCGTGTGACCTCGACGCAGCCTATCGCCGGCCTGCCGCAGGAGGTGACGTTTACCCCGCACAGTGGCGGGGCGCAACGCTTTGACGGTCTTGCCGTCGACGCGCCCGGTGAGGTGACCATCGCGCTGCACGACGATTCCGGCACTCTGGTGGCGCAATCGAATCCTCTGCGCATTGTCGAGCAGACCACGCTGGTGCCCTACTGGGGTGAGTTGCACGGGCAATCGGAAGAGACTATCGGCACCAACTCGGCACGGGACTATTTTATCTTCGCGCGGGATAAGGCCGGGGTGGACGTGATCGTGCATCAAGGCAACGATTTTCAGATCACGCAGGATTTTTGGCACACGCTGCAAAAACTGACGCAGGAGTTTCTCGACGAAGGCACCCTGGTGACTTTTCCCGGCTATGAATGGTCGGGCAATACCGGGCTTGGCGGTGATCGCAATGTCCTCTTTTTCCACGAGGGCGAGGTGTTGCACCGCAGTTCGCATGCTTTGGTTGCCGATTGCTCTGATTTGGAGACCGACTGCAACAGCTCCGATGCGCTTTTTAAAGCGTTGCACGGGACGAAAACCGTCGTATTTGCCCACGTCGGCGGCCGCTATGCCGATGTCAGCTCGCATGAGGGCGGGCTGGAGCGCTCGGTGGAGATTCACTCAGCTTGGGGCACGTTTGAGTGGCTGTTGTATGACGCCCTGCGTTATGGCTACCGGGTGGGTATTGTCGCCAACAGTGATGGACACAAAGGTCGGCCCGGCGCCAGTTATCCGGGGGCGTCGATGTTCGGTGCCTACGGCGGCCTCACGTGTCTGCTGGCGCGAGAGCTGAGCCGCGAGGCGATCTGGGAATCGCTCTACACCCGCCGCCACTACGGCACTACCGGTAATCGCATGTTCCTGGACGTGCGGGTGCAACTCCCCTCCCCTGCTACGCGTTTTCTCGATGATCCGCAATTGGGACCGTGCGATTCCGAAACCGTGGCGCATGCCATAATGGGCGATATTGTCCACACCACCGCTGAAACCGTCACCCTCCACCTCGATCTGATCGGCTCGGCACCGATTGAAAAAGTCGAGATCCGCAACGGCTTGGAGGTATTGGAAACGGTGCGGCCATACCAGGAAGCTGATCTTGGCAGCCGCATCCGCGTCGTCTGGGCCGGGGCGGAATATCGCGGCCGTGGGCGGGAAACGATCTGGGACGGTAGCGCCACGATCACGGACAATACCATCCGCAGTGTTACCCCGATTAATATGTACAACCTCGAAAAAACCATTCGCCAGACTAATCCGCAGACACTGGAATGGACGGCGCTGACCACGGGCGGTTTCGGCGGGTTTGACTGTGTGCTGGAACAGCCGCTGGCCGGCACGTTACATATCGATACCGCCTTGGTGCAGTGTCGCGTGCCACTGGCGGAGATCGGTATGCACGAGTGTCGCTTTGAGGCCGGTGGGCTCGATCGCCACATGCGCCTTTCCCGGCTGCCGGAGGTCAACTCGCAGACGCACATACGCCTGGAGCGTACCATTGCGTTACGCCCCACGGGCGATAATCCGCTGTACGTCTGTGTGACGCAGGAAGATGGTCATCAAGCCTGGTCGAGTCCGATCTATCTATTCCGCTCATGAGAGGAGCTCCCGATGACGGCGCGCCACGACCCCATCACCTTCGAGCTGTTTAAAAATGCCCTGTTTGCCATCGCAGACGAGATGGCGTTGACCATCGTGCGCACCACCTATTCCGGTGTCTTGAAGGACAACATGGATTTCTCCACCGCCTTCGCCGATGCCGATGGCCAGCTCGTGGCGCAGGGGTTGACGTTGCCGGGGCATCTCGGCTCTATTCCGACGGCGCTGGAGTCGATCATGCGGCATTATGGCGCAGACATGGGCCCGGAGGATGTGTTCATCATGAACGATCCTTTCGACGGCGGTATGCATCTGCCGGACGTGTTTGTCATCAAGCCGCTCTACGTTGACGGTACGCGCCTCGCTTTTGCTGCCACGGTGTGTCACCACACCGACGTCGGCGGCCGTGTAGCGGGCTCGAATGCCTCGGACTCGACGGAGATTTATCAGGAAGGGCTGCGCATTCCACCGCTGAAAATGTACGATCGCGGCACACGCAACGACACGTTGTTTGCCCTCATCGAAAAGAACGTGCGGCTGCCCGTAAAAGTCTTTGGCGACCTGCGGGCGCAGTTGGCGGCGTGTCATATCGCCGAGCGGCAGTTTGTGGAATTAGTCGAGCGCTACGGCGCCACTACCGTGACGGAGCTGATGCAGGAGGTGGTCGACTATGCTGAACGCCTGACTCGCGCTGCTATTCGCGATTTGCCGGATGGGGAATACAGCTTCGAAGACTGGATTGACGACGACGGCATCGACGTGGGACAGCCGATTCGGCTGTTCGTGTCCCTGACAAAGCAGGGTGACAGCATCCACGCCGACTGGACGGGCAGCTCGCCGCAAGTGAAGGGCGCGATCAACAACACGCTGTCGTTTACCAAAGCGGCGACGTACTGCGCTATTCGCTCGATCTTGCCTCCCGGCATCCCGAACAATCAGGGGGTGTTTCGCACTATCGAGGTCGTCGCTCCGCCCGGTACGATCGCCAATGCGGTGTTGCCGGCGGCGTGTGCGGCCCGCGGACTGACCGGCTTTCGCATGGTTGATTGCTGCTTCGGCGCCCTGGCTATGATGGTGCCCGACAAAGTCTTCGCGGCCTCTGATGGCGGCAACACGGGCATTTCGATTGGCGGCTATTACGCCGACCGCACTCCCTTTATCTACGTCGACTTCACCTGCGGCACCTGGGGCGGACGCCCCTTTGCCGATGGGCTGGACGGCAACTCTAATATTTTTGCCAATATGGCTTCGACCTCGGTGGAGATTACCGAAGCGGAACAGCCGCTGCAGTTGCTGGCGTACGAATTCGTGCCGGATAAAGCTGGTGCGGGCAAATATCGAGGTGGCACGCCCTATCGCCGCGACTATCGCTTTCTGGAGGACGAAGCTGTGCTGCAAGTGCGGGCGGATCGCAATACCTTTCGCCCCTACGGTTTGTACGGCGGACAGCCGGGGAAAGCCTCGTGGAATGCCATGAACCCGGATGGGGAGAATCGGCCGTTGCCGTCGAAGCTGACGATGACGATTACCCGCGGCGATGTCTTTCGGCACGAAGTGGCCGGTGCCGGAGGCTGGGGTGATCCGTTGGAGCGCGATCCGGCAGCGGTGCTCAAGGACGTGCGCAATGCCTTCCTCAGTCAGCAAGCCGCTGCGGACGAATACGGTGTGGTGATCGATATGCAGAGTTGGAGTGTCGATGCCGCAGCGACGCAGCAGCGGCGTGATGCGATGCGCGCGGCCCGTGGCTGGACCGAGACGCCGAAAGTGCTGTGGGAAGATGCCCGCCCTCAAGCTGATTCGGCGGCTTAGGAGATGACGACTATGCCCGGTTTCCGCGTTGGTGTTGATATTGGTGGTACGTTCACGGACATCGTGTTTCTGCATGATGACGGCACCCTGCACACGAAGAAGATTTCGTCGAGCGTCGACAACTATGCGCGTGCCATTGCCGACGGGCTCGACGACGTCTTTGGCGAGACGGGTCTCGGTGGTCCCGATGTCGAGGAAGTACGGCATGGCACCACCGTGGCTTCGAATGCTATTCTCGAGCTCAAAGGTGCCACCACCGGCCTGATCACCACCAAGGGTTTTCGCGACGTGTTGGAAATCCGCAATTTGCGCATGCCTCGGCTGTACGACATGTCGTGGAGCAAGCCCCCGCCGCTGGTCGAGCGCTATTTGCGTCTCACTGTCGATGAGCGTGTGAATGTACACGGCGAGATCGAACGCCCTTTGGATGTGGCCGAGGCAGAACGCGTCGTCGACGCGCTGCTGGCCGAGGGTGTGGAAGCTATTGCCGTGTGCCTGCTTCATTCCTATGCCAACCCGGCGCATGAGTTGCTCTTGAAGGACGTCATTGCCCGCCGGGCACCGGGCCTGCTGCACTGTGTGAGTTGTGAGGTGCTGCCGGAAATCAAAGAATACGAACGCACCTCGACCACCGTGATTAACACCTACGTCCTCCCCATCGTACGACGCTATCTGGACACGCTGCGCCGCGACCTCGATACCAAGCACGTCACGTCGCCGTTGCTGTTGATGCAGTCGAACGGCGGCCTAACGACTGCCGAAGCCGCCTCCCGCTTGCCGATGCATATCATCGAATCCGGCCCTGCAGGGGGAGTGATTGGGGCGCAGTCGCTGGCGCGATCGCTGCATTTGCCTAACATCATTACCTTTGACATGGGCGGCACCACCGCCAAGGCCTCGTTGGTGGAGCGTGGCGAGGTGACACGGGCACTCGACTATCAAGTCGGCGGCGGTATTATGGTCGGCTCGCGATTGCTCACCGGCGCGGGGTATTTACTCAAAGTTCCTGCCATTGATCTGGCGGAAGTCGGCGCCGGCGGCGGCTCCGTGGTGTGGATTGATCCCGGCGGTTCGCTGCAAGTCGGACCTCACAGCGCCGGGGCGGACCCTGGGCCGTTGTGTTACGACCAGGGCGGGACGGAGCCGACGATTACCGATGCCAATGTCATTCTCGGCTATATCAATCCGGCGTATTTGGTTGGAGGGGCGCTGACGCTCAACGCCGAGCGGGCGAAATCTGTGTTCGAGGAAACCATTGCGACGCCGATGGACTTGTCGGTGGAACACGCGGCCTATGGCGCCTATCAGATAGCGGCATCGAATATGATGCGGGCCATCCGCGCCGTGTCCACCGAGCGCGGCCGCGATCCACGGGAGTATACCCTCTTTGCGTTTGGAGGCAATGGCCCGGTGTTTGCCGCTGCCATGGCTGAGGCCTTGCACATGCACCGCATTATCATTCCGCCGTCGCCCGGGCTGTTTTCCTCCTTTGGTTTGTTGTATGCCGAGGTCGAGCATCACTATTCCCGCACCTTTCGGCGTTTGCTGCGTCGTGTTGATCCGGTGGAGTTGCAGGCCGCGTGGGATCAGATGGTGCAGGAGGCGACGACACAACTGACAGCCGAAGGGTTCGGGCCAGATCAGATCCGTATCCTACGCACGGCGAATATGCATTACCAGGGCCAGACGTTTGAACTCAGCGTACCGGTGCCGGAGGGGCAGCTGGACGGTCCGGCTCTGGCGGCACTCGAGGAGGCGTTTGGACAAGAACACGAGCGTACCTACGGCCATCGTGCTGGTCCGGAAGAACCGGTGGAAATCGTCAACATTCAGGTCATCGGCCAGGGCGTGCCCCTGCGCCCGCGTGTGCCTCACAGGTTCCGTCCTACCGTGTCCCAGGAGCCCATCACTTTGCCGCATCGTCAAGCGTACTTTGGGCCGCAAGTGGGTTGGCTCGATACTCCGGTGGTGCAGCGTGCCGATCTGGCGGTGGCGCGTTCGGGGCCGTGTATTGTCGAGGAGTACGATGCAACGTGTGTCGTTCCGCCAGAAGCGACGGCGCTGCTGGATGACTACGGCAATATCGTGCTGGAGTTGTAGCTACGGACGGAGTGCCGGACATCGTGGAGGAGGCCGATGGAGGAGGCTAGTGCATGCTACATGAGCACATTCGGTGTGGTGTGGCATTGTTCCCGCCCAATTGGGTCGATTTGGAACTCGCAGCCTATGCCGAGACGCTGGGATTTGATGCGCTGTGGATCGGTGAGCACATCGCGTTTCACATCCCGACGTTCGATGCTTTGACGACGATGGCTGCGGTGGCGGCACGGACAACCCACATCGACATTGGTGTCGCCGCCGTGATTCTTCCTCTGCGCCCTGCAGCGGCGCTGGCGAAAGCCGCTACCACGCTCGATATCCTCTCCGGGGGCCGCTTGCGGCTTGGCGTCGGTGTCGGCGGGGAATTTCCCAAGGAGTTCGAAGCGGTCGGCGTGCCGGTACGTGAACGCGGTGCGCGTACGGACGAAGCCATCGCTATTCTGCGTGCGTTGTGGGCTCCAGGGGCTGCCAGTTACCAGGGTCGTTTCGTGCAATTCAGTGATGTTCGCATGGAGCCCAAACCCGTGCGGCCAGGCGGCCCACCCATCCTGATCGGCGGTCGCTCCGAGCATGCCATCCGGCGTGCGGCGCGCCTCGGTGATGGGTTTATGCCGTATCTGTATACCCCCGAGCAATACGCCGACACCCGGCAACGCCTGTTGCAGTACGCCAGCGACGTTGGGCGCACCCCTGAGGCGTTTGCCGTGCCGATGTATCAATTTATCTACACTGCCGATACCGATGCCGCCGCGCATGCCGTCTTGTCGGAGCGTTTGGAACTCTCCTATCGCCAGCCGTTTGAGCGCCTGGTACCGCAATACTGCACCGCCGGCACCCCTGAAACCTGCCGCGCGAGCTTGCAAGCCTACGTCGACGCCGGCGTGCGGGAATTTGTGTTGACCCCCCCAGTGACCAGTCCTGAAGAATGGAAGCAGCAGATTGAAGTGTATGCACGGGACATTGTGCCGGGGCTACATGTATAAGCCTTGTTGCGACTTTTCCACCATAGTGAGCCCATAGAAGGCCTCGCGTGTCGCGGCGTTGTTGGTAGCCCCCGAGTTGGCACATCAACGTGGAGCTGCTGCTATCTCTTCAAGCAACGGAGCAATCGCTGTCAGGGCGCGGTCTGCAAGGACAGCCTGAGTCTTTGTCGCGGCATGTATAAGATCCCAGAATAGGAAGTCGTCAGGATTGGCGCACGGGGTGCCACCAGTAAAATCGGGAGTGGAGCCCTCCAAGCATGGGTCGGTCACATTCGTCAGACCGAACGCCTCGGGAGCCGCGACGATTTCTTCCAGGAGCGCGAATGTATCGAGACGAAAGAGCGTAATATTTAAGTCCGCTTCCAAGGTGTCCAACGCTGCTTGCAACTGGGTATTGAATGAGGTCGCAAGATCCGTCGCCAGCATCACGGCATCCAGCCCGCGGGCAGTCGTTTCCGGAGACAGTCCCGGGTTTGGGACGTTCGCTACGAGAAATATGCGCGCCCCTTCGTCTTCGAGGTCACGGATGGCCTCCGCAATGTTGGTAATGGCCCTATTGATGGTGGTTGGGCCGTCGAAACCTCCGTCAAGGTCTAAGACGACATCGCGAATGTCGTTGCCCCCGATAAGAATGACATAGAGCGCATCCTTGTCGGCTTTATCTCGGTTAAAGAAGAATTCTTTGAATTTGTCGAAGATATCGGTTTGCGAGCCAAAAAAGAGCTCGACTTGCGACAGAATACTTGGCACCGTGAATTCCTCATCGCCGACAACGAAATCCACGTCCCGGCTAGCTCGGGCCGCTCCAACGGCAAAGTTTGTTCCGCCATTGAGGACGGCTTCGGCCTCGAGTCCGAGCTCCGCTGCGAACTGTTCGACCCACACGGGTCCATTGGAGAAACGTCCTTCAAAGTACGGGGGCGAGACCGGCACATCGCCGTCAGTTGCCTCAAACACATTACCTGTGTCGGAAATACTATCCCCAAAGACAAAGACGTCACTTATGTCGTCGTCGTCATCGTCACCCTTATCAAAAAGATCCTCAAAAAAACTACAGCCTGTGAGTAACAAGGTGAGTATGAGTAGTAAACCGAGGTGGGTATGTATTGGCGAGCGTCGGGGCATTACAGGAATCTCCTTCTGTGTCCTGGGGTGTTAGTGTCCTACTCCACAAAACCATAATATCACCAACTGTGGAATACTGGAATGTGCATCCGAGCAATGACGCCTGCATGATCCGATAGCCACAAGCCCAAGGGGATACGCTCGCTGAGATCATCGCCCCATACCTCGGCAAATACTGGGCCAATACGCGTCTGCCCCCGCACCAGGTTGCGGACGAAGATCAAATCGATCCGCTGATCCAGTTCATCCGCCTCATTCCTGATGGTTAAGGTCATGCTGAAACGTAAATCCTTCGCCCTCGTCCTTTTTGAGGTTGTGTGTCCACACGTCGACGAATCCCTCTGCCTCTGAGACAAATTCCTCATAGGTCTCGCCATTTGGCGCCGGTGTATTGAGGTCTCCGACGACGATAACGGGCTTCTTTTCGTCTGCCAATGCCTCTAACAGCTCCTGCGCTTGCGCCGCAGGCCGAAGTGAGCCTCTATCCGTGGAAGGAGCCCAAGGACCGAATTCCCCTTGCGGTACGCCACGTGCGCACCTTCCTGCGGGCACATCAACCGGTGGCCGCCGCTGCCTAAGTGCTGCGCATCGCAATTATGGATAGGGTTGCCTGGGCGGTTGAGGCACTACCGCGGCGTCAAATGCCGCGCATCTGGTGCTGCCTGGTGATCCATCACCCGTAGGATGGACGCGTTCATCATGTACACGCTCATCACGGCCGTCAGCTCCAGCAGGCCCTTTTCACCGTACCGCGCCCGCACGGCGTTGAACGTGGCGTCGCTGACCTGCGGCGCTTCCAGCAGCTCCCGTCCGAAGCCGATGATCAGCGCCTCGTCCGCCGTCAGGTCGTCCAGCGGCCCGTACGTGTCGACGGCGTGGAGCGCCTCCTCGCGCGTGCCGGCCTCCAAGCCCAGCCGGACGTGCGCGTTCCAGATGAAATCGGCGTTTGCCGCCCGCGCCGCAGTGCAGATCGCCAGCTCCGTCTCCGCTGCGGTCAACGACGTGTGGTAGCGCAGGTGGGAAACGAGGTCGGAGAGCAGCGGTCCGGCCTTCCCGGCGTACGTTAGGTAGCTGCTCGGCGGGGGCATACTGTTCCGCGTCTGGAGGAGGTGGCGCACGGCGGCACGTGTCTCCTCGGTAAACGCCTCCGTATCGGACGGAATCGGTAATCGCGGCATCTTCTCGTTCCTTTCTCTGTTTTTATGCGACCCATGCTCAGGCAGCTCGGCAGCCCTGCGGCACCCCTCTGAGAAGGATGGGCGCCTCTCCTCTCGCCCCGGAAGCGGTGAGGTGCGGGCGTGCACACGCGCCCTGAGGTAAACAAGCATTTAACAGCAACACGTATCATGTCGTATACTGACTTGGCAAGTCCCCTCCGGCTCATCACGCATACACGAGAAGGACCATCGGCATGGACATCCGGTTTGACGCGGCGGCTGAAACCTTTCGACACGAAGTACGCACGTGGCTGGAAGCCAACGTCCCGACAACACCGATGCCACATGATTCCGCCGGGGCCTTCAAGTACATGCGGGATTGGCAGCGTAAGACGTTCGACGCGGGGTGGGCGGGACTGCATTGGCCGGCAGAATATGGTGGGCGAGGCGCCACACTGGTCGAACAGGCCATTTTTGCGCAGGAAATCGCGCGGGTGCGAGCGCCGCAAATGGCGAACGGTTTTGGTCTGTCGATTGTCGGGCCGACGCTGATGGCCCATGGTACCGAAGCCCAGAAGCAGCGGTATATTAGCAAGATTTTGAGTGCGGACGAAATCTGGTGCCAGGGATTTTCCGAACCGAATGCCGGCTCTGATCTGGCGTCCTTGCAGACACGCGCGGTCGAAGACGGCGACGACTTTCTCGTCACCGGGCAGAAGATCTGGACCAGCATGGCCCAGTATGCCGATCTGTGCGTGCTCCTGGTGCGGACCGATCCAAAGGCCCCAAAGCATCGCGGTATTAGTTATGTGCTGGTCGACATGCACAGTCCTGGTATCACTCTGAAACCCCTGCGGCAGCTCACCGGCGGCTCGGAGTTTAACGAGGTCTTTTTTGACCAAGTACGGGTTCCCAAAACCCAGCTTGTGGGCGAGATGCACAACGGCTGGCGCATCGCTATGACGACGCTGACGCATGAGCGCGGCTCGGCCTCTTTCGGCATACAAGTCAACATTCGCTTGGCCCTGGATGATATCATCGATGCCGCGAAACGGATGACCCGCAATGGGCAGCCGGTGTGTGCCGATCCGGTTATGCGTCAAAAACTCGCGGACGCCTATATTCGCATTGAGATCATGCGCCTCAACAACTACCGCACTATCACCAGCCACTTACGGGGTGAAGCACCGGGACCGGAAGCATCGCTGGATAAGTTGTATTGGAGCGAGACGTACAAAGACCTCCAAGACGTGGGCCAGGACGTGCTTGGGCTACGGTCGCAACTGTCGCCTGCGTCGGCCTACTACCCCAGCACCGTTGACCTGCAACACAGTTTTCTGTGGAGCCGCGCCGATACGATCCTCGCCGGGACCTCGGAAATTCAGAAGAACATTATTGGTGAACGCGTTTTAGGATTGCCTAAAGGATAATCCTGCTTAAACACGTTTATCCAGCAACCGAATCGGCTTCTGGCGCGTTTCAATACCTGTCAGGTCCTTGAGTTCTCCCGGGGCCGCAAGTTCCACGTGCACAGCGATACCAAGTTTGCTCTTAAGCAGCGTTTCATATGTGGGGCGTAGCCCGGCATACGAGGACTGGTCGGCTGCGACCTCGGCGACCACCGTCAATTCATCGCGGCCGCTCGCATCGCGCTCCACCCGACAAAGGAACTCGCCGCTAAACTCGGGACGTTCAGCCAGTATCGGGCCAATGGCGTGGGGGAAAATATTGATGCCGCGCAGCTTGACCATGTTGTCACT
>CAJIAL010000354.1_pt1 | contig 13256 bp, 10 predicted proteins | sample 9199091 | NCBI WGS metagenome assembly CAJIAL01 (sample SAMEA7708270, study PRJEB35096) | sediment metagenome | biome: marine neritic benthic zone biome [ENVO:01000025]; feature: sediment [ENVO:00002007]; material: shallow marine sediment [ENVO:03000034] sea grass bed [ENVO_01000059] ... | reverse complement strand
AAGACCCGAAGACCCGTCAAGAGTTGGGCAGAAGAGGTGTCGGTCATAGGGCTCCTCCTTTTTCACACACTATGTGGTGTCAAGTGATACAGGGAAAGGGCCCGAACTCAGGGAAAAGTGCGTTAACCGCCCAGCGCGCCTTGCGTATTAACATACAATGCGTAGACCGATTGCGATGCGGCCATGAACAGACGGTTGCGCTTGATACCGCCGAAACACACGTTGGCACAGCGTTCGGGCAACGCAATCCGCCCGATTGGCGTGCCATCCGGTGCGAAGATCATCACCCCATCGAGGTCCTCAGTCCCCATACCCCAGCCACACCACAGGTTGCCGTCGATATCACAGCGCATGCCATCCGGCGTGCCGGGTCCGGCATCAATGACCACCCGTTTGTTGAGAAGGGTCCGGCCGTCTGTAGTCACGTCGTAGGCCAATATCTTACGGTGTGGCACACCACGGGACTCGACGACGTAGAGCATCTGTTCGTCAGGCGAAAAACACAGGCCGTTGGGGCCGAGCACATCATCGGCAACAATGCTGGCCTCGCCGCTCTCAGGATCGATGCGGTAGATGTTCTGCCCAACCTCGGGTTCGGCCTTGTGGCCTTCGTAATGCCCGAGAATGCCGAAGATGGGATCGGTGAACCAGATCGACCCATCGGACTTGACGACCACATCATTCGGTGAGTTGAGCGGTTTACCCTGCCATTGATCCATGAGCACCGTGAGCGTGCCATCATACTCCGTGCGCGTCACGCGCCGCCCGCCATGCTCGCAGGTCACCAGACGTCCCTGCCGGTCACGCGTATTGCCGTTGGCAAAATTCGAGGGTTTGCGAAACACACTGACAGCACCCGTTTCTTCTTCCCATTTGAGCATGCGATTATTAGGGATGTCGCTCCACAACAAATAGCGGCCGTCGCCAATCCAGACCGGGCCTTCCGCCCAGCGGCACCCGGTATAGAGACGCTCGACAGCAGATTGCTTGAGCCAGTACTTCTCAAAACGTGCGTCGAGGGCTTCAATCGCCGGATCAGGGTAACGCGGGTGCGGGCGCCAGCCGGCTGTCGTCGGATGGGTCAGGGATGCGTCTGGGGTCATGGTACGTGCCTCCGTAGCTGGTATGGATATACTTGGAGATTGGGACATGGACGGCAGGCCATTGTAAGACCCATGTTCCTGCTCGTCCATAGGGATCGTTACAAGGGTTGCATACTGGGCTCTGCCTTGGATTGACTCCGATGCTCGCTGTTTCATTTTTCCGGCGCGGCGTGTATGATCGAGATGTAGTAGCCGCAACTCTCATCTCTTGATCAACCCTTCGAGCGAGCCCATGCACATCTGGATTGATGCCCGATCACCCTATGCTTGCGAAAATATCTATAGTATTCCCGCCGTGGAACGTATCCTGCGGCAGCTCTTTACGCTCGGGATCCGCCAAGACGTCACGGTCATCCTGCCCCCAGACGTTGCCCTTGATCGAATCGTTCGGCCTGATTTCCTCCCACGATTCACTCTGGATGTTACGACTGTACATACGGAGGCGCCATTGGCAGACCTGCTGCAACAGGACCAGGACGCTGACCATGCTTGGCTGCTTCTTGAAGGACACGGCATCTATGACGAACGTATACTCCGCACACTCACCGAGAGTCCGTCCTCCCTCGTTATCACAGCGCGTACCGAAAGCACACCGCCCTTGGCGGTCGTTCTCCAGGCAAGCGACCGCTACCACATACAGTATGACGCCCTCCCGCTCCACACCGGCATAGCTCATGGCATCAAAGACGGCTGGCTGACGACGCTGGCTGTCGAGGATATGGACAGCTATATTCCGTCTCTGCGCATAACTGCAGTGCCGATGTTACGCTCACTTGAGCAGCAAGAGAGTATTCGGGCACTTGAAAACGAGATGTACGAGGACACGTTTAAGGGGTCGATGGATATAATCGCCACGTATATCTATCGCATTCCGGTACGGGGTCTGGTCCGTTGGCTCGCACCCACACGCGTGACCCCGAATCACATTACGGCCTTGAGTGTCCTGTGCTCGTTTCTGGCCATACCGTTGTTTGTCATGGGATGGTTCTTGGCTGGACTGCTTGTTGCCTTCACGTTTATCATCTGTGACTCACTCGATGGCAAGCTGGCGCGGTTGACGATCAGATTGAGTGACACGGCTGGACATGTGGATCATATTACGAGCCCGTTGTTTGAAGCGTGCTATTATCTGGGCTGGGGGTGGTATTTTACCGGCGGCACGTTCTCCGGCACGCCCGGCATTGTGTCGTGGTTGTTGTTCAGTTTTTTCGGCTTCGACAGAATCGTCACCAGCGCCTTCGGCCAAATCTATCGGCGTTCTTTGCTCGACTACAAACCCTTGGACGCCCGTTTTCATCTCATTGCGGCGCGTCGTAACACGAATTTATTCATGATGCTGCTCGGATGCATCGTACAACAACAGCTCGGCGCCATGTATGTCATCACCGTCTGGATGGGCCTCACGATGCTGTGGCATATCGCCCGCTTTGCCGTGCATGCGGTCCGCGGACGCACCTCATAGACAGTTTCTACGCAGGAGAGAGTCGGTCTCATGTGGCAATACGCAGTACTGTTCCCGGATGCTCAAAACGGCTGGGAATGGGCACCGAAATCGCTATTAGGCGTCCCTGCGCTCGTGCGCGTGCTCGTCGCCCTGTCGAGAGCCGGGGTGCAGGAGGTGTGGTTTCCCGCCGGGAGTCACACTGCACTGCAGGTCGTGCAAGCATATACGGCGCGAGCCGATCTGCCACAACTCCGTTGGCAGGATGAGGAGGATTGGCCGACTCTCGACGACGATGCGGAGGTTCTAGGTGTGCGCGGCGGCCTGCTGTTTACGCCACCCCTCATACGCTGGTTCCAGCACTATTCCAGTGAGTCAACCACAAGTACGGCCTGTACCATGCCAACGGACGGTCTCCCGATTCTCTTGACGATACCTGCGCAGACGTTGCAGCAGAAGAGTGCCGAGACATACCAAGTAGGGAAACTTGCCTCCCAGCTCACGGCCTTATCTGCTCCTATCCCACCCGATCTCTTCTGTCGCCCCGTCGACGCCTTTCAGCACCCTCGGGATGATCGCCTGCTGTTAGCCTCTGTGGGGAAGCCGACCGACCGTTGGCATGTCGAGTGGGTGCGTCGCTGGGCCTTCCCGGCCCTCCGTCTGTTTGCACGCTTGCATGCCACACCGAATCAGATCAGTGTTCTCGGGTTTCTCGTCGCGCTCATTGCCTGCGGCATACTCGCCCAGGGGAGCTATTGGGCGGGAATTGCCGGCGCCCTCCTGCTCTATGCCTCCTGGGTTCTCGATTGCATGGATGGAACCCTTGCGCGCCTCACCTTGGCCGAGAGTCCTTTTGGTCGGCAGCTCGACACGACGTTGGGACATCTCACCAACTTGTGTATCTTTGCCGCCCTCATTTGGGGCGTGTATGGCGGCGAACCGCTGTGGAAACTTGGCGGGGTTGTGTGTGTCATCTTTGGTGGCATCGCTATCGCGCAGCATGTGGCCAAGTTGGAAAAACAACAAACACCACAACGGTCAGCGCCGCAGGAGAGCGTCTTGCGGAATCTTTTGGCCAAAATCAATCACCGCGATTACGCCGTGGTGATTTTTCTTCTGGCAGTGTTCAATGTCATCCGCATTTTCCTCTGGCTCAGCATGATCGGCGTGCATGTCTACTGGGTTTTACATCTGTGGCTCGTGCGCAAACACCTGCGGTCAACCACATCCCCTGCCGCATAGCGTACCTCATGTATTGACAACGACCCGGCAAACGGTAGGTGTATAGCGACAATCGGGGATACGGCTTACTTTGTGGTATCCCGGGTGTCAATTCCCAGAGCGTTTCAGACTTTGGTCATGATATCGGCGGCAAACGTCTGGAGCTGGCGACGTTGCTCCTCTGCATCACTGCCACGGTAGCGCACAATAAAGCTGGTATAGCCATGGTCGGCAAAACGTCGGATATCATCGCGAATCTCTTGCACCGATCCGGTACCTGGGTCGCGACTCCCATCTGCTGCCTTTCTGGACTCACCAATATTGATGAAGAATTTATGACACAGGCTGAGATCTTCCAAGCGCCGCTCGTGAGTCTCACACAGGCGCTTGAGGACCTCCAGACGCTCTCCGACCGTATCGGGACGTACGGAAGTCGAGAGCCAGCCGTCACCCAGTGTGGCAACCCGTCTGAGGGCGGCATTGCTCGTACCGCCAACCAGAATCGGCGGGTGCGGTCGCTGCACCGAGCCGGGTCTGGACACCAAGGGTTGTAATTGATAGTGCTCACCCTGAAACGACACTTCACCGCCAGCACACAAGCGTTTGACAATCTCGATGCATTCGTCGGTGACATGCCCGCGAGCCCCAAAGGGCCTCGCGTCTAACGCCGCAAACTCCTCCGCCAGCCAGCCCACACCGGCCCCGAGAATCGTGCGACCACCCGAGAGCACATCCAAGGTCACCAGCATACGCCCCAACAACACCGGATTGCGATATGGCATCACCAGCACGGCGGTGCCAATCTTGACGCGTTGCGTCGCGCCAACGAGCACGCCCATGACGGCAATCGGCTCCAACAGGGGTTCTTGGGTCATGTCGATGGGAAAAGCCCCGGTGGTGCTATAGGGGTATTTCGACGTGAAGGTTGACGGAAAAATAACATGATCAGCCAGCCATACCGAGTCGAATCCTCCGGTTTCGGCTAGCTGGGCCAGCTCGAAAATCATCTCGCGGGTGGCCAAGCGCCCGTAAATGCCAACATCCAACCCGACTCTCAGTCCTTCCGCCATCGTCTCCCCCTCCCATCTCTGGTGCGCCAGCTTCCCGCTCTGTCGTTCTTCGTGGTTGGCCACGACGAAAGCCAACCGTCTTCTCCGCCGATTGTATGCAGTGTGCCATACAAACATGAGAAATACATCCCACAGTTTTCTTGCCATTCATCAACATTTCACTTGACCAAACCTCACCAAAAATTCCATGCTTGATGCAAAGATCATCACGTGGTGTACCACAGACGGACAAGGTGTTGCCCCTTGGTTGGAGACCTCTATGCGATGGATTGTTGGTTTGCTTCTAGTGGTGTTGGTCAGTTATGCCTTTGCGGACGAAGGCGATGAGCCCGAGGCCCCCTTGCCTGAGACGTCTTATGACCGCATCACGCTGAAATTCAATGCACACATCAAGAAATTTCCCACCTGGGAGGCCTTCAAAGGCGAGGTCGCAGCTCTGGTTCCTCCAGGCAGCCCCGGGACCTGTTATGCCTTGACTGGGAAAGGCATGGATCCCGTTGAAATGGCCAAAGTAACGTTTCGTTGGGCCGAGGGAAGTGGGTGGAAAAAAACGACAGGACGCGGCTGGCGCTTGCGCGCACCAGACCGCAGCTTCATCGAGTATCGCCTCAATACCGCAGACCGAGTGCTCTTACGATCTGAAGGCGTCAAGTCGGGATTTTTCTTTGTCGTCACAAAGAGCATTTGCGAATTTCCGCTGCGCCAGCAATAACGACGTACGTCAGACCCTCTTTCCCAAGACTGCTACTGCTTCAAGCGGGGATCCAAGGCATCTCGCAGGCCGTCTCCCAGCAGGTTAAACCCCAAGACAGTCACCAAAATACTGAGTCCGGGAAAGATAGTGATCCAGGGATTCATTTCGAGAAAGGTGAGATTTTGCTTTAAGTCCCACCCCCAACTCGCCGTAGGTGGTTGTGTGCCTAGACCGAGAAAGCTGAGCGTGGCCTCGACGATGATGGCCGTGGCAGTACTAAACGTTGCCGCGACGATGATCGGCGCCAGACAATTCGGCAACACGTGCCTCCCGAGAGTGCGTACTGGCGCAAACGCCAATGCCCGTGTCGCTTCGATATAGGGATGTTCACGTATCGACAAGACACTGCCCCGCACCAGGCGTGCAAAGGTGGGAATACGCTCAACGCTGAGCGCAATGATGGCGTTCATCGTACTCGGGCCCAGTACGACCATGATAACAATGGCCTGCAAGTAAAAGGGAAATGCCAGGATCACGTCCATAAAGCGCATGACGATCAGATCAAATTTCCCACCGTAAAACCCGGCAATGAGACCGAGAGGCACCCCCACAAACAGCGCCAATGAGATCGAAGTGAGCCCGACAGACAGCGATACACGACTACCATGCAGAATACGGCTGAGGAGATCACGCCCGAGCAGATCAGTTCCGAGGGGATGCACGCGCGTGGGCGGTGACAAGCTGGCCGTGACGTCGACCTCATAGGGACTGTATGGCGCCAAACGATCGGCCAACAGGGCGGTGGCCATCAAACAACACACCACCACGAGGCCAAATATCCCTGTTTTACTGCGCAAGAAGCGCGACCGAGCAATGTGGAAAGCGCTACGCAGATGCGACGGAAACGCGTCATGAATCGCATCAGGTGGGGAGGAGGAGGAACGCAGAGCGGATGTCATAGTGCATGATCGCGATGAAGGGTATACGCAAAGAACAACTTGAGCAGAGAACGAACAAACAAGGAACAAGAGCGCTGTGCGCCACGTATTGATGCGGCGCACAACGCCCCAGACTCTACGCTTTATTCAACCACGTTGACTCCCACCGGACGTACAACTGATTCATGAAGTGATAGCCTTTGACATAATCCTGGTACGCCTGGAAATACGGCGACCCGGTGATATTGCACCACAACATATCCTTGGCAAACGTCTTCTGGATGTCGTGCGCAATGTTTTTGCGTTTCACCGGATCGACTTCCCGGCGCCACTTCATGGTTAAATCTTCGATCTCAGGCGACTCCAACCCGCCATAATTGGATTTGGCCCCGCGGAAGAAACTGACTGACCGCTGGTTGATATCCACCAGGGCGCCAAAATCTTCCATCGCCATCTGGTAATCATACTTACGCAAGAAGCGATCCAACCAGGCGGGCTTATCCATCAAGGTGAGCTTCATCTTGACGCCGATTTCCTCCATCTGACTCTTCATCAGCGTCGCGGCATCCGAGAAGAATGGTGCGTCATTATTGAGAATGAGCTCAAACTCCACCGGGTTGTCCGGGCCATGACCGGCTTCTTTCAAGAGCGCCTTGGCCTTTTCGGGATTGTACGGATACATCTCGTTGAGATCGACATAGTCCTGCACACCCGGCGGCAAAATGCTGACCAGCGGCGTAGCACGATTCTGGAACACCGTCTGCGCGATCTGTTTGCGGTTTAAACCAAAACCACCAATAGCCTTACGTATCCGCACGTCGTTAAACGGCGGCTTGCGCATATTCATGAAACACACCAGCGGCATACGCTCCGGAGCGGTTTCGAGCACCACGCCCTTGGCGCGCTCCATGATCGGTACGTGCTGCGGATTGACCCGTTGTAAGAAGTCGATTTGTTTCGTGCGCAGCGCGGTCATCGCCGCCAACGGGTCTTTGATGATTTTGATCTCGACCGCATCCAGATACGGCAGGCCCTGCTTGAAGTAGTTCGGATTCTTCCTCAAGACGATCTTTTCGTCGGGCCGATAATCATTCAAGTCATAGGTGAAGGCACCAGTGCCGACGGGACTCCGATTCCAGTCATCGCCGTATTTGGCGACTGCGGTGGGGGAGCCGATGGGGACACCGCCAAAGTAGCCCGCAAGGGCAGGCAAGAGGGCCGCCGGCTCTTTCATCATGACTCTGACTGTGTGTTTATCGACGACCTGGGCGCCTTCCATCTGGTTGAAGTACACATACACCCAGGACTTCTTCCCGCGCTTGACCATATCATCGAAATTCCACTTCACCGCATCGGCGTCGCACGGGGTGCCGTCGGTGAATTTCACATTTTCGTGCAGATGGAAAATGTACTCCTGCCCGCCGCCTTTCGCTTCCCAGGATTTGGCCAGATCAGGCACGATGTCGTAGTTGGGTCCTAGCGTGACCAACTGATTGTGAATATTATTCGACACCCAGAACGTCTCATAGCCCGGAGGCCCCTCGCGGTTCAGGGTAAAACGGCCACTATGGATATCCGAGGCATAGGCAACGCGCAGCGTGCCCCCGGACTTGGGCGTGTCGGCACCCCGTGCGCGCCATGGCATTGCTGCGAGTCCTGCCGCTGCAGTCACACCTGCGATAAACGATCTGCGTTTCATGGGCAATCCTTTCTGGAAAGAACCTATGGATGATTTAGGCTTTCAAGCGGGGGTCGAGCGCATCACGCAGCCCGTCCCCGAGTAGGTTGAAAGCCAGGACAGTGACCAGGATCGCCAAGCCCGGGAAGATCGTGATCCAGGGGTTGAGCTCAATCAGCGTGAGATTCTGCTTCAAATCCCAACCCCACGTGGGGGTTGGGGGCTGCGTCCCTAGCCCAAGGAAACTGAGCGTCGCCTCAATGATGATGGCGTTGCCGATGTTCAGGGTAGACGTCACAATAATGGGCGCCAGGCAATTCGGCAGCACATGCCGGCGAAGCACCCGCACCTGGGAAAGCGCCAAGGCTTTCACCGCCTCGAGATACTCGTTCTCTTTCACCGAGAGCACACTGCCGCGCACAATACGTGCCAGAATCGGAATCCGCACGATAGCCAGCGCCAGGACGACGTTCATCGTACTCGGCTCCAAAATAACCATAATCACAATGGCCAGCAGAAAAATGGGGAAGGCAAGCATCACGTCCATACACCGCATAATCAGATTGTCAATGCGCCCACCGTAAAACCCCGCTACGGTGCCTAACGGAATACCAATGAAAATGGCCAACAAAATGGAAACCACACCGACGTAGACCGAAACACGACTGCCATGCACCACACGACTAAACACGTCTCGGCCGAGCAGATCGGTACCCATGATATTCTTCCAGGTCGGCGGAGAAATACTGACAGGCGTCGTCTGTGTCGGACTATACGGTGCAATCACATTGGCAAACAGCGCGACCAACAGCAGCAGCGCGACGATACCCAGACCCACCATGGCCGTTTTACTCCGCCGCAGGCGCCGGAGCGTAATCACCCACATACTACGCGCGGTTGCGTCGTGGTCCTCGAAGCCGCCCTCGAGAGGGGCGGTTGCGATACCTGCCATAGCCTCGTTACGCATGACGCGGGTCCTTTCTGCTCGCTAGGTCGCTGGTTTATCGTACTTGATACGGGGATCGAGAAAGGCGTACAGCACATCCACAATCAGATTGACCAACACGAACCCCAACGCAAATAACAGGACAAAGGCTTGTACCTGCGGATAATCGCGCAGTGAAATCGCTGAGATACCAAAGGAACCGACACCCGGGACAGAAAAGACGGTCTCGACCACAATGGCACCGCCAATGAGAAAACCCACTTGCAGGCCGAGCACCGTGACCGTGGGAATGAGGGCGTTTTTTAAGGCATGCTTCAGCACTACGGCCCATTCCCGTACACCCTTGGCGCGCGCCGTGGTGACGTAATCAAGTCGGATGACTTCCATCATGCTGGCCCGCACCAGGCGTGTCAGCAGGGCGGCGCGCGCCAAGCCGAGCGTGGCGGCGGGCAAGATCATGTGCTTGAGATTCCCCCACACACTTTCGCTCAGAGGCACGTAGCCCACCGCGGGTAAAATCCCCCAGAGCAAGGAGAAGAACAAGATGAGGAGTATGCCCATAAAAAATTCCGGCACCGACACCCCAATGAGCGCAGTGGTCATGGCACCGTAATCGCGCCATGAATACGGTCGTAGGGCCGCAATCACCCCGGCGGGAACGGCAATGAGTAAGGCAAAAGCCATGGAGAGGACAATGAGTTCGAGCGTGACGGGGATACGACGGGTGAGATCATCAAAAATCGGCCGATTGGCAATAATCGAATGCCCCCAATCGGCGATGAACAGACGCTTGAGCCAGACGACGTACTGTATGACAGGGTGACGATCGAGGCCGTACTGCGCTCGAATGGCCACAGCCGTTTCCTCAGTGTAGTAATCGCCCAGGAGCAGCGCCACAGGATCGCCCGGAATGAAGCGCATCATCGCGAACACAAGGATAGTAACGCCAAAAACCGTGGGGACGAGTAACACTAGACGACGAAAAATATACTCCTTCATAACTTCGCGCTTCCTCCCTCATCCAAACGCATACATCGACCACCCTAGAGGCGACCAAGAATGCTGGGTGCATGGTGTATAGAGATAGCGCGAAGAACAGGAGGAATCAGTGCAGGATACGTGCTGTCGTCATCAGTGTTCGCAAGCACAAGCGACGCCCATGCGAAGGGGTATTATGCCCGGTCCCGCACGGATGTCAAGCCGAGAATGCTCCTGCCACAGAACCTGCAGGACATTTTCCCCGCCATGGTCCCCTTGCCGAGGTCTCGGGTTGGGGGACTGGAAACCAGAAAACCTGACGGTCTCAGGCCAAGGATTGTTCGACCCACTGGGCCATGCACAACAGGCGCAGATCGGCATAACGCGGAGCAATGAGCTGTACCCCGATGGGTAAGCCATTGGGCCCGGTAAACACCGGCACGGTGATCGCCGGCACGTGCATGGTCGTCCACAGGGCACAAAAGGACGGATCACCGGTCGAATCCAGTCCAAGCGGCGCCTCACCGGCGGCGCCAGGGGTGAGGATGATATCATACGGGGCCAGGATATCGTCCATTTCTCGCCGCCAGGTTTCGGCCAAGATACGGGCTTCACGATAGTGGGCAAACGTGCATGTCCGGCCATGCGCCAGGCGGCCGTTGCGTAACGTCTGGCTGATTTGGTCCCAGTGATGTGTGGTTTCATACGTGAAGTTGCGACTGAATTCGAAGCTCGAAATCGCCCGATGTACCTCGGCAATGTCTCCAAAATGACTGGGAAGCGTCAGTTCCTCAACCATCGCGCCGGCTTTGGCGCAACAATCTGCGGCGTCTTCGAGAAGCTGCGCCGTACCAGATTCGAGTCGCGACCACACATGCGTGCGGCAAAACCCGATTTTCGGAGGTGTCTCAGGCGCACTGGGAACAGGCTCGGGCGTGATGCCAAGCAGGACGTCTCGGAAGAGAGCGATATCCGTGATACTACGGGCCATTAACCCCACAGTATCCAACGATCCCGCCGCTTCTTTGACCCCGACACAACGCACTTCTCCGTAAGTTGGGCGATAGCCAACAATGCCGCAAAACGATGCAGGCCGAACCGTTGATGCGGTGGTTTGCGTCCCGAGAGCCAAAGGCACCATACCGGCAGCTACCGCTGCAGCCGAACCACTGGACGAGCCCCCCGGTGTCCGCGCCGGGTCCTGCGGATGGCGTGTTTTCCCGGGATGCACATTGGCAAACTCTGTCGTCACCGTCTTGCCCATCACCACGCCACCGGCTTGACGCGCCAAGGCCACGCAGGCGGCGTCACTGGCTGGCTGATGCCCCTGGTAAATGGGCGAACCGTAGGCTGTCGGCATGTCATGGGTATCAATAATATCTTTCACGCCGAATGGCACCCCGTAGAGCAAACCGCGGACGCCACCTTGGTCCAGCTTTTTTGCCTGAGCCAGGACGTGATCAGGATCGAAATATTCCCACGCTTGGACCTCTGTCTCACACGCCTCAATGCGTTCGAGGTAGGTGCGGGCGACATCTTCGCACGTCGTCTCGCCTGCCGTGATAGCACGTACGATTTCTGTGGCCGTCATCGTGTGTTGTAACTGCCCAGGATGTGTCTGGCGCATGAGGGGCTCCCTTTGTAACAAGAGTGTCGAAAGACATCTCAACCGATTTTTTTCTTGACGATTCACACCGCTTGCGTATGGTATCAGGCGGACAGGGCGCGGAGGTTTACCGACCATTCCGTCCCTGCGGTCTGCATATTGTCCGGCTGCAAGGCCGGCCTCACAGGGGGACGGCTTTTGTGCGTCTAGGACTTGGTATGCCTGGATTGTACAGACTCCAGGCAGTCATGGACAGCCCTGTCTGCCATTGTGCGGGCAGTTGCTCCGGACACGAGCCTGCTTTACCCAGGCTCACGGCGTCTGCACAGGGGGATTGCGGTGTGCAGCACTAGCGGAAAATGTATGAAGCCCGGTACAGTCACACGGCGACTGTGCCAGGCTCCATGCTCACTACAGGTCATTAACGGGACGGGAAATCATGCCCTCCCTACAGGATGTCGAGACTGGCCTCCTCCGAGAATTCGCTTTCGTTTCCTGACGTGTCGATGGCTGTCAAGGAAAAGTAATACGTCTCCCCCGGAGTGGGAGCAGGTAGGGAAAACGACGTAGCCTGCGCATCATTAATATTCACGCTATTGCCATAGGTAAACTCACTTGGCATAATCGCCCCGCCCCGACTCGTGGTGCCATAGTACAGGCGATAACTCGCCAGATCGGTCAATGGCGACCCGTCGGTATTCTCCGTCGGCGCTGTCCAGGTGACCAGCAGAGTCGTAGCACCGGCAGGGTCAACCGTCCAGGTGAAATCGGTGCTGGACTCCCCCACACCGTCAGATACCGTGACCGTCACCAGGTACGGGCTACTCGTACTTGCTGCACCGCTCAACACGCCCGAGATAAGCCCGGTGTCAGTGTCAATAGTCAGTCCCAGCGGCAAATTCGAGGCGGCATACGTGAGGGTATCGTCATTCGCGTCAGTGGCGTTGACTTGTACCGAGACCGTATCGCCCTCGGTATCGACCTGGCCACCTGGGGAGGTGATCACAGGCCGCGGATTCGTCACCGTCCAGGTAAAAGATATGGTCGACTCGGCCACGCCATCGTTCACCGTCACCTTAACAAGGTATGGGCTGTTCGTGCTTGCGGCGTTGCTTAACACACCCGAGATGAGCCCGGTCTCCGGGTTCATACTCAGCCCCGGGGGTAAGTCCGACGCGGCATACGTGAGCACATCTTGATCAGCATCGCTGGCATTCACTTGCAGCGTGACGGTATCGCCAGCCGCATGCTGAGGTTCGTCGGGCTGCGTAACGACAGGATCTGGGTTAGTGATCGTCCACGTGAACGAGCTCTGCACCGTATCGGTGCCGTCAGACACGAAGATCGTCACCGTATAAGGACTGTTCGCACCAGAGGTGTTCCCAAGAGTGACGGCGATCTGTCCCGTGGCGGTATTGAAGGTCGTACCCGTTGGCAGCCCGGACGCACTGAACAGCAGGGTATCGCCGTCTGCATCACTCGCTTTATCCGCGAGCGAGAGCGATACCGTGCTGCCTTCCGCAGCCGCTTGGTTCTCAATCGGGGACAGGACAGGCGGTTGATTCGGTTGCGGATCCGGTT
>CAJIAL010000693.1_pt1 | contig 13326 bp, 12 predicted proteins | sample 9199091 | NCBI WGS metagenome assembly CAJIAL01 (sample SAMEA7708270, study PRJEB35096) | sediment metagenome | biome: marine neritic benthic zone biome [ENVO:01000025]; feature: sediment [ENVO:00002007]; material: shallow marine sediment [ENVO:03000034] sea grass bed [ENVO_01000059] ... | reverse complement strand
CACGACGTGTTTGCGTTTAGCCGTTCCAAAAAGCACATGATCCAACGCCAACTAGGACGACTGGAACCGACGCCGTTGTTAAAATACCGAGCGAATGAAGTCATGCGGAATATGCCTGTGATGTCAACCTGAAAAAACTTGATTATGGAGTTTCAGGGCGGTGCCGCATGGAAAATACAATGACTGCTCAAATATTCATCACTGCTCATATGAGCAGTGGTGCGATCAGGGTGGAGACTCTCAGCTTGAGAAGCGACCCGTGCCATCATCCTGGGCTCAACACTCCATGCGCCCGATCACATCGCCTCAACTGACTGGCGGCTTCCTTGGGGGTTGGGACCCCATGGTCTCCAACGACCTTCTCTCCGTGCGGGCTCCAAGACCCGACACCCGATGCTCCATGCGTCTTTCGACGACAGGTGGAAGCCTGTGGGAGGCGACCCCATCTCTCCGACGGCGTGCGTGGCAGGCCCGGATTGCCAACGGGCCGCCTCCACCAGGACTCAGGCTTCGGTGTGATTCAGCGCCTCAACAGCGGTGGGGCCACGCAAGGACGGCACAGAGCTCTCGCTCTCACGTATCTCGCTCTCGTGTGACTCAGCCCCTCAACATCGCTTCGGCCTCTTTGAGCACTGCTCCCTCGGGGAACGCCCCGGTTGTGAGAAAGCGCCACAGGGCAAGGAGCAACGTGCGTGCCACCGCCACAATCCCGATGCGCCGCAGGCGTTTGCCGCCGCTGCCATAGCGCTCGCGAAACCAGACACTCAGGGCACTCTCGGGCTGGTAGCGCAGCCAACTCCAGGCCAACTCCGTCGTCATCCAGCGCACATGCCGGTTACCGGACGTGCTGATGCCCAGGTCTCGGGCACTCTCGCCGCTTTGATACGGCGTGGGGGTGAAGCCGGCGAGGCCCCCCACTTCGCGACGATTGGTGAACGCGCGCCAGCCGAAAAATGCCCTCACCACCAACCAGGACCCGTTGATCCCGATCCCTTTGAGCAGCATCAGCTGGCGCACCTTCGCGATACTGGCGTCGCTTGCGTCTTGCAGCTGGGCACGACGCTCGGCTTCCACCGCCGCAATCTGTTCACTGAGAAAGGTGTGCTGGGCATAGACCCGCAGCACCCGACGACGCAGACCCGGCGGAATCGGCGCACCATCCCACAGCCGCAGCGTCTCAAGTTGCTCGGGTAAGTTGGTCAGACTCGTTACCCGTATCCCCTGGCTACTGAGCAAACCCTTGATGCGGGTCGTGGTACTGCCCCGCTCCTGCTTCAGCGTTTCCACGTCCCGATGCAAATGACGTTGGTCTTCCGCTTCCACTGAGGGCACATGCACCACCCGCCACACCTCACGTTCGCCACTGTGAAAGCGGATCAGCATGCTCAGCAGCTTGCGCACGTCCAAGCCATCGCTCTTGGCCCGACGCTGGCGCCGGCTGACTGCAATGGCGGAGGAATCCACCACATGGTTGGTGATCCCGTGCGCCTGGAGAAACCGATGCAGCCAGAATCCTTCTCGGCCCGCTTCATAGCAACTGACCACGGGCGCCTCTTCCGGCAGACCAAAGCGCTTTGTGGCCTGGGCGATTTCTTGGAGCACGCGCGCCTGGTTGCGCGCTGCCATACCCCGTTCACGGGGTTTGTGACCCGGGCCCGTGGTGAAGCCGAGCGTCCACGTTTTTTCACGCAGTTCACAGGCCATAAACAGGGTCGCCTCCGTTGTGTTACCCGGCTCGGTGTGGGTCGCTGCGGTGGTCATGGGCTTGCTCCTCCATGGTAGGCAGTTTAAGATAGTGAAAAAGAAGCGTACCACAGCGGCCCGTTGCGCCAATCAACCTGCAAGCATAGTATCTATCCACCTGGAGTTGACTCGGGAAAGCGTGCGGAGATGAGGTCGTCACGACGCTGTCCGCTTACACACCCGTGCTTCCTTCATATCCCCTGCATCAATGAGCAAAAGCCATGAACCATGAACTGCATTACCTGAGTATCGCCGACGCATCTCGGCTGATTGTGTCCAAGGAACTTTCTCCGGTCGAACTAACGCGTGCCTACCTTGAGCGCATAGAAGCGCTCGACTCCAGATTACACGCCTATATCACGGTGACGGCGGAGTTGGCGATGGACCAGGCCCGCGCCGCGGAACAGGAGATTGCGAGTCAAGGACCGAGGAGCCCCATGCACGGGATACCCTTCGCGCTCAAGGATATCTACGACACCGCCGGTATTCCCACCACCGGCCATTCCCGTTTGACCCGCGACCGCGTGCCGGAGACGAATGCCGCGTGTACCGCACGACTCCTGGATGCGGGCGGCATTTTGCTTGGTAAGCTGGCGACGCACGAATTTGCCACGGGCGGGCCGTCGTACGATTTACCGTGGCCGCCTGCAAACAACCCCTGGATGCTCGATCGTTTTCCGGGTGGTTCGAGTAGTGGCGCCGCCGCTGCTGTAGCCGCTGGCCTTGTGCCGGGCGCCATGGGCTCGGATACGGGTGGTTCGGTGCGTTTACCTGCCGCCTTCTGCGGCCTCGCGGGGATGAAACCGACTTTCGGGCGCGTCTCCAAACGCGGCATCTTGCCTCTCTCGTGGAGTCTTGATAACGCCGGGCCGCTCACTTGGACGGTGGAAGATTGTGCCATCATGCTGCAAGTGATTGCCGGACATGATCCGCTCGATCCGAGTTCGGCCAACTGGCCGGTGCCCGACTATCACGCTGCCCTGGATACAGGCATCGCCGGCATGCGTATTGGGCTCGTGCGCCACTTTTACGAGCATGATGTGATGGCCGACGCAGCGGTGATCGATGCCATGAACGCCGCGGCCGATGTGTTGCGAGACTTAGGGGCTGAAGTCGTCGACGTCGAGCTGCCCAGCCTGGCGCAGTTCCAAGCCTGTAATCGCATTATCACCATGGCCGAAGCCTTCGCGATCCACGAGCATAGCTTGGTGCATCGCCCCGAGGACTACGGCGCAGTAACCCGTTATCGCGTGTTACCCGGCGCCATGCTTACAGCGGCTGACTACCTCGCGGCGCTGCGGCAACAGCGCGAGTGCGCGGCGCAGACACTGGCGGTGCTGGATAGGGTCGATGTTCTGCTGACTGCGACAACTTATGGGCCGGCGCCCGTTCAAGTGGCCATGCGGGCCGAGGCCAATTTCTCCCGGCCACCGTTGACGAATCCGTTTAACCTCACGCAGCTTCCGGCCATCAGTATCTGTAATGGCTACTCCGAGGACGGATTGCCACTGGCGATGCAGATCGCCGGGCAACGCTTCGACGAGGCAACGTGCTTCAGGGTCGCGCACGCCTATGAGAAAGCCACGCCGTGGCGGGACCGTAGACCGCAGTTCCTGGAACCGGAAACCGAGACTGCAGTGGTTGATCCGCGCGCACCGAGCCACGGGCAGCATAACGACGCGGCGCGGCGTGCCGAGTATGTAGCTATGTGTCAGCGCCTGGAACTCCAGCTGGACGAGGCACAGTTTCGCGACCTCGTCGAGGCCATGCCGCATGTCGAAGCCATGCTGGGTCACCTCAGGCGAGATCGACCCTACACCGAGGAGCCGTCGTTGATCTTTCGACATGCCGAGTCGAACGCTGCGGAGGTGAGCCATGATGTCTAATACACTATGCACCAAGAGTCTGGCCGAACTGGCCGAGTTGATTCGGACCCGTGCCGTTTCCCCGGTGGAGTTGACCCAAGCGTACCTCGACCGTATCGCACAGCTCAACCCCCAGCTCGATGCCTTCATCACGCCAACGGCTGAGCAAGCGATCGCACAGGCGAAAGCGATGGAGTCCGAGATCGCCGCGGGACACTATCGGGGTCCCATGCATGGCATGCCCTTCGGCCTCAAGGATATCTACGATACCAAAGGTATTCTCACCACCGCGCACTCTAAAACGCTCATCGATAATGTCCCCACCGAGGATGCGACGACGACCGCCAAACTCTACTACGCGGGGGGCATCCTCCTCGGCAAGCTCGCCACCCACGAATACGCCCATGGTGGTCCGTCGTTCGATCTGCCATGGCCACCAGCACGCAATCCCTGGAACCGCGAGCATTTCACCGGTGGCTCCTCCAGCGGTTCGGGGACGGCAGTGGCGGCGGGTTTGATGCCGATGGCGATGGGTTCCGACACCGGGGGATCGATTCGAGGCCCGGCGGCGCTATGTGGTCTGGTCGGTCTCAAACCCACGTACGGCTTGGTCAGCCGCGCCGGGGTGATCGCCAATTCCTTCAGCTACGATCACGCCGGACCACTCACCTGGACGGTTGAGGATGCGGCCATTGCCCTCCAGGTCTTGGCGGGATATGATCCGCGAGACCCGGCGAGCGCCCATGTGGAGATTCCCGACTATCGGGCCGCTCTGACCGGCAATATCCGGGGACTGCGTGTGGGAGTGGCGCGCCATTTTCACGAGAGCAATCCGCAGGCCAATGCCGAGCTTGTGACCGCATTCGACGCCGCGCTCGACGTCTTGCGAGACCTGGGAGCGGTAATTGAAGAGATCACCACCATGCGGACACCACATGCGTACCAGCACATCAAGGTGGTAACGGCCGAGTCGGAGCTACTCTCCGTGCACGAACGCAATCTTCGCACCCGGCCGGGAGATTTTGGCGAGGATTTTTTAGGGAGAGTACTTCCGGCGTGCCTGTTGACAGCACGGGACTATCTCAGCTCCCAACGTGAGCGGCGCATGGCCATTGCCGAAATGGAACCGATCTACGCGGCACACGACGTGATTGCCTCTATCGGCCCGGGACCGGCGCCGGAACTCGGTGCATGGCGGACCATACAGTTTTGGCAGAATGGATCGATCACCGCCCCCTTCAACGTGACGGGTGGCCCCGCATTGGTGCAATGTATCGGCTATACGGCGTCCGGTTTACCCTTGTCGATGCAATTGGCTGGCCGGCCCTTCGATGAAGCAACGATCCTGCGCGTAGGGGATGCGTATGAGCGTGCCACGCCATGGCGGGATCGACGCCCCCAGCTCGACCCTCATGCCGCGTTTTCCACCGCGCCTCCTCCGGTGCCGGAACCGCCTGCGATCGACTGTACGCCAGCTGAACAAGACGCGGTGGCTCTCGCGGCCCGGCGTGCCGGTTTGACTCTGAACGAACGCCAGTTCGTCATGGTGTGCGCGGCCGCACCATACGTGAACGAGATCCGCCAGGGGTTGGCCCGTAAACGCGACTGGTATGAGGCACCCGCCAACGTGTTTGTGTCGACTCGTTAACGAGCTGGTTGCTGCGAGTGGTTAGGCCCACATCCGTGGGGCAGCATCGATGCCTCAGCGTAACGCCTTCACGGAGCAAGAAAGGTCGTCCGATGCATGAGCCGGGTCTCGCGCTCCCGTCTGGTTGAAATAATCGGTCGACCTTACTGCATTGATTTTCCTCAGGCTGAAACTGGTGCGCCATGGCGATCGCCTCATCCACGGTCCACGGACAGTTGGTGTCGATGGTAATGGCGATAGCAGGCCCGGCAACATCACGCGCCGCCTGCACCGATGGGACGTCGATTTGATGCAACTTGATATCACGATAGCCACGCGTGAGAGCCTGTTCGGTATACCGCGCCGCCGCCGCCGGATCACTATAGCGCAACAGGCTTGCATACGCCGGTAGGTCCTGGCACGGGGAGCCTCCGAGCAAGCGATATAACGGTAGGTTTGCCGCCTTGCCTGCGATGTCCCACAGGGCAATATCGATGGCGGAAAGCGCATACATGGCTGGCCCATTGCGCCCGACACCATGCAGATTGCGCTGCAGCTCATCGAGGAGCGCGGTGATCGCCGTGGTCGTGTACAGCACGCGTGCGGTTAATGAGTGGGGTCTTCTCCAAGTTGATCTTCCTACTCTACCTTCACCTCTCAGCTAGGCTCCGATGGGGCGCCTACCGCTTCATACCGCGACTCGCACCGGTTGAAGGACACACGAATCCGCTGAGATTCGCCATGTTCGACATCGCCAAGTCGTTACATCACTGATGGTTGCGGCCACGGTGGAACGCGAAACATCAGCATCTCTCTCAGGCTCCAGATGTGATCCGTCAGCCCGGCCGCCATCGCTGGCGTCTGCGGTTGCCAGCGTTGGAGGGAGTCTGCCTCGGGCACAGGCACGCGCAAGCTGGCGTGGGGCAACACGAAGTTATGATATGCCTGGAAGAGGGCCAGCTGCTGACGCAGCCCGGCTTCATGTTTGCACAGGGTGTTGACTCGACGGCCGATCGCGGCCACATGTTGGCGAAAGTCGAGATTCAAGCGTTCTATAAAGGCCGTATTGATCGTCCAACCCCGCTTAGCTAAGATCGACTTGATGGTCTCGGTCGCGCCGAAGATGACCCGGTGTTTGACGCCCACGATGCGCCGACGCCGGTAGGACTTCACGACCTGTGCATAGAGTAACCGCGGCTGTGGCATCCAACGCGGCTTAGGTCGCGGGCCTTTGGCCTGCCGGCGCTCGGGTTGCATCCACCGGCCATAATGGCCGACCAGCGCGGAGAGGTACTCGCGGAACCCGTCAGTCAAGAATAGCGGGGCGCAGTCCGGTGCCAACACCTGGGTGACGTGATGGACAAGGCGTTGGGCCATGGCCTGGGTGCGCTGCCCCACGTCCACCGCCAGGATAAGCTTACAGACCGGGTCCATGGCAACCCACACCCCGTGCGGCGAGCGCGACAGGCGCTGGATCGCCTTGGCCTCGGTGACCTCGCCCTCTTTGACCGCGCTGAGCAGAGCGAAGAGTTCATCCATCTGCACCTGCTCGACATGGAGATGGTGCAAGTAATAGCGTGAGAACGCTTCGAAGTGCTCGGCCGCCTCGACTAACCACCCAAGTACGGTGTTGGGGTCAACCTCGAAGACTCGAGCCACGGCACGAATGCCGAGACCTGCGGCTAGAGCCGCAAGGGCCCACACCAGCTTGTCGGGATCGACTTGCTTGCCATGAAACGGCGTCCCCAGCGTCTCTAGGAAATAACCGTGGCAACTCAGACACACGAGTTGTCGCCAGCGTCGACCATTGGGATGGCCGTTGGCGCGGATATTACCCCAGTTGACCCGACCGTGATACGAACAGGCGGCATGCGGGCAGAAGTGGCCAGAGGTATCGACCTGTCGGCGGCGACCTCGGGTGAAGATCATACGGGGTGGAGGTTCGCCAGGTGCCTGTGCATGAGACTCAACGCCTTGCTCACAGAGCTCGCACTCCGGCTTGTGAGTGAGACCTGCAAACGGTTTAGGCTCGCGCTTACGTTTCGGAGGTTTCGGCACTGCTGGAACGTTCTTACCGCCTTGCCAGAACCGACAGAACAGGAGCGCCAGAAGAATGAGAATAATCCACACGAACGGGGAAAAAGTCAGATCGAATCGCATCCTCAGCCCTTTCACTCAGGGGGTAAATGAGCTGATGATACCTCGTTTTGAACCGTTTTGAATTACCCGCACAGTAGCCATACACGACCCAGTGGAGGCAGTGCAGGACGTGGATGATCATGGCTCCCCCTCACTCGTGTTGGCGATTCTCTCTGGCTATGAGGGTAACAGATCCACAGGTTTGAAACACCTTCAATTGGCTCATGTCTGTTCGCTCTCCGCCCGGGTTTGCGCCTTGCGCAGCACATCATTCAACGTTCTAGCCAGCACCTCGACGTTGGGCTCTCGGTAGATGCTCGTATGGCTGCCCGGGACCGCGTAGGCTTCCACCCCGTCTGTGGCGAGGCGACCCCAACCATTGAGGGGGTCGTCATCTCTCCACGGGGCGCGCTCGGTGCATCGAACGACGGTGATGCGCCCTGGGTAAGCTTGCGGCACATAGTGGCTGCACGAGTCATCAATGGCGGCTCGATAACCTTGCCGGCTGCGAGTCCGAGGCCCCCCCTGTCGACGCCCCGCCGCTCTCTGCGTCTTGTTCTTCAAACCCCTCAGAAGAGCGGCGAGCTCTTGCCTGGCTCCGGTGTGCCGTGCCCGCTCGCAGTAATAGCGGGCTCTTTGCCAAAGCCGGTAGGCCGATGAGGGGCCAGGCGTCGACCGTCTTGAGCCGGGTGCCCAGGACTCGCAGAGAGTCAGCAGGGCCACCTTCTCACCCTGCCTCTGCAGCTGGTGGGCGATCTCAAAGGCCACCAAGCCCCCAAAACCGTGGCCCCCGAGGTAGTACGGCCCGTCGGGCTGGACCCTTCTCATACTCTGGATGGAGTGAGCGGCCATAGCCTCGACCCGCACGAGGGGCTGCTCGCGCTCCAGGTCCTGATACACGACCCGGTACACCGGCTGGTCCGGCCCCAGACGGGCCCCGAAATGGCTGCGGCCAGCCAGAAAGAAAAACGGCGGCTTCGAGCCATGGGGTTGGAGGGGAATCACGGACGTCCACTCCCGCGACGGCTCTTCCTCCCGCAAGGCCTGGGCCAGTCCCTCGACCGTGGGCGTCTCAAAGAAGTTAAGGATTGACAACTCCTCTTGCATGGCATCTCGCACGCGGGCAACAATCTGAGCGGCCAGGATGGAGTCGCCCCCCAACCGGAAGAAGTCGTCGTGGATGCCCACTGCCTCGACTCCTAACACCTGGGACCAGATCGCTGCCAACTCTTCTTCTGCTAGCGTATTTGGAGCCGTATACGCTGCTTCTACCCCGGGGGCTGCTTGATCGGACGCCGTCAGGCCCAGCGTCTCGGCTAAACCAATGCGCTGCAACTTACCCGTGGGGCCTTTAGGTATTTCGTCCACTATCACCACCTGCTGCGGGACCTTAAAATCAGCCAGACGCCCAGCTGCAAACTCTCGTATTTCCCTCTCCGTAACCCAAACCTTCTCCCGCAACACTATGGCTGCAGCAACCTCCTCACCCAGTGTGGCATGAGGAACAGCAAAGCTGACCACCTGCGCCACAGCCGGATGATCCATCAACACTTCTTCGACTTCCCGCGGCGCAATCTTTTCACCCCCACGGTTGATGATCTCCTTAAGCCGGCCCGTGATGAAAAGGTAACCATCACGGGCCACATAACCTTCATCCCCTGTCCGGAACCAGCCATGGGTGAAGGCACTCTGGTTGGCTGGGGGATTGTTTTCGTAGCCTTGTGTAACGTTGGCGCCACGGATCACAATCTCTCCGGTCTCACCCGCTGGCAGCACGTTGCCTCCCTGGTCCATAATGGCCACCTCGGGTCCTGCCGCCACCCCGACCGAACCAGCTTTGCGCTGACGCGGCGGCAGTGGATTAGTGGTCATCTGGTGGGAGGCTTCTGTCATCCCGTAGGACTCGATCACGGGGACACTGAACACCCTTTCTAACTCTGCCAACACCTGTGGCGGCAAAGCAGAAGAGGAGGAGCGGATGAACCTTAGCGGACAGCAGGCGATGATCTCACGGTTGGCTGCCGCACGCGCCAGGATTGCTTGATGCATGGTGGGCACTGCCGTGTACCAGGTGGGGCGGAACTCTTCCATCCACTCAAAGAATTGGGGGGCATAAAAGCCCGGGGTACAAACCATACTGGCGCCAGCCATCAGCGAGGAGAGCATTGCCCCAATGAGGCCATGAATGTGAAACAGCGGCATCACGTTCAGGCATCGATCCCCCTCGACCAGTTCAAGGGCAACGCGAATGTTCTGCGCTGACGTGCAAAGGTTGGCTTGCGTCAGCGGAACCAGTTTCGGTCGCGACGTTGTGCCTGACGTATGTAGCACTAACGCCATATCGTTGGGCTGGGCGAAGCCGCCATGAGCTGGGCGCAAATGTTCCGCACCGGTCAGCATGAAAATACCAGCCTCTGCCTCTACCACAGGCGACAGCTCGATGATGGGGATGCCTCGCGCTTGCGCGATAGCCCGTGCCGGCGAGGCCATTCCAGACTGAATCATCAGCACCTTGGCATTCAGATCCAAAAGATAAAAATCAAATTCATTGGAACGAAAGGCTGGATTGAGCGGTGCAGCCGTCGCGCCGGCGGCCACCCCGATGAAGGCCGCAGCCATCTCTGGACCATTCGACAGCACCATGGCGACACGGTCATTCCGCCCTACACCCATTGCATTCAGCGTCTGCACCACATCGTCCACGAGAAGACGTAAACGGCTATAGGCGAGAGGGCAGCGACCAGGGGCAGCAATGGCAATGGCGTCGGGGTTGCGTTTGGCCTGGGTCTCAAGCACATGATGGATGCCCAAATCCTGGGGGGCATTGGGTGGCAGGGCAACAGGAACAATGGAGGACATAGTTATACTCACTCTAACGAAGAAAAATATGTTGGATTTACGAATCTTATGTGGCCGGCGTTGTTGCATGAATCGAACGTCAACCGCAATGACCTTTTCAGCATCGCACTTAGCTGCGCGGGTACGATTGCGGCCAACCCAATTCCCGCATCCGATTGAGTACCAGGCAGGCCAGCGAGGCTTCCCGCTCCTGCGCCTCATCCCGCTTTGACCGAAACCGGCTGCCGAATGTCCGTTGGTATCGTGCAAACACGTTTTCGGCGTAAGCCTGATCGTAGTAGCCCGACGTCCGTTTCCATCTGAACCGACCGACCCTATCAATCTCTAAAAGATGTCGATCTTGTTGGGTCGGTGAGGTCGCCGCCTGGTTGCTCAACGCGGCATCTTTCCGGGGCGGGATGATGACCCGGGCTCCCGGCGAATGGTCCGTCACCGCGGCGTAGACCGGCTCTTGGTCGTAGACGCTATCACGGATGAAGCGCTCGATGTCCCGATCGATTTGGTCTAATAACTCAGGCACCTGAGACGGATCTTGGTCATGGCCATCCGTCACCCTGGAGGCGATGCTCCAGCCCGGGTAGAATCTCACGTTTGGCCGCGCCGGAGCTTTTGAGCTTATCGGTGATGACCGCGCGCGGCACATACGTGAGCCCCTTGAGAAGCTTGCGAAAGAACTTCTTCGCCGCTTTCGTATGGCTTCGGCTCTGCACCAGAATATCGAGGACGTTGTCATCCTGATCCACAGCCCGCCACAGGTCATAACGCTTGCCGTTGATCCTGAGAAAAACCTCGTCCAGGTACCACTTGTCTCCGGGGCGAGGCCGCCGGCGCCGGAGCTGATTGGCATACTCCTGCCCGAACTTGCCGCACCACTTACGGATCGATTCGTGGGACACCGCGATGCCGCGTCCCAAGAGGAGCTCTTGCACGTCGCGGGAGCTCAGGGTAAAGCGGTAGTATAACCAGACCCCATGGCTAATGATTTCGCCGGGAAAGCGGTGGTTTTTGTACCGTTCGGTGTGAGCGGGCGGGGTCATATCGGCTGCCTCTCCTGGGGTTCGATGGATCATTGAGGGGTCATCGCCGAGGGGATTATGTCAGGGGTGCGGAAGAATGGTCAACAACTTGACAATGCCGGGGAGAAGGATACAGCCAGTGAGAAAGATCTCGTTGTATCAGCGACTGCAACTTTAAAATATCCTCCCGGTATAGATCTCTCAAAGAGGCCCGAAGCTCTTCGGGAAGCGTCGTCTTGCCTACCGCGGTATTCCATTGCATCACGCCCGCGCGCAAGCTTCCGCGCAATGCGCGAGGGAGGAGCGGCTTCATAATAGTCTTAAGCGGATTACGTCTGGTTACGACTGAGTGCACCCACCGTAGCTTCGGCATCCCAGAGACATTACGCCAAAGAGAGTTATCTGGAATAAAGGAGTCATCAACACGCAAGAAGAGAAATATCTGTTGGAGGATCTTCAGCGAATCGGCCCTGAACTCGTCGTAGGTGTACACGGCAATCTGATCTGGCCGGAAGAGCTCGTAATAACGACTCAATTGCGCATAGTAGAACCCTCCCCGTGTGTAATGCCACAAATGCTGCCACTGGGCTGCTACTCGACTGTCTTCTGCTTGGAGAGCGTCCGCAAAATCATCGAGAAACTCCCGACCATCACGTCTGAGGTGCATGTAACTCGAAAAGGCTCGATCTACCGGGTTCCGTAGGATCGCGATCAGTTTCACTTCTGGAATATACTGTTGAATGCGCCGTGGGGCCGTCGGCGAGTACAAATACAGCACAGACGCTTCACCCAAAGCCCGTTCATCTTTGGTGCCGGCGAATAAGGCTTGATATTTGTCGAAATCCGTAATGATATGCCTGTCAAACACTTGCTGGTCACGCGGGCCATAAACGCGTACTTTCTCGCCTTCATCAAACGCGAAAAAGCAAGGACCCTTGATGGGACTGGTATAAATCTGAGGGTGTTGCCCAAGATAGGAATAAAGAGAACTCGTGCCGGATTTCGCGGCTCCTATAATCAGAAAATTTGGCAAAGCCATAGAGTGCAATTCTTTTTTGCAGACGATTTGGTTTGTGGCGTTTGGCAGGGCTGCAAGGTGCAATCCAATCGTTAATCCAATACGTCACGAAAGACTCGCGCGTACTCATCGGCCATCCGATCCCAAGTGAAAGTCTTGGCAATCCATTGCTGGGCCTCTTGCCCCATCTCTTGCCGCAAATCTGGATTATTCATAAGTTTGAGGACTTTACCTGCCAACGCTTTGGCTGCGTAGGGAACCACAAAGCCGGTCTGCCCACTACGCACAATCTCGGGACAACCGGTTGTATCCGTTGTGACTACCGGCAACCCAGCCGATTGAGCTTCGAGTAGAGCCCTTGGCAAACTGTCGTTGGAGTCGTTTGGCGTCGCGTATACGAATATGTCGGTACTGGCGAGCAAGTCAGGGATACTGGGAGAGTTGATGACAAAACTGACAGAATCCCTGCAGGGCTTGCCCTGCGTATACTCCCGACCCAATTCCACGTACCGAGGATGGGACGCTTTCGCTGCTACCACCAACTTGACGTCCTTTCTCTGGGTGTGTATCTCATCAAAAGCATCGATCACGAGCTCGATCCCTTTAGACTTGTTGCCGGTGTTTAGGGTGGTTATGCAGAGCAGCACTACGTCGCCTTCGTGGACTCCAGGCAGCGCTTGGCGTCGGCCGGTCGCATATCGTTCGAACTCGATACCATTGTAGATTGTCATCGTTCGACTTTCATACTCAATGCCGCTAAATTAATTTTTTTCCACCTGGAATATGGGGAAAGGATTTCCATTGTTTTCGACTCTGACAGAAGCGTCGCTTTCGTCGTCGCCCGTTGCGTGGCTCGACTCGAATGCGCGCAAAGGTGGTCCAGGCACAGTCACAACGGTGCCAATTCGGCTTGTGCAAGTTGACGCCAGGATTGGCGAGCTGCATCGCAAGAGAAGCCAGCTCTGACCACGTCAATCCAATCGAGGCTGCGGCCATGCGGGGGAAAAACTTGGCCGGTGACATCTCTGCAGGCTGCGTGCCGATGGCCTGGGCGATGTG
>CAJIAL010000159.1_pt1 | contig 13355 bp, 17 predicted proteins | sample 9199091 | NCBI WGS metagenome assembly CAJIAL01 (sample SAMEA7708270, study PRJEB35096) | sediment metagenome | biome: marine neritic benthic zone biome [ENVO:01000025]; feature: sediment [ENVO:00002007]; material: shallow marine sediment [ENVO:03000034] sea grass bed [ENVO_01000059] ... | reverse complement strand
TGGGGCCAGCGACCCGGGTGAAGTGGTAGAGACACCGGAGGCGTGTGTGGCGGCGGTAGAGAGAGCATTGTCTAACCCGGGCAACCATTCTGCCGTGCGCCAGGCGTTAGCCAAAGATATTTTCTACAATCCTGGTACAGCCACTACGGCAGCTGTAGAGAAACTGTGTGAGGCCCTCGTACAGACCGGCATCAGCAGGCTCCCTGCTTGAGCCCGGCAAGATTCACACCATCAGTGGCAGTTGTGCCAGGCGGAGCACTGCGAGTTACGTAGGGCTTCCGTACATACGGTATCTTCGGTAATGCTGCTCTCGTGTGAAGATGATAGAATCTTGCGGACTTCTGGTTTGGTGTGCCTGTATCTGCTCGCCATCCTCTCGACTGAGAAGTGGCATGGAAAGCGATATACTCTTTGAAGTCTCTACCCCTCTTGGCTTCCGAGTGCGCGTGACCCGTGGCTATTGGGAGTTCATCGTGACCGTGAAACATCCGGTCATGCGAGAGCGGGCAACCGAGGTGCAAGACGTCTTGCACAACCCTGACGAAGTACGACAAAGCCGGAGTGATCCTGCGGTGTTCCTCTTGTATCGGGCCGAGGTCCCTGGACGCTGGGTCTGTGCCGTCACCAAGCGACTCAATGCTGAGGGGTTCCTCATCACAACCTCTCCCACCGATGCGATCAAAGAAGGGGAACGGGTATGGAGCAGGTAAAGATTTTCCATGACCGGACTGGGAATACCTTGACCGTATGGTTTGGGAACCCGCAAGAGGAATACGTGTGCGAAGAAACGGGGGAAGAGGTCATTCTGATGAAAGACCGGACTGGACGTGTCATCGGGTTTGAGAAGCTGCATTTCTCGGTGTCTACCCCGGACCAACTGCGGATCTCCTTTGACACAGTCAGCATGTGAGGTCTCTGCCATGCCGAATAAGGGTTTGCAGCCGACCGCTGACAGCGTCCGCTCCTGCGTCGCTGCCACTTCCAGCAGCGGTTGAAACCTCGCGCCCGATGTGACATGTGTCAGCGCAGGGTAAGGGGCGCGCAGAGCGCTATGGCCCGTCCAGTGCTACCCTGACGACCTGACTACCATCGTAACCATCAGCATAGTGACGGACCATGACCGTGCCAGTCTAGGGCGCAGGGTCCGTTGCTCAAGGAATCTTCGATGCCTCCACGCTATTACCTGCCTGCTGTTGAGAAAAACCCACTCGTTCGGTTCAAATATCGCGTTCTTGACAAACGTCGGCCGTTACCGGATGCCCCTCGGAATGTGCAAATTCAGACGATATCCGGGTGTAATGCCAATTGTGTCTTTTGCCCGAACACGAAGACCGAGTTGGACATTCCGTTCGGCCATCGCATGGATTGGGATTTATACCGTTCCATTGTCGACCAGTGTATTGATCTCGGAGTCAAGCGTTTTTCGCCCTACCTGATGAACGAACCGATGCTTGATCGGGAACTGCCGGAACGGATTGCCTACATCACCAAGCGCAAGAAGCCACAGCAGTTCACCAAGATCAACAGCCACGGCGGTCAGCTCAATGAACGCATGGCCAAGGGCCTCCTGGATTCGGGACTCACCAAGCTGCATTTTTCTGTCCAAGGCTTGGACCCAGACGTGTATTGGCGGGTCATGCGGCTGAAGCTCGAGAATACGTTACGCCGGATTGAGCACTTTCTGGAACTGCGAGCCCAGGGCAACTACACCTTGCCCGAGGTCCGCGTCGTCATGCTGGACACGACGGAAATTCACGAGCAGATTCCCCATATTGTGGAGTTTTGGCAGGCGCGTGGGGTGCAGGTCAACATCAATCAGCTGGAAAATCGGGGCAATCATGACCAGATCACGTCGGACGCGATTGCCGTGCGTGATCTCGAACCCTTTGATTGGTGTAAACGGATGTTTAATCAGATCTATGTGCTCTACGATGGGCGTTTGGTGCAATGCTGCGCAGACTGGGAGCAGTCGAGCGTCATGGGCGATCTCTCGCGCGACCCGTTACCCACCATATGGCACGGGGCGCGCTATACGGAGATGCGTCGTCGATTCCTCGCCGGGGAGGTCCAGGGGACGCTCTGTGACGGGTGCACGAAAGATGCGGTTGCCGGGTAAAGGTCACCAGCTTTGGTGCATGCATTGTCAATCGCACCTCAAAGCTCGACGGACGGGTCAAGGCGATTCATACACCAAAGCCTATGAACACGCTATTGACCACCACATTGCAGGCCGTTAGAATACAGACTCTCGTAGACGGGCCAGTCTTGTGCACGAGTGCAGGCAAACCGCGCCGTTTGTTCCGTACAGCTTTCGAAAAAGCTGTCCACCAGGCCGGCATTGCCGATGTGACCTTAGCCCTGCTCGAGCTCATTCGTCTGCTCGAAACTGCCTTAGGCTGCCACGCCCGCATCGCTTGGCACCCGGCGCAACCTGGTGATGTCCCCATCACGTGCGCCGATTTGCACAAATCACGCACGCTGCTCGGGTATACCCCTCAGGTCGATCTTGCCACCGGTCTGCAGCGCTTTGCCGCATGGTTCCTGCACCACCATGACCCAGAGGAGCACGTATCGTGAATTGCTTTCTCCCGCGCCCGCACCGCCGCTCACCCAGCTGGATCTGGGTTGTGCTTCTCGGCTGCCTCTGGGTGACCCCAGCGCTGAGTGCCTCGGTCAACGTACCGTTGCATCATTGGAGCTACGGCGCTATCGACACCCTCATTGGCTTCGGCACGATTGAGACGGCGCTCCTTGGCATGAAACCCTTCACCCGTGACGAGATGGCCCGCCTCATCGTCGAAGCCATTCCGCGTGTGGAGGAATTATCGTATCAGCAGCGGCTTGTTGCCAATCGCCTCTTACGCCGGCTGACGCGGACCTTTCAGGATGAAGTCAATGCCCAGACAGGCACTGCTCCCGAGGCGCCCCTGTTCACCTGGAAACCGGTTGAAGAGGTCACGCTGGAATTTGTGGCGCTTGACGGCAAACCGACGCGCATGCTTCCGGAAAACCAACTTGATGCGACCGAGGGCACACCGCTCGTGCGCAATAACGAAGGCATTGATTATGATGATGGACAGAACGTTCTCCTCACGGCGTCCACGCATGGCAAGGTATGGGACCGTTTTGCCTTCTTGGTCGAGCCCCTCTTTGCCCTGAACTTCCCATCGAACGATCCGGTGGATGGCGATGCACGCCTTCACAAAGGCTATCTCAAAGCCCATCTGGGGCCGTTCGAATTCGAGCTGGGCCGCGATAGTGTGTGGTGGGGGCAAGGCTCTCGTGGCACGCTGGTCTTCAGCAACGAGGCACGGCCGTTAGACCTCATTCAGCTCTCCATGCCCCATCCGGTCAAACTCCCGTGGATTTTCCGCTATCTCGGCTGGACCAAGATGGGGCTGTTTTTCAGCATTCTCGAACACGATCGAGACGTACCTCGGGCAAAGCTCTTGGGGGGACGGCTCTTGCTGAAACCTGCCCCATGGCTCGAACTCGGGTTCGTTGCGGGCGTCCAATTTGACGGTGAGGGTGTGCCAAACTTAGAGGCTAATGACGTCTTCGAGATGCTGACGTTGCAGAATCCGGAGGGCGACAACGGCGAGAACCTCACCAACCAGCTCGCTGCCTTAGACCTACGCCTGACCATCCCTTTCCTGCGCTACAGCCAAATCTATCTTGAATATGGCGGCGAGGATACGTCCGGCTTCAACGATAGCGCCGCCGAAGTCCCCGAGTTTCTCTTCGGAGACCAGGCGTTTCTTGTCGGCCTCTACGTTCCACGGCTCACGGACGACGGGCGCACGACGTTTCGCTTTGAATGGATGGCGAACGACTTCTCTAACGATGCAACACCCGGTGTGTGGTACGGCAACAGCACTTATACTTCAGGATTTACCTATCAAGGAAGGGTACTAGGGCACGCCGCCGGTGGGGATGGCCAGGAATTTTTCTGGCGTCTCACCCGTGATCTGAGCAAAAAAGCAACCGCCGGGGCGGATTTTTCGTACCAATGGCGTGGTGATGTAACTCTCACGCTCGACCCTACCGCCAAGAAAGAACGCTATTACCGCGGCGGGATCGACCTACGATACTTTTTCACAGACTCCTGGGAATTCGACTCGCGCTTTGCCATGGAGCAGGTGGAAAATGTCGATCTGCAGCAGGACCGTGATCGAACCAATATCCTCTTTCTCTTGCAGATACGGTATCACTTTTTCGGGAAATTAACGTAACCAGAACCACGGAACAATCCTGATCTGGCCAGAAGTGATGCTGCGTGTCAACGGTGCGTCGGGTTCGGCGCCATGATGAGCTCCTCGTCCACGGGGATGCAAGAGGTGCATTTTACCGCATTGGCTTCCTCCCGAATTATCCGCTGCCTACGGGTACAGCACCCTACGATGGGCGTTTGGTGCAATGCTGCGCAGACTGGGAGCAGTCGAGCGTCATGGGCGATCTCTCGCGCGACCCGTTACCCACCATATGGCACGGGGCGCGCTATACGGAGATGGGTCGTCGATTCCTCGCCGGGGATGTCCAGGGGACGCTCTGTGACGGGTGCACGAAGGATGCGGTTGCCGGGTAAAGGCCACCTGGCCTTCCTGCGGATGGTTCGCCGTTCGTGGAGGGGCTCAGACGATGGGTGGTGGAGGTCGCCACGGCGGATAATGGATCGAGACCTCTCCTGGGTGCTTGTATCGTTACGTATTGCCAGTGGCATGTTAAGGTCTATGATTCCGGGTGGATAGACGCATTTTCTAGGTACGTCACTCCAACGTCCAGTTACAAGAGCTGCAAGTCGATGCAATCCAAACCGTGGCACTCGCAAATGCGGGTCCCATGTGGATTTTTACTACGCGGGAGGTTTGGGCCCGACTCTGGGGCTCAACTGTCGTCGGTCTTCGGCGGCGCCATAATGCCTATCAGCTCTTCTAGGACGCGGTGGCTCGAGGCGATCTTGCTGAGCTGTGCCTCGTCACATCTGAGTGCCTCAATTGTTAGGATTGGATGATCAGCGACGATTGTCCATCAGGCCCTGGCACGGTGACGAGACTCCCTGGCTGCAACTTCTCGGGGAAGACCACGAGAACCTGAAAGTAGGGCACTTGTGCCGAGATGGTGCAAAACCCCTCGATATCCGGTTCTGCAAACAGGGCTGCTCCAAGCTCTTGGGTAGGGGCCAGTCGTTCGGGAGGCGGCTGGCCCGTCCAGACACCCGTGAGTTCCTGCGCTGTGACGTCAATTTTAGCTTGTTCGGTTTCTTGTGTGAGGTCGACCACAGACTGAAGCCGCACGGTTGCATTAAGCGTGACCCAGGTCTGGCGGGGTTGAGGGACAGGCTGCATTAGCGATCCCAACAATGCGCCCACTTCGAACAATGCCACCAGATGGTTTACGCCAAAATACAGCAGGGTATATTGATCGGCTCCGGCGCTAAAGCGGCTGGGAATGACACGGGTATAGCGGTAAAGAACGTGAGGGGCTTGCGCGGGCCAATGCTGGGGCTGAATGGCTCGGTACCACGTTCCCGTCAAGGGCACCCGCTGGAGCTGCGGACACCCCTCTGGGTTCAAGTCATCACCCCGTATTTGATGCCTCGGAGCAAATCGCGAACAGGTTGTACATCGCCTTTTGCAATCAACTCATTGGGCGTCTTTCCCCCGAGGTGCTGATGGGGCGTATCCAACCAGAGATCAGGATCAACGACTAGCCGCTTGACCTCCTCTCGTATGTCCGGTATTTCATCAGGAAATAAGTCTTTGCGCTTCACCGCGTCTCCTTGTCACGGACAATTGTGATGGACATTTTCTTATGAGAGAGGATAGTGGAACTCACGGCGCTTATCAACCAGTTGAGCTGTTGGAGAGCGCATCATACCAGTTCGCTTGTCGCGGGTGTGATGTGGCGTTTCTGCGGGGTGAGATAGTCGCCTCATGCCTGCCTAATCGCGTTGATAGTCTCCAGGCGCGGATTGCCTTTCGCCGAGAGGGCTTTTGGGAGGCCTTGTCGACGCATGCCCACTTCATCAGCAAGGGTTGAAACGCCTTTGACACGGGCAATCGTACGCAACGACGCCAACAGTGCGCCAGAATCCCCGTCCTCTGCAAACGCTGCCAAAATCTCAGACAGGTAGGGCTCGATCTCTTCAGGGTGGTTGCGGAAGTACGCTCCTCAACACCAGATGCGCCACCTCTCGGTTGCCATTCATGGTACGAGCACCGTCAGTCCTTCCTGGGTGGCTGCATGATTGAGCCGTTGATCAAAGGAGGTAAAGGTGAGCGTCGGAGCAATGCGGTGCACGGTGAGCGCCGCCGCCAGATGGACCGCATCAAAACCACGCAGCGCGTATGTCATGGCCAACTGACCGGCCAGCACTTCTTGCACCCGCACCACCGTCAATCCATCCCAGTCCCGCTGAAAGCCTTGCACGACCTGGCGCAGTCCGTCATCATCCAAGTCGCCGTCTCGGTGACGCCGGGTAAAGGCGGAAAGCGTTTCCGGATAGGCGACACAGGAGGAAATCAACGTGGTGGCGTCTTCGACCCAGCTCCGGACAGCATCACTCGACGGCTCTTCAATGTAGAGCTTCACTACGCTGCTCGTATCCAGATAGAGCATCATCGGCGGGCATCAAGGACCGTCTCGGACATCGGCGTACCGCGCACGTGCACACCGCGCACGCCTTGGGGTTTGCTGCCGTCTCCCACGTGCACGAGGCCTCGCTCGGCCAAGGCTTGCAACGCCCGGCGTTCTGCTTCCACGGAGGTAGATTCTGACTCACGGACCTCGGGCTGGTCAGCGGAGGAGGGGTCGCGCATTTCTAACTCCTGCAACGCGCGCAAGGCTTTCAGCACAACCGATTCTGGCGATGCCCCACAGCCATGCGCTAAGTGCTTGTCGATCAAGGCTTGCATCTCAGGGGTGAGGGTCATATGCATGATGTCATCATAGAACCAATGCGCCAGCGATGCAACCCATCGGCGTTATCATCTGGACGCAGTAAAGTCGGTCGGGAATTTCAACCAACTGGGGTCCCCATGCAGGGCAATCGCATCAGGATTTCCCTTTATTCATGCAGTTCAGCGGATTCCGGATGATGCTAAAACAGATAATTTTGTCCAGGGTCAACGCAACATCCCATTGTTATTGTTGAAAAAAGTTGATGCGATTGCCCTGGGTATGAAGCCCTTTACCCGTGACGAGATGGCCCGCCTCATCGTCGAAGCCGTCCCGCGTGTGGAGGAAGGGTTGTGTGTCCCGTTTATTCATAACTATGGCAATACTCCCCGTCGCCAAGGGCGACGGCGCTCTCAGACAGCACCGCTCACGCTTTCGCCGGCGACCACTTATAGACCCGCTGGAGCGTTCCCCCCATCAGCTCGGTCCGGTCGCTGTCGGACAGGCGATCGGTGACGCGAAACGCCTCAACCCCCTCCTTATACGTCAACACCTTGACCGCGCGTGTCCAGTCGGTCCCCCACAGGCAGCGGTTGAGGCCGAAGGCGTCGAAGATGCGCGCCAGCGGATCCCAGATGTCCTGGTAGGGGAACGGTTCGTGCGACAGCGTGCAGGCGCCGCTGATTTTCACCGCCACGTTGGCGTGCGCCGCCAGGGCCAGCAGCTTGGGCAGGTCGGCGAACGGTTCCGCCGGGGCGGGGGGCTCGTGTGGCTGTGGCAAGCCGAGGTGGTCGATCACCAACTGGGTATTGGGGTGGCGCTCCGCAAGCTGTGCGGCCTGCTCCAGCCGCCCCGTGCACATCAGGTTCACCGGCAGGGCATGCCGAGCGGCGGTGGCCAGCACACGCTGGAGGCCGGGGTCGGCGGCGTCGGTTGACCCGCCGCGATTCAGCAGGATCCGGATGCCGACGGTCCCCGGGGTGGTGGCCCAGTCGGCGATCGTCTCCGCGACCCCCGGATCCGTCGCGTCGACCGGCTTGACCAGACCGAACCGCCCGGGATGCTGCCTGTGGACCTCGATCGCATAGCTGGCGTCGTAGCCGTACATGGTGAAGGGCGAAACCAGCACCGCGCCGTCCACCCCGACGGCGTCCATCGCGGCCACCATGTCGTCGCCCGTGACCTCCGCCGGGCCGGTCAGGACGCCGGCCCAGGGACGGCCCGGATGGTCGCGTTCGTAGGCGTGCACCTGGGCATCTATTGTCACCATGATTGAACCTCCCACGGGTAATGTTTCAGAAGTGGATTTTGGGCCAGGAGTATGCCATGTTACCATCCTCTACACAAGGAGGGTGGCATGGTGTTCATTCCCGTGCTCTGCCCCCACTGTCAAAGCGATCAGGTGATCGAGGGCGGAACCACCAATGCCGGCAAACAACGCTATCGCTGCCACAACACGAACTGCGTCTACTATTCCTTATCAGCCGCCTGCTCCTGCTGGTCCGACAACCTCAACTCAAACAGCAAAGGAGTTGGCCATGGCAGAGTTACCTCGTCTCAACGGTATCATCAAGGCGCTGGAGGAGGGCAGCGTTGCTTTTGTCGGCTCGGCGCCGGCCGACGGTGCGGCAGGTACCAGCGCCCCCTATGACGGCGCACTGTTTGAAATGGAGCACGCTCCCTATGACATCCGCGCGCTCCAAGAAGGGCTGCAAAGCATGTTGGATCGCCGCCAGATCGCGCAGGGCGGCATCGCTCCGGCGGTAACCCCTATCGTCCGTATCCCACCGAACCAAGGCGAGAGCAATTGGGTCGCCAAACAGGTGCTCGACATCGGTGTGTACGGGATCATCTGGCCCCACGTCGATACGGTAGAAGAGGCGTATAACGCCGTGGCCGCCATGCGCTACCCTCGGGTCGAGGGACGTCCACTGCGGGAGCCCTTCGGCCGCCGCGGCGATGCTCCCCGCCGCGCCGTCACCTACTGGGGAATCACCCAGCAGGAGTACTACGTCCGGGCCGACGTGTGGCCTCTGAACCCCCAAGGCGAGCTGCTCTGTTGCCTGATGATCGAGAGTCCCGAAGGCATCGGGAACCTGCCGAAGATGCTGGAAGAGGTGCCCGGCATCGGCGTCGTCTTCACTGGGGAGGGCGACCTCTCCCAGGAGCTCGGTCACCCGCGTCAGTATGACCATCCTGACGTGCTGAAGGGCGTCACAGAGATTCTAGACATCTGCAAGGCACACAATGTGCCGAATGGCTGGTTCCACAGCACGCTCGACAATGTCGAGCAGGTGATCAGGGACGGGTACCGGGTCATCATGGCTCCGTCCTCGCGCAGCTATGCCGTTTTGAACAAGGGGCGCACGGCTGCCGGCAGAAACGAAGGGTGAGTAGACCTGCGGGAGTTCCCCTCCTCCCTCGCACGACCCATGAATCTGCTGCCAGAAAAAATCAAGCGATTTCAACGCGGACGAGTTTTTGGTACGGACAGGGAGGCCGGGCCATAGACGGGGACGAAGAACGCACTGCGCAGGTCGGGCCCGGGCCGGTCCGCCTCGACGAGGAGTTGCCAGTACCGCGCCGGCCGCTGCGAGAGGCTGTTCACCCACCCGCGCTCGAGCGCCTCGGCCGGGATCGGGATCGCCAGCGGGATCCCCATCACCGGGTCGACAGAGCCGCCGGGCACCCGGAGCTCCCGCCGATCCTCGTAGAGGCGGTAGCAGACGACGTCCACGTCGGGGACCCGACCGAACCCCTCGCCCAACTCGTGCTCCTCGGCGACGAAGCGAAGCGTCATGCGAAGAGTGCCCGGGACCGTGACGCGCCTCCCGGGTCGGTAAATGGCGTGCAGGTCGTGGCCAGGCATCAGCGGGAACGAAGCCAGCACGAGCCGGCTCGTGCCCTGGCGCAGCCAACGCAGGGCGCGATGACCAGTGTAGACGACGCCGATGCCGCCGGCGGCGAGCGTCAGGAGCCCGAGGAAGATGGCGAGCCCCTTCTCCTGGAGCAGCCAGAGCCCAACCGCGAGCGGCGCACCACACGCGAGCCCCATGGCGAGACGTGCCACCAAGGGGACGAGTTGCGAGCCGGCGCGGTCGCGGACAACCGGGGGGCGCCACGGGTAGTCCGCCACCCAGGGCTCCCCGGGGCGCTCGGTGAGGAGCCGGCATCGGCGGCGTTCCTGAGCGAGCGTCCGGATGCCGACGACGATCCAGCCCGCTCCCAACGCCAGGAAGGGCGCTAGGAGTAGCAGGAGCACGCTCGCGGGCGTTGCGAGCCAGGCTATACCCGCGGCCAGACCAAGGGCCGCGGCGACCCAGGTGCCCGCACCCAACGCAAGCATGACCCTACCCTTCCGCACGGCGAAGGTGCCGAGCTCTGATTCCTCGACGAGTTCCACGCGGCGCCAGTCAGACATGGGGGACCTCCGGCCCTCACGGCAAGAATCGCGCGCTGCACCGGGCGGTGCAGGCGCAGCAGCCGACCACGCCCTGGTCGTCCTTGGCCTTCTGAGAGCTCTTCCAGAAGAGCACCCTCTTGCAATGAGCTCACTGACGTAGTCCTGGGGGCGTTTGGAGAAGCCCCCAGCGCCTTCCCGGCCCAGTGCACTGGGCCATCTACCCACTGGCAACACGTAACGATGCAAGCACCCTACGGGCAGGGCGTGGTTAGGCTGAGCAAACGTTAATCCATCTCGGGCCAGAAGTCCTCGTCCAGAATCTGAGCAACCGTCCAGGGGCAGACCGCGGGGAATGTCGTCACCGGCAACGCTGTTTCATCGGCTGCGTTGCGTCTGGGCGTCTCGTATCGTTCAGCCAGCATGACGGGGACTTGGCAACGCAAGCTTGGACTCTGCTCCAGCAGCGTGTTGATCTCGTCGCGTTGCGTCCGGATGGTGCTGGACCAGCTACCGCTCCGCTGGTTGGGCTGGTACTGGTATTTCAGCAGGTGCATGACCAACACGTTGAGTCGACTGCGCAGCTCTTTCCAGTCCCGTTTTCCCAAGCTCTCAATCTCCTCCGCCAGGTTCAACGTGTCGAGTTCAGCGCAGATGACCTGACGCAACTGGGCGGCCTGGTACTGCGTCCAGGCGTAAAAATCCTCCTCATAGGATGGCGTAACCGATGGTGATACGGCGGCGAGCACATCGCGCTTGTCTTGCATGGCCTATCCTCGTAGCACTTGGATGATCATGGCTTCCCTTACTCGCGTTGGTGGTTCTCCCTGGCTATGAGGATAGCAGATCTACAGGTTTGAAACATTTTCCCTGAGCCAATGCCGGCGCGTCACCTGACTCGACGACACAGCCACTTTCCATGACAAGAAGAGCCAATAATTGCGGACAACACGCCCTTTACGCCCTGCATGCCATCATGGTAGCATCCTTTGCCCTTGATATTGGGTACGATTGGCTCCAGCCCGCGGGTGATGAAATCCGCGAGGCATCACGTTGACCGATCGGCATAAAGCTCAGCCCCGTATGGTTGAACAGGACATCACGTATGCGCTATGAGGTCCACACCGTCTTGCTCCCCCAAGAGATCTGCACACGGGCCGAGGCACACTTTGGCCCCCCAGGTGCAGGGCTCCGCCTGTCGACCCAACACCCACTGGGGATGGTCTTCCAAGGCGGAGGAGGCTATGTGGCCCTCACCCTTCAGCCTGGCGCGGACGAGACTGTCGTGGAGCTGGAAACGCGGGAATGGGATTATCCCGTACAGCAATTTATGGCGCAGATCCACAAGCGCCGTCGCTGGTGGCATCGTTGGCGCCGCCGCCCGCCGCCCTCCCCGCCCTCTCCGCCGCCTCCGCCGCCGACTTTTCCCATTCTGGACAACGGGTGAGCCTCTGTGTCGGGAGCACACGGCATGTTGCGACAGGATATTTCTTGACAGCGTCAGAGGTTTTGCTTGCTCTCGCAGGGAAGCTCTGCCAAAATTTCCCTGAACTCGTCTGAGAGCCCTGGTGTGGGCATCTCAGAGGGGCTCTTACGGCCATGTCTCCTATGGGGGGAGTAGTGCCCGGCGAGCTGGCAAGGTTGGTTAGACCTCGGAGGAGGAGCAGAGCAGATGAATATCTTCGTGGGGAACATTCCTTTTAGCGCGGATGCCGATGGACTTCGCCAGCTCTTCGAGCGTTTTGGTGTCGTCGACAATGTGAATCTCATCACGGATCGGGAAACCGGGCGTTTTCGAGGCTTTGGGTTTGTCGAGATGCCGGATGATACTGAGGCCAGTACCGCGATTGAGGCGATGCATGGCGCGGATATGGACGGTCGCTCCTTGACGGTCAATGAAGCACGTCCCCGGGAGCCGCGGTAGACGTGCGCATGGGGCCGTGAGGGCCGTGAGGCGTTGTCGCGGATGGAAGTCCCCGCCTCTCCTCACCGTGCACAATGAACGTTCTGTAGTGTAGAGCCACCGGCACGGAAGGATTGTCTGGTGATTCGATACGTCGTGATGGACATGGACGGGGTGCTGTACCGCGGCAAGCAGCCGGTTCCCGGCGCGATTGAGACGATGCAAACGCTGCAGCACCAGGGCGTTCAGGTTGCGTTTCTCACGAATAATGCCAGTCTGCACCGTGAGGATTTGGTGCAGAAGGTCGTTGACTTGGGCTTGCCGTGTACCATCGAGCAAATGTGGGGCTCGGCCTACACGACCGCGCGGCATCTGGTGAAAGAGGCGCCGGAGGCCCGGGTGTTACTCGTCGGGACCGCAGGCATGGCGCGTGAAATGGAAGAGGCCGGCTTAACCGTGGTGTCAACGCATCACGAGGCGACCCATGTTGTTGCCGGCCTTGATCGCGACCTGACATATGCCAAGCTGGCCCAGGCACACTATGCTATTTGTAACGGGGCGGCGTTCATCGCCACGAATCTCGATGCGATGTACCCCGATTCATTGACTACTACGGCCCCGGGCGGCGGTGCGATCGTGTCCGTACTCCGAACATCCACGTCCGTGGAACCGCTCGTGATCGGCAAACCGCAGGTCACGGGCATTGCGCTGATTGCCGAGTCATGGGGCGTCAGCCCAGACGCCATGGTTGCCGTGGGGGACCGCCTTGATACCGACATTGCCTCGGCCAAAACGTTCGGGTGTCGTGCCGCCTTAGTCTTAACCGGGGTCGCGACACGTGTCGAGGCACATCAGGCCACCGGTGTCCACAAACCCGACGCTATTTTGGATGATCTCACCGAACTCATCCCCTTCCTACGCCAGTAACCGGCCTTACGATCTGGGCGCGGCTGTCGTTACGTGTCCCATCGTGCTACCATACCTGACGGAGCCAGCCGAGTCAGCGTGTACTCATACCGGAAAGATGGGATACCATGCCGTATATCTACCACTACAACCAGGGCCGCTTCTCGCAGTTCGAACGGCCGGTGGTACGCGAGCAACCCTTGACGATTATGGTGAATGGTCAGGAGGTAGCGACGTTCCTCTGCACCC
>CAJIAL010000087.1_pt1 | contig 13401 bp, 12 predicted proteins | sample 9199091 | NCBI WGS metagenome assembly CAJIAL01 (sample SAMEA7708270, study PRJEB35096) | sediment metagenome | biome: marine neritic benthic zone biome [ENVO:01000025]; feature: sediment [ENVO:00002007]; material: shallow marine sediment [ENVO:03000034] sea grass bed [ENVO_01000059] ... | reverse complement strand
GAAGGAGATGGGGACCGCCCACGCCATTGCGGGTTTCCTGCAGGCCTTCAACTGGGACTACCAGACCCGTGCCTTCAAGATCACACCCATACCGGGCCAGATCACGGTGCACGAATTCAATTCCAAGGCCGTGAATGAGGTCGTGTATGATCAGAATGGTATCGTGGTGCGTTCGATTCCGGCGATCCACACCGGCGACGGGCCGGTCAGCTTTCTCATCGAGTATGCCGGCATGAAGCTGGTATTCGGTGGCGATACCTCACCGAACAAATGGTTTGTCGCGTACGCCAAGGACGCAGATTTTGCGATCCACGAGGCGTTCTCGTCTCCGGAATTTTTCGCAAGTGGTTATGGGCAGCCCCCGCAGCTCGCCTGGCGAGCCTGCTGCGAGTTCCACACCTCGGGCCCGGCCTTCGGCAAGATCATGAGCACCATCACGCCGCGCCACGCCGTCGCCTATCACAGCTTTGTGGACTCTTTCCTGAGTTACGCGCCGGCATTCGCGAGACGTATGCCGGCCCGCTCTCCATCGCCGAGGACATGATGGTCTGGAACATCACCAAGGACAAGGTCGTGGAACGCATGGCGGTCTCGCCAGACCGCGCTTTCGGGGTGCCCGGTCCGACTCGACAGCCGCCGCCTGCGAAGGGCCGCCCCGACCCGATGAGCGACTTCATCAAGCAGGGTGAATGGGGCCCGGGTTTCAATGCCCAGAATGAGATGCTCGACGAGTTTGCCAAGAAACACAAACTGGAGAGGATGGACTGGCGGAAACAGAAACCCTGGTATACGCCGAACAAGTAGCGATTCACCGTCCTCTTATGAGCGACGACGGAAGTAGTCTGCCGGCGGAGCGCAGAATATGCTTTGTGTTGCTCCTACACTGTTTCTCACTTGATTTGTAACGTGTTAAACTTGGGGGCACGCAACCTATGAACAGGGAATGAGGTCATGACCAAATCTGACTTTGTTGTTGAAGACGTCGTCGATCCAGATGAGATCAGACGCTCCCATACCCAGGACGACCGTCATCGTCGTAACAGCGACTGGTTGCAGGCGCACTGGGCGGAGGTCTTACCTCAGGGCCGTGGCAAGTTTGTTGCGGTTGCCGGCCAAGAAGCCTTCATTGCGGAGACAGCGAGAGAGGCGTGGGCATGGGTGGATGCCTCCCATCCGGAAGATACCGGTGCCATCGTCCGATATGTCCGAGCGGCAGTAGGACCGCGTTTCTATGCTGATCGTCGGTGAGTGGCAAGTGGGCGACGATGGGACGACACGACCTGTCGTGCGTGCGACTGTATTAGGGTTGGACGGGAACCCAGTTGCCGAGGATTTTTTGGTCGATAGTGGAGCGGACCGCACGGTGTTGAGTGCTGCGGTACTGGAACGATTGCACCTACCAGTTCGGCGTGGACAGTCCGGCTTAGCCCTGAGTGGCATTGGCGGAGAAAGCGCTTTTGTCTTAGTCAATACAGTTATCGTGATGATTCGGGATGATGGGGGTGCGGTTCGTATCCGAGGCGAGGTGGCCGGCTTCATCGACGTAACCGCAACGGACCTGAGTATACTGGGTCGTGATGTGCTGGACAACTTTGACGTCGTGCTCAGTCGACGTTGTAACGATGTCTTGTTATTGGCTCCTAATCATCGCTACTGGATAGAACACGCCTGATTGAAAGAAGAAGGTCCTGATGAAACACAAAAATACGTATGTACAGCATCGGCTTTGTCGCTGTTACGGCCTTGACCGTGGTGTACACCATGGGGTGGCTCAACGGCCGCGCCGGCCAGTATCCTGGTGGGATCAGTGAGGTCCATGCCCAAGGTTGTCCTGTGGTACGCAAAAACTGGATCTGATCTCGTTCTTTCCCAGGCTCATCCCTGTACTGTCCAGACGTCAATATGCCCCCACAGAGTCGCACAAAATCACACTGGACACGCATGATCTGAACGGTGACAATAGGTATCGGTGCGAGCCTCTAACGCGTGGGAGCGATCCGATCATGCCACACCGCTGCAATCTGTTTCGCCGGATAGTCCAGGTCACGCAGACCGTGACATGAACGCCAGGCGCTCATCCTGGTGTGGCTCTCCTATTGGTGTGACTGGCAGCCCACTTTAACTATTGTGAAACCCGAAACCTTTAAGCGTTGGCGTCGTCAAGGCTGGCGCCTGACACAGGACAGACAGACGCATCCGCGCTGGTCGGTTCTCTGTGAGGTGCTGCCTGGGGTTGATGAAAAACCACCGAGCAAACAGGATAGATATCACACTATGACAAGGCTCACACAGGGATATCCATTGCGGATATTGCTTGCCTCCAGCTTGATGCTGATGCTGGTGAGCGGGGGGGGCGCCGGTAACACCGCAACCAGTCGTGCCCCTTCTGCGGACGAAAAGTCCCAGACCATGTACCGGCAATGGGTAGAAGAGATGAAAACCAGTCAACGCGGTCCCTTTAGGCGCATTCGCTGGTTCTGTAATGACGGGAGCGTGTTGCCGCCAAAAGCCTATGCTTGTGTGAAACGTGGCGGCGGTCACCAGCACGGCGAGTGGAGTGAGCAAACCACGGCGCTTCGTGCGCAAGGTTACCGCATTGCCACGCTGCTGGCAGGCTCTGATCCCGCAAAACTGACTGCACGACCCGACTTTATCACAACCTGGGATCACCTACTGTTCGAGAAATTTCTGAGAGCGGTAGATAACGGCTGGATCATGCGCCGTGCGCAATTTTACCGCGGTGCCATCCAAGAAGAAGACGAACGCGCCGCCGCCCGTGCGCTGTTGATCGAGTTGGCCGGTAAGCCGGAATGGATCGGGCTGCGCTACCCGTCATGGCGTATTGGCGTACGGATGTTGCCGCACGGTGCGGATACCGCCTCGGTGCAGAAGGTCCGCCAGCTGTCGGCATCGCTTTCCGAACAGGATGCCGGCTTCAAGGGCCTACGCGCGAAGATCCACGGCTCACCCGACAAGGATGACGCCAAGCGGGTGCGGGAGTATGCCGCCCGTGTCACAAACACTGCGCTGCGCAAGCAATACGAGGAGCTGGCAGAAGACATCGATCTGGTCTACAAAGCGACTCCGTTACAGCAACGCTTGCGGCAGGATGCGAAACCGTTCACGGCTGCGCCCTGGTTGCAGGAGTTGCTGCTGCATGCCGCCAAGGCACTCGAGCAGAACGCTTCCGACAGCAATGTGTTCAAGGTGACTGCCGCTTTGCTGGCAGACCTGCGCGAGGCACTGCCACGCATCAGGCAGGCGTCGGCACGCCTGGCTGTGCTGGATCTCAGTCTGGGCGTAGAGGCCGAGAACTTCCGCGCCAGTGCCATACTTCGCAACGAGTTGGGCACTGCCCCCCGGCAGCAGCGCGTGGCGTTGCTCGCTGCAGCGGTGCAGGGCGCCTATGGCACCGGCATGATCAACCTGCGTGAGCGCGATGCACTGCAGGAAACCCTGGTGCAGCTGAAACAAACCAGTCTTCCACTGACAGAGTATATGCAGGAGCTGCGCTATCTTGCCCGGGTACCAGGCTGGGGCACCCAGGGGCTGCGCTTCCAGTTCTACGAGTCGATGCAAAAGCTGGCACAGATCGCACCTGAGGCCCTGTTGTTTATCCAGGACCAGTTGCGTGGCAGCCCGCTGCTGTTTTATTCGCAGACGCTCGACACGCTGCAGCGCGATGCCAACCAGCTCGCCGGGGTAACGCACCGCCTGTTCGACCAGGAGATCGGTGTCGGTTTCCGTGCACTCAACCCGGGCCTGGCACGCGGTATCCTGCACGTGCATCCGGACCTGGCACAGGCAGACGATTTTCAGCCGGACGGCATTTACCTGCTCCCCGAAACGGTCTCCGACTTGCCGCCGATAGCCGGCATCATGACCGCAGGCGAGGGGAATCCCCTGTCACATATCCAGTTGCTGGCGCGTAACCTGGGCATCCCCAATATCAGTGTCGACGAGCAACTGCTACCACGTTTTGCCTCACACGACGGCAAGAACGTCGTGCTGGCGGTCAGTCCTGCCGGACTGGTGGAATTGTCTGCAGACGGGCGGCGCTGGGATACGGTCTTCGGCCACCGCGAGGACGGACAGAAAGCCCTGATTCGGCCCGATCTGGACAAGCTGGATCTCCGTGTGAAAGCGTTCGTCAGTCTCGACGATCTGCACGCCAGCGACTCGGGCCGCATTGTCGGTCCCAAGGCGGCCAAGCTCGGGGAACTGCGGCAGCATTTCCCCGAGGCCGTGGCGCCGGGTGTGGCACTACCCTTTGGCCTGTTCCGTGCGACGGTTCTGGACCAGCCCTACCAGGACTCGGGCAAGACGGTGTATGCCTGGATGGTGTCCGAGTATCAGCGATTGCACGCGATGCCTGCAGGGTCGACACCGCGCCAAGAGCAGACCGAGCAGTTTCGCGCCGCGCTCTACGATCGGATCCGGCATACCCGGCTGGATGATGATTTTCGCCAGGGCCTCAAGGCGGCTCTGGCGAAGCATATCGGGCCGGAAGGCAGCTATGGCGTGTTTGTTCGCTCGGATACCAACGTCGAGGATCTGCCCGGATTTACCGGCGCCGGCCTGAACCTGACCTTGCCCAACGTCGTCGGCATAGACAACCTGCTGAAGGCCATTCCCGAAGTCTGGGCCTCGCCGTTCACGGCACGCGCATTTGCCTGGCGCCAGTCGCTGATGGAGAAACCGGAGCATGTCTATCCGGCCGTGCTGTTGCTCAAGTCGGTGTCCAACGACAAGTCCGGGGTCATGGTCACCCAGGATATCGACACCGGGGATACAGCAATACTGTCTGTGGCGGTGAATGAAGGTGTCGGCGGTGCGGTGGACGGGCAATCCGCCGAGTCCCTGCGTATCGATACCCGCGACGGTTCGGTACGCTTGCTGGCCAGTGCGACGGCAGTATGGCGGCGGGTGCCTGCTGCGACCGGTGGTGTCGCCAAGCTGCCTGTCAGTGGTGAGCAACGTGTGCTCACGCCGGACGAGGTCAAACACTTGATTACGCTGGCGAAAGACTTACCCCACCGTTTTCCGCCGATTACCGATGATGACGGGAATCCCGCCCCGGCGGATATCGAGTTCGGGTTTCTCCACGGCAGGTTGCACCTGTTCCAGCTGCGGCCTTTCCTGGAAAGCCGCGACAGCCGGGGGGGGGACTATCTGCGCCACATGGACACGTCCCTGCAAGGCAAGTTGCACCAGACCGTGCACATGCAGGAGGTGCCAGGATCATGAAGCTGGTCATGCGATTGACGTTGTTCACCGTGATGGTGTCGCTGGGAGCGCCCGCTGCCCACGCCTATCCGATCGATGGGTATGCCGCCACCGGTATCCGCCGCGTGGAAGGTGCCCGCCTGGCCCACGAAGGCCTGGCCAGGGGCGGCAAACAGCCACCGGGCGGCCTGCTGACAACCGAGCAAGTTGATCTGCGGTTGCTCGATCATAAAAACTTGAACCTGCCGGCACCGGATCCGACATTCACTTCTGGGCTGCTCAAACTGCTGGGTGCGAACGCCAGCCGTTACGGGGTCGCGGTACTGGACCTGAGCGATCCCGCTAAACCGCGTTATGCCGAACACCGGGGTGACTATCGCCAGAATGTGGGCAGTGTTGGCAAACTCGTCGTCGCGCTTGGCCTGTTCCAGGCGCTCGCCGATACCTGGCCGGGCGATACCGCACGGCGGATTCGTGTACTCAAGGACACGGTGGTGACGGCAGATGAGTTTTCCCAAAGTGACCATCACAAGCTGCGCATCTTTGACGTGGAGCACCGCAAGCTGACACGTCGCACCATGCAAATCGGTGACCAGGGCTCGCTGTGGGAATACCTGGACTGGATGCTGTCGGTCAGCTCTAATTCCGCGGCTGCCATGACCATGCGCGAAGCCATGCTGCTGAGACAATACGGCAAGGAGTATCCACCGTCGGCAGCGGAGATTACGCGTTTCTTCAAGGAAACACCGGGCAAGGAGCTGACTGCCTTGTTCCAGCGGACCTTTTTCGAACCCATTACCCGCAACGGCCTGGACCTGAAAAAGCTGCGCCAGGGCAGCTTTTTCACCCGTCAGGGCAAGCGCCTGGTGAACGGCGGTGGCAACAGTTACGGCACAGCGCGGGAGCTGATGCTGTTTGCGCTACGCATGGAGCAGGGAAGACTGGTTGACGAGTTTTCCAGCCGCCAGATCAAGCGCCTCCTGTACATGACCGAACGGCGTATCCGCTACGCTTCGTCACCGGCTCTGCGGGATTCCGCCGTGTATTTCAAGTCCGGATCACTCTACAGCTGCCGCAAGGAAGAGGGCTTCACCTGTAAACCGTACGCGGGAAATCGTAAAAACTACATGAACTCGGTCGCGATTGTCGAGAGCCCTGCCGGCGAAAACCACCTGCACTATATATCCACCCTGGTCTCCAATGTCCTGCGCAAGAACTCCGCGGTGGATCACCAGACCATGGGCACTCGTATTCATCGTTTGATCGAAAAGGCCAACCCGGAACCGTAGCCTGGAGTCGTTACTCCGTCCGCGGCGCCTGCACCACCAGGTCATGTAGGGGGGCAGCAAGTTCCTCCAGCCACTTCCCCCCCTGTGAGTCCTCGGCAAGGCCGACAATAATATACTTGTGCGTACCATACTCCACCAGGGCGCTGTCGGCATGAAACTGTTTCCAGGTGCCTGACTTGCGGTAGAGCTTCACACCCGGCCGGGCCTTGAGACCTTTGACGAATTTGTGATTGATTGCCGGGTCGGAAAGAATGTGCTTCATCTTGAGGGTCAGTTCGGGCCCGACCAGGCGGTTGGTGTCCAGCAGGTAATAAAAGCGCGCTGCCTGGATCGCGGTGATGCCATGCGAGATCTGATGCAAGGGATCGCGCCGGTAAGCGCCTTTTTTTGCATAAGCCTTGCCGACCCAGAGGCCCCCGTCGTAGCGCCTGTCGTAGAACATGAACCTCGGGGATTGCACTGTGCGCAGGAGTTCTTCACGGCCGACCAGATCTAGCACCCGGGTTGCGGCCGGGTTGCTCGAGTGACGGATCATCTGTGTCAAGTCAGCCTCGAGCTTTTCATCCAGCTCGAGTTTGCCCTCCTCAATCTGCACAAAGGCGCTGAGCAGGATGGCAATCTTCGGCAGGCTGGCTGCATATTCCATCACATCGCCGTTGATGGCCGCCATGCGCGGTTTTTTCGCATCGGTAATATCCACCAGTGCAATCGCCAGCCGCTCCTGTGCAACGGCTTGCTGTAAACCTTTGTCCCTGATCAGTGCTTCCAGCTGTTTTTGCAGAGGCCGATCTATACATTCCCTCAGTTTGGGGTACTCGTCCGCTGACCAGGCTGTTGCCGACAGTGTCAGCACGGTGAGAAGGGTCAGGACGGCAAGGTACAGGCGGGATGTTTTACTGTTAGGCAAGGTCGTATCCCTAATTTTTCGGGGTTCTGGATACCAAGCGATACCGCCGATGATAGTTCTAAATATAACAATAAACGGCACCTCGGTGTTACTCTAGATGATGGGCTGTGCCGGCAATGTGCGTTATCCTTGCAGAAAAACCAAGAGACAAATGGACAGGCTTGACATGTGGCAATAAGAGCAAACCCTGATTTGAACCCGTCACAACGATCAGTGAGCGAACGCATTCTCGGGCTCTTTACAGAAGTACGAGCCGGGGAAGGCACCACAGCGCTGCTGATGTTTGCCAATGTGTTTCTTATTCTGTGTGCCTATTACTTTGTCAAGCCACTGCGGGAAGGCTGGATCGCTATCTCGGACATCAGTGGTCTGTCGAAGATGGAGGTTAAGGCCTACTCGAGTTTTGCCCAAAGTCTTTTGTTGTTGTTTGTCGTCGGTTGGTACGGACGCCTCGCGGGTCGCTGGGACCGGGGTACCCTGATCACGCGGGCGACAGTGTTTTGTATGGCCAACATGGTGATGTTCTGGGTGCTGCAGCCAGGCTATTTTTTCGAGGCACTGCCGGTTTCTGGCATTGTCTTCTACGTGTGGGTGGGCATGTTTGGCGTCTTCGTGGTCGCGCAGTTCTGGACGTTCTGTGCCGATGTCTACACCGAAGAGCGCGGCAAGCGCATGTTGCCCATGATTGCCATCGGCGCGACTTCGGGAGCAGCGGCCGGGTCCTGGATCGTCAGCCAGCTGGTGGACTCGGGTCTCGTTGATACCAGGGCACTGCTTCTGGTAGCGACCGTGCCGTTGTTTGTGTCGATTGTGTTGACGAAAATGGTCGATAGCCGAGAGGCCAGCGCTGTGTCACCAGCGGCCGGAGAAGCGCAGCAAGAGCAAGGAGCCGGTTTGCTTCTCAGCGGTGCCAGGCTGGTGCTGCTCAGCCGCTTCCTCCTGGCTGCCGCGGCCGTCACGTTGTTGACCAACTGGGTGAACACCAACGGGGAAAACCTGCTTTTCGGGGTTATCCAGGAGACGCTTGCCGACCAGGCTGTTGAGGTCGGTGTGACAGATCCCGTGGCGGTGCTCGAGTTTACCCGCGACGGTACCACGGCCTTTTACGGTGATTTCTTTTTCTGGGTGAACATCGTGGCCTTGTTGCTGCAGGCATTTGTGGCTTCACGGTTGTTGAAATACGGCGGCTTTGCCACTATCGCGCTGCTGCTCCCGGTGATTGCACTGCTGTCCTACACGGCCATGGCCCTGCTTCCGATCCTGGCTATGGTGAAGATGATGAAGATTTCCGAGAATGCCACGGACTACTCGATCAATAACACGAGCCGGCACGTGCTCTGGCTTCCGGTCAGTTCGGAGATGAAATTCCGCGGCAAGCCGGCGATCGACACGCTTTATGCACGTTTGGGCGATGGCCTGGCCGCGGTCACCGTCCTCGTTGGTATCCATGTCCTTGCGACGAGCATCCACTCGTTCCTCGTTTTCAACGTATCGCTGGTGATAGGCTGGCTCGCTTGCACGCTCATGATGATTCGCGAGCACCGCAAGGCGTCGCAGGCGACCGGGTCATGATTCTTCTCGGGTAGGGTTTGGTGCACAAATCGCTCAACTTGCCTTGACAGCCCTTCGACCAATCTCCAAGCTATAAGTATCATGAATCCCAATAGCCCACGGTGAGATCGATACCATGGAGAAATGTTGCGGCACCTCTATGCGTTAGACCCGCGAGCAGGGTCTCGTCAAGCGTCGCCTGACATGTGAGTCGTTATTCCATCCCTCAGCATTGGCACAGCAAGAAGACACGGCTTGATGGGCGAGAGTCCTAGATTCTCATGCGGTATTCGCGATTCCGATTGAACGACCGGTGTAGCCTTCCAGAAGCATCCTTCAGAAAATTTCTGGTAGTCTGGAAGTCCATTTTTATCAGGTAGTTAGCAAGGCTAATACGAAAATTTTCGGTTAACTTCAACGTATTCTCTAGCTATTCCAAGACGTCGAAGACGCCTGACGTCCGTGCCGGTAGGCTGGATGCGGGTGAGGAAGGGGACGACGGCGGTTGCTGTCGTCGTTACGCACTGAGGGGTGATAACTGCTCCTCCAACAACGAGAGAGGATGGACACAATGGACCGAACCAGCAGAACGACAACGATGGCCGTGTTCGCGGTGGTGCTTGGAGGCCTTCTCCTTTTCCTTGGCGCGTGCGCCAAATCAAAGATCGAGCGCAGCCAAAGCTATGTGCAAGGCAGGTCCCTGCCGCGCCCGCCGGTGCTCCTTGTCTACGACTTCGCCGTCAATGCCGACGACGTCGTGGCGGACACGTTTGGTCCCAAGTTTCTCACGGGGGCTGGCAAGACGTCGAAGCGGGTCGAGGTGGGGCGTGAGGTACAACAGCAGCTCGCCGTGGCGTTGGTGGCCAAGCTGCAGGAGAAAGGTATTCAGGCGCAACGCGCCAACCTGGCGGAGGCCCCGCCTCTGCATGCCCTCCTGGCGAAGGGGCAATTTTGGGATGTGAGCGAGGGCGACGCCATGGGCCGCACGGTGATCGGCTTTGGCATGGGCAGCAGCAAAGTGCGCGTGCAGGTCCAGGTCTATCAGATGACCGCGCAGGGGCCGCGGCGGCTGAGTGAGGGGGTCGCCAAGGCCACGGGCTCGAAGAAGCCCGGCATGGCCGTGCCGGTGGCCGGGGGTGCCGCAGCGGGTGCCGCTGCCACCTCGGCGGTGATCAGCGGGGGGCTGTCTGCGACCTCCGAGATCAGGGCCAAGATTCGTCCCGACGTGGAACGCCTCGCCGAACTCCTCTCCGAGCGGGCGGTGGAATTTTATCACAGCCACGGGTGGATGTGAGCCGACACCGCTCTCTGCACCGCTGCGGCACGCTGCACGCCATGCACGGAGAGGATATGTACAAGGCATTGTCGCTGGTGGACCCAAGAGGGTGGGACAGTGGGGATTAGCGGTGCATGCTCCCGCCACTGCTCAGGGCGCTTAGGTCTTCCACCCGCGCTTCAAGGTGGTCCATGAGCTGCGTGGGGTCTACACCGATCTGAGCGGCGACTATAAGGCGAATGGCGAGGAACTCAAACTCAAAGACATCTTCCTCGTATGCGTGGGAGGTCCTGGCACGCGCCTGCGATCGCAACGATGGTCAACCTTTCTCCGCAATCATGCCCAAGGCATCGTGGCCTGTGACTTCTGTGCGGCGGTCACGGCGACCTTTCGCATCCTGTATGTGTTTGTCGTCATCGAGCATGCGAGTCGCCGACTCATTCATGTCAATGTCACGGCGCATCCCACGGCTCAGTGGACCATGCAGCAGTTCCGCGAGGCGATTCCCGCCGATCACCCGTACCGCATCGTGATCCACGCCTGGGATGCCATTTTCTCCGCACACGTGGACCAGAGTGTCCGGAACATGGGGTTGCGGGTACTCAAAACCCCCGTGCGGACGCCCGTGGCGAATGCCATCTGTGAACGGGTCATTGGCACGATGCGCAGAGAATGTCTGGACTTTATGATACCGCTGAGCGAACGATATCTCTCCCGTGTGTTGAAGGCATGGATCACACACTACAACGAGGGCCGACCCCATATGTCACTGGGACCGGGTATCCCGTCTCAGCCTCCAGTCGCTACGCTTGTGACACACCGCCAACATCGACGCCATCTACCCCCGGATTGCCGTGTGGTTGCAGAGCCCATCCTCGGTGGATTACCTCATGAGTATCGGCTTGAGAGGAGCGCCGCGTGACACGGGAGATGGAATCGTACCATGGCAGCCACACACCAGCATAGGAGGCTCAAAGAGGCCTCACACTTGTCCGGGACGCACAGGGCGATGCCGGGCGCCGTGTCATGGCCTCTCGCAGGCACCCCGGTGGTCGCCGACGTGCAATCTCCTGGCTTTTTGCCTGTGACCGAGGAGGCCCTCAGCATCATTGTCCAGCGCTTGGTTCCGGCTTTACATCCCCACAAAATCATCGTTTTTGGTTCCTATATCTACGGGGTTCCTACTCCTGATAGCGACGTGGACCTTCTGGTCATTCTCGACACCGAGGCGCGTCCTGTTGATCGCTATCTTAGTGTTTCCAGCTTGCTACGACCGCGGCCCTTTCCCCTGGATATTCTCGTCAAGACCCCTGAAGAAATAACGCGAGCTGTTGCGACTGGGGACCCGTTCATCGTTGAGATCCTTACCCAAGGCCGGGTGTTATATGAGCGAGCCAACTGATCATCAGGCCTGGGCAGTGCGGGCCGACGAAGATTATTTACTCTCACGCTCGGCCCTGCGGCGCAAGGCGCCTCTCCTCTCGAGGCAGAGCAACTTGAACGCGTAAACGCGTATGCAGTTCAAGTGCGTTATCCAGGGGATGACCCCACGCTGGAGGAAGCGCGGGAAGCAGTGGAGATCGCTCGATCCGTGCGTCGATGGACTCGATCAGTGCTTCGATCGATCGCGAGAGAGCGGGAATCATAGGCGGAAAATGTCGCTGGGTACGAGCCTCCTGCATTGCAGCTGATGAACTCCAATAAAGAGCCGCGTGACAGCGGAGAATATATTTGCGGACCACAGGTTCAATCTAGCTGTGTTGAGGCCGGGCGAATTCCTGAGGAGACTCTAATGCCCCGGAAGAGCAACTTTGCGCTGCGGTTACCTGCATCCTTGAAAATGGAGGCAGAGCTGGTCGCCAAAGAAGAAGGGACGCCCCTCAATCAATTGATCAACATTGCGCTGGCGGATAAGCTGGCGGCGTGGCGGACTGCCAAATTCTTTGAGCAACGAGCCGCCCATGCTGACCGGGCGGCAGTTGATCGGCTCTTGGTTCGCGTTGGCAACGAGCCGCCGCGGCCGGACGATGAAATCCCAGAGGAGGTTGACCTCAACGGCATTCGTGAACGCCTGGCAAAGGCAAAGCAGCAAGGGTGACGCACGCGGATTCTGGGGGTTTTTGCCCCCCCCCCTCAGGCTTTGTTGCATGAATCGAGCAGACACAGACATGGCCTCTTGAGCTCAGCTGTCAGCTGACCGGAGAGGACTGAGGACGACCCAATTTCCGCATCCGACTAATGACGTATAGATACCATGCTTGCAGGTTGATTGGCTTCACGGGACGCTGTTGCTCGTTTCTGTGCACCTGAAGCCAGCATCGATGAACCGCTCGCTTCCAGCTAGACGAAACGGTTTGTGTCGCTCCTTCGCTGTTTCTCACTTGACTTGTAACGTGTTACACTTGGGGGCACGCACCCCCCAGCCGCCACCCTTGCCGAAGAATTAACGCGCGAATGATACGCTTAACTCTGATCGTTATTCTCTGGGTAGTTGTGTTCTCGGTTTCGCCCGTACGGGCGGACTGGATCAATCTCACCGGTGCAGAAACCGCGCCCACGATTGCTGAAATCTATGTGCTCGATGACCATGTCAAACTGGTGCTCGAGGTGTACATTGGCGCTCTACGAGCTTTTGAGGAACTGATACCGGATGACTGGTTGAACGACCGCGATACGCCGCGGCCAGTCCTGGCGGAACGACTCCGCATTTTCTCGTCCAAGACATTTCAGTTCATTACCGAGACTGGTGAAAAACTGCCAGCACAATGACAATTGGTGGAGCCCCGGACGCGCACAGACCGGACGTCCCCCTTTGCCGGCATGATCAATCCGATGACGCGACAACGAGTGCCGGAAGCGCCAGCGGACAAACGCGTGCTCTATGCCGAGCTTGTCTACCCGTTCCAAGACAAGCCCAAGGCGCTGACCATCATCCCGCCCTTGGACGACGAGGGACGCGCCGTCGTCACGATCGGTTTTATCGCCTATCACAAGGCCGTGCCGATTATCGACTTTCGGTATCTCAGCGCCCCCGCCCGTGTTGCTTTGAACTGGCAGGATCCCTGGTACACGAAGTTCGACAATCCCAACCTGAAGCGGCATCACAAGTCGGCACTGATGTCGTTCCTGTACGTCGAGCCCTATGAGGTGCG